>ERZ869936.1389-NODE-1389-length-17568-cov-5.153372_pt1 | contig 17568 bp, 13 predicted proteins | sample MGYA00520876_ERZ869936 | MGnify/ENA primary metagenome ERZ869936 (study PRJEB32218, sample SAMN09650985) | biofilter metagenome | isolation source: enrty point of leading RO module | place: Saudi Arabia: Thuwal, RO plant located on Red Sea | collected 2016-02-17 ...
CTACGCATTCGACTACGTCAACACCATGGGGGCGCTGACGGCGTATGCCCGCCTGCTGTCGGACGGCGCGACGATGCGCGTCGAGATCGATTCAGCCGGTGCCCGAGCCAAATACCAGGCCGGCCGCGAGTTCTTCTTTCGAAGAATCGGGCAAATGAATCTCGCGTGCGCCTCCTGCCACGTGACCCATGCTGGTCAGTACTTTCGCGACGAAATCATCTCGCCCGCCCTCGGTCAACCCAATCACTTTCCGGTTTTTCGCGGCGGCGAGTTCTTGTTTACGCTGCACATGCGCTATCAACGCTGCATGGAGGCGTTACGGGCCGAGCCGTTTGCCGCCGGCAGCGAGGAACTCAACAATCTCGAGTTCTTCCATTCCTACATCAGCAACGGGCTGCCCCTGAAGGCCTCCGTCTACCGGCGCTAGCGTTACCAATCTGCCCAGCGGCCGTACTGCCAGAAATGGGGAAAGCGCTCCGGCAGCCAGCCTGGCAGCGCATTCACGGCCAGGAGATAATCCGCTGCAAGCAGTGTGACGACGGTGGCCGAGATCAGCGCAATCGCCGAAAGGCTCCATCGTGTCCAGTTTTTGACTGGCTTGGGCTCCACTGGCTCGCGATCGCGTTGGGATCGGCCCAACAGCCAGCCGCCCGTCACGGCCAGCATTACCTGACTATGCGGCATGACTAGGTTTCCGCTGAAGAGCGATTCAAACAATCCAAGGGTAAGGGCACCTGCCAGCGCAACTGTAACCGCATCGTCCGAGCGATGCGATTCGCGCAGGCGCCGGATTGCCAGCGCAAGCAGCATTACGCCGAGGGAAGAGGCGGCGGCCCCGCCGATGAATCCATATTCGGAGAACAAATAGAGGATGGAGTTGTGCGGATGCGCTGCCCGCGAGCCGGTGTAATGCAGTCCGAACTGACCGGGCCCGACACCGAGAAGCGGCCGATCCGCCACCATTTCAGTAGCGCCACGGGCCATGATCACGCGCTCGTTGACGCTTTGCCAGCCACGATTGATCAGAGACAGTTTCTCCGGAATGGCGCTGCGGCCGCTTGGCGTTTCGGTCTGAAAGGCCGAGAACGCGGTAAAGACCAGTCCGCCAGCGACCAGCAACGCGGCCTGAAGCGACAGCCAGCGCAACGCCGTTCGGCGTCCGAACAGCAGGACAACGATTACCGCTGCGACGAAGCCGGCCCAGACTGCGCGCGCACCAACCATCCAGATCAATGCCCAGAAACTCACTGCCACCAGATAGATCAGCCAGCGCCATGCTGGTGGCAGCCTGAACAACACGATCGGCATCGTCAGCAGCAGGATTGCGTAGCTCTGGTACTGGTTGAAGAAGCGAACGTTGGCAAACTCTAGGAACGGACTTTCCCACGAGAACGGCCTTCCTTCGAGCAACGTGAGCCCATGCAGCACCCAGAACTGGAGCACCAGGGCGCCGGCGCCGAGCGTAATCGTAGCCGCCAGTGTCTGCTCGGCAAGCGCGCCGCGCGCCCTCACGCCGCCGGCCACGGCGAGAAAGAGCAATACCAGCAAGACCGTCGTGCCCACTTCGAGCATGCCCAGCTTGGGAGCAAGGGATGCCGCGGCACTGATAAGCCCGACCGCCAGCCACACGACGAACAGCCGCTTGGCCGCCGGCGTCAGATACGACCAGGTCAGCTGCGTACTTGCCTGCGGCGCCGGCAAGGAAACGACCACCGCAAGAACCGCCAGAAGCAGAAGCTGCAGGCAGCGCGCCTGGTCGTAGCGAAATGCTGTCACGTCCGGAGCCCAAACCGGCGCAACAGCCAGATACGCGGCAGCCAACAGCACAGGAAGCAACACAACGTCACGGCCTAACGCCATTCACCGCTCTCCCTGGGTTGATTGAATCGATTGCTGTACCACGCCGGCTCTCGCCGAAGTGCAGGTTCGGCCGCCCGCGCGACGGTAAGCCTGATCCAGCCAGCGAGCAGAATCGCACGCACCCCGTCCGAGCGCGGTCCCGCCGGCGCGGCAATGCGCCAGCGGCAATTGTCCTCCGCCGCCAATGAGCCGGGAATCGGTCACAGCCCCGATCGCGTATGCGACGGCGCCACGAAAAAGAAAGGGGTGCCCGAAGGCACCCCTGTTCGGGAAAGCCGGCCGGCGCAATGCTGCCGACGGCCGCTCCCCCGGTTTCGCCTGCTGCCGATCAGCTCGCGCTTTCGGCGAAGTCGTTGACGTAGACGGTGATGCTCTGACGGCAGGAGCCCGGCAGGAACTTGGCGATGTCGGAAGCGTTTGCCGGATCCGGGCCGCAGCCCCAGGACGCCACTGCGTCGCCCGCGTTCGGCTGAGTGCCGAGCGCGGCGGTGCTGGACGGCTGCAGGATGATCGCCATGCCGTTCACCGTGGAATTGACGTTACGCACCGTGACGCGGATTTCGCCACCGCTGCTGGACTCGATCGTGTCCACATACTGCGACGAAGGAGCCGCAGACAACTGGCTGGTCTCGCAGCCCCACTGGCCGGCGGCCGGAAGCGCCGTGGCGGACTGGATGGTTTCGGTCACGCTGGTACGGCAGGCCGACGCCGCGAGAATCACTTCAGACATTTTGGCGCGGGCGGTGTAGTCCTGGTACGCGGGCAGCGCGACCGCGGCCAGGATACCGATGATCGCGACCACGATCATCAGTTCGATAAGGGTAAAACCCTTTTGAACGGCTTTCATGATGACTCCTTGATGGTTGGAAACGAGAAACACACCCAAATCTCGTGTGTTCGGGGCTCTCTTTGGCAATCCCCATGCCAACAGCCGCAGCTTCTCAAAAAGGCCCAAAAACACAGTCTGAAGACGGTGCAATTATGCACTATAAACAGTCCGTTAATAGGGGTTTCAAAACGTCGTCTGAGGTGTGTCGAACGGCCGTCACCCGACTGCCCTATTCGGGGCTCAGTCGCCTGCGGTGAGGCGTGCCAAGGGCTTCCGGAGCACCCGGCATTAACTGACGCAGTTTGTCACTCGGTCGCGCCGAGCAACTGTGCTTCGTTCACCTCGTCAATCTGTTCGGAGTCGAGAAATTGCCGTGCATACTCAAGATAGACCTTTTGCCGGACGAACACCTCGAACAAATCCGGGTCGATGTGGCCGCTCGCCCGGAACCGGCTGAGTATCTGCAGCGACTCGCTGAGCGTCTTGCCCTTCTTGTACGGACGGTCCTTGGCCGTCAGCGCCTCGAAAATGTCGGCAATACCCATGATGCGCGCCTGCACCGACATCTGTTCGCGGGTCAGCCCGCGCGGGTAACCCTTGCCATCCATGCGCTCGTGGTGCCCGCCGGCATACTCGGGCACATTCTTCAGATGCTTGGGCCACGGCAGGGCCTCCAGCATGCGGATGGTGACCTCGATATGGTGGTTGATGATCTGCCGCTCCGCCGCCGTCAGCGTGCCGGCGCGGATAGTCAGATTCTCCACCTCGTCCGCAGTCAGAAAATCCGCCTCGTGCCCGCTGGCGTCGCACCAGCGGAAGCTGCGCGAAATCTGCCGTACGCGGTCTTGATCCGCGTCGGACATGGCTTCCGAGCCCACGTTGGCATGGAGCAGGAACGCGCGGTCTTCGGCGATCTGGCGCAGCCTTGCCTGGTAGTCGCGCTCGGCCCTGCGTACCGCTTCGCTATCGCCGCGCGCGGCAAGCTTGGCGTTCAGCATCGCGACTTCGGCGTCCCGCCTGATCACCTCGAAGCGGGTGTCGATCAGGTGAATCCGGTCGTAGATGGTTTCGAGCTTGGTGGACTTGTCGACGACGTGAACCGGCGTCGTGACTTTGCCACAGTCGTGCAGCAGCCCGGCAATCTTCAATTCGTAGCGGTCCTTCTCGCTCATCGTGAAACCGGCAAGCGGCCCGCTGCTGGCGCGGTTCACCGCTTCGGCCAGCATCATCGTGAGTACCGGCACTCGCTGGCAATGGCCGCCGGTGTAGGGCGACTTGTCGTCGATTGCCGCGTTGATCAGGCCGATGAAGGACTCGAACAGGTCTTCCAGCTGGTCGATGAGCAGCCGGTTGGTCAGAGCAACCGCGGCCTGCGAAGCCAGGGACTCCGCAAGATGCTGGTCGCTTTCCGAGAACGGCACGATCTGCCCGGTGGAGCGATCCAATGCGTTGATCAATTGCAGGACGCCGATGATCTCGTCTTCATGGTTCTTCATCGGGACCGTCAGGAAAGATTTGGAGCGATAGCCGGTCTTGCGATCGAAATTCTTGGTGCCGCTGAAGTCGAAGCCGCGCGCTTCGTAGGCGTCAGGAATATTCACCGTCTCGCCGTGCAGCACCGAGTAGGCCACGACCATCGAGCTGTTGGGCCGGCCATCGGTGTCGGTCAGCCGCACCGGGTAGAAGGGAATCTCGACCCCGGTTGTGCCGCCCATGGCGATATCGAGTGTATCGGTGCGCAGAATCTCGAAATGGACGAGGCCGCGCTCGGCATCAACGCGATAGAGCGTACCGCCATCCGCATTGGTGATCTTTTTCGCGGCGACGAGAATCGCCTCGAGCAGCCGGGAGGTGTGTTTTTCGCGCGAAAGCGAGATGCCGATCTCGTTAAGCTCCTCCAGTCGCCGAAGCAGACTGTCGCCGGCATCCGCCTTCAATTTTTCCTCCCCGGAGGTCGACGCTCGCGGCACCTGCCTTCCCTTACTTGATGCAGACGGCGCGCACCTGCTTGATGTCGGTGATGCCCTGCAGCACCTTTTCGATGCCGTCCTGCTTCAGCGTGCGCATGCCCTCCGCCAGCGCAGTGGCGAGAATCTCCGCCACGCGCGCGTGCTCCTGGATATGCTTCTTCACGGAATCGCTGCCTGTTAGCAGTTCATGGAGACCGACCCGTCCCTTGTACCCGGTGCCGCCACAGACGTCGCAGCCCACCGGCGTATACAGGGTGATCTGGCCCTTGTCATCGCCAAACTGCTTGACCCAGTCGCGGTAGATGGCTTCGTAAGCAGCCTTGGGATCCCGCTTCCAGCCTTCCGTGTTGGTCAGCTCCAAACAGTACTCTTCGAGCAGGTCCTTGATCTCTACCTGCGTCGCCGTATGTGCGGTCTTGCACTTCGAACACAGTCGCTTCGCCAGACGCTGTGCCAGCACGCCCAGCAAGGCATCGGCGAAGTTGAACGGGTCCATACCCATGTCGAGCAGGCGAATGATCGATTCCGGGGCGCTGTTGGTGTGCAGGGTTGCAAATACCAGGTGACCGGTCAGCGATGCCTCGATGCCGATCGACGTTGTTTCCTTGTCGCGCATCTCGCCGACCATGATGATGTCAGGGTCGGCCCGCAGAAACGCTTTCATCGCTGTCGCGAAAGTGAGGCCAGCCTTGGGATTCATCTGCACCTGCCGAAGACCCTTCTGCGTGATCTCCACCGGGTCTTCCGCCGTCCAGATCTTCGTGTCCGGCGTGTTCAGATAGCCCAGAATCGAGTGAAGGGTCGTGGTCTTGCCGGAACCGGTCGGTCCGCACACGAAAAACAGGCCGTAAGGTTTGGACACGATGGATTTCGTGTCCTTCAGGTTTCGTATCGAGAGGCCCAGCTTATCGATGGGGATCGGTTCACCGGCTGCCAGAATACGCATGACAACGTCTTCCACGCCGCCGGCAGACGGTATGGTTGCGACCCGCAGTTCGATATCGAGCGGGCCGCACTTCTTGCACTAGCTCTTGCCGTCCTGCGGGCGCCGCTTTTCTGAGATATACAGATCGCACATGATCTTGAGGCGCGCAACCAGCGGATTCCGGTAGCTGGCGGGCACCGAAATGTACGGCTGCAACGTCCCGTCCTTGCGAAAGCGGATCTCCATCTTGCCCTTGCCAGGACTCGGCTCCACATGGATATCCGACGCGCCCTGGTGGTAGGCGTCGATGATGATCTTGTTCACCAGCTTGACGAGTTCATTGTCCTGAGCCAACGACACATCGTCGGCGGCGCCTCCTTCCTCGTCGGACTCGTCGCCCATGCCGGAAAGAAGGTAGCCGACAGAGGACATGACGACAGCCTCGAACCAGAAAAGCTGATCGAGCGTGGCGACGAACTCGCGCTTGGTGCAGACGCGAAAGACGATCTTGTGTTTGGGAAAGATGTTCCCCACCACCTTCGACGCGCGCACCCGCTCGGGATCGGTGGTCAGCACGAGCAGACCTTCCTTGCTGTCCTCGATTGGAACCCAGTGGCTGCTTTCGACGAAGTCGCGTTTGAGATTCTTAAGAAGATCCATCGGCTTGATGCGATCCGGCTTGAACGGCTCGTACGGCACCCCGAAGAACTTCGCCAGCGCCTCGCCGATGGACGGCGGCTTGACCTGGAACTCGTCGAGCAGCACATCTTCGATGTCGAGGTTTTTGCGCCGCGCGGAACGGGTTGCAAGCTCCATCTCTTCGGTCGACAGCACCGCGTCAGTGACCAGCGCGTCGTACTTGCCCCGCAGCATCGCCGCCGGCCGGCTTCGTTGTTTGAGCGCGATGCCCATGGTCTCGCAAAGATGGGTGAGGCCTTCCTCCATCAGGGGCGAGAACGGCTGGCCGGTTTTCGAATTGATCAGCTGGACAACGCCGATCAGATCGCCGTTGGCTTCCTCCATCACCGGGCCGACCAGCATGTGCTTGGTCCGGTACCCCGTGCGGCGGTCGACTTCCTTCAGAAAACGCAATTGCGGGCTGTATGACCGAAGTTCGTTCTCGTCGTAGACATCCTTCAAGTTGATGATCTTGCGCGTCAGCGCGACGTAGCCGGCGATACTCTGCTCGTTGATCGGCAGCTTGAGGTCCTTGAAGGAGGCGAGTCCGGTCTTGACCTTTGAGACGATGGCGTTCCTGTCTTCGGCCATGACATAGATCGTCAGCCGGTCAGCCCCGAACAATGCGCAGATATCCTGCGACAGTTCGAGCATGATCTCGTCGATGTTGCTGGTCGCATGGATCTTGTTTGTGACCGACTGGAGCTTTCGCTGAAACTCCAGCTTGTGCGACATCTCGGCCAGGTTCTGGCCGGCCTGCGGCTTGGCTTCAAACACGGAACTCATGATCTATCCTCGCAACATCGTCGGCGACCGGCCCGGCGTCGCCTGTTCACACGCGGTGGCCGAAATTGCATGTCTCACCAGCACGTTCAGAACCTGAACACCTGGCCGTTCGCCAGCATGCGCGGGCTGAAGTCGTACGCATCTTCCTCGACCTCCGCCATGGTCTGCGTACCCGCCCCCGGCTTCAGATGGGTAACGAAGATCCGGGCCGGCTGATTGAGCTTGCCCAGCTCGGCGGCGAGCAGGCTCGGGCACAGATGCTTCGACTCGATTGCAAGCTGCTTTTCCGTGTTTGGAAAAGCGGTTTCGATGATCAAATAACGCAGATTCTGAATGCGGTTCACCGCGATCCACAATCGGTCGTTGGACGTGGTATCGCCGGTATACACCAGGCTCGCCTGCCCGCTGTCCAGCCAGTAGCCCACCGCCGGAACGGTGTGATTGGCTGGCAGCGCAGTGAAACGCCTGCCGTCGATGTCCGTTGTCTTCTCGACCTCGATTTCGTCCCATACCAGGTAGGGCGCCGTCTGGCTCGGGATCTGGCCAAAGTCGGGCCAAATCGCCCAGTTGAAGACATGGTCGCACAGTATCTTGCGGGTTGCCGAGGTGCAGTGAACGGTCAGCGGACGCCGGCGCATGGGGCCTACGGTGTCCACGATCAACGGCAGGCAGGCAACATGATCCAGGTGCGAGTGCGTCAGGAAGACATGATCGATCAGCTCGAGTTCGGACAGGGTCAGGTCGGCAACGCCGGTCCCCGCGTCTATCAACACGTCCTGATCGACCAGCATCGAAGTCGTTCGCAGATTGCCTCCGATGCCGCCGCTGCAACCTAGGATCCTGACTTGCATGGGCTATTTCGTATCGAATCGGAATGCCCCGTCCCACTCCGGCCCGGGCGGTTCCTGACGATAATGCGCAATGCGGCCGATGTACAGCGCGTAAAGCGCCCGCGACGGATGCGCTTTCTGCAGATTGATGAGCTGCAGTTCTGCCATGTCCCATTCCCTCGCGCGATACAGGCGCAGTGCCCTGTCCCACAGCTTCAGTTCGTCGGCGACGTTGCTGGCAATTTCGCCGTGCGGGCCCAGTGGCTCATAAATCGTGACCGGCTCGTCCTTGCCCTTCACCTTCACCCGGTCCAGCTCCCTGAAGACCATGTCCTTTACCAATGCGCGCGTATTCTCACCGACAATCATGCCCACCCCGTACTGCTTGGTTACGCCCTCGAGCCGGGAAGCAAGATTCACGGCATCCCCCATCACGGTATAGGCAACACGGATCTCGGAACCCATGTTGCCCACGCTCATGCGGCCGGTGTTGACGCCCACCCCGATGCGGATTTCCGGCCAGCCTCTCGACTGGAATTCAGGGGCCAGGCTGCTCAGAACCCGGTGCATCTCCAGCCCGGCAAGCACGGCGTTGCGTGCATGCTCGGGATCATGGACCGGCGCCCCCCAGAACGCCATGATGCAGTCGCCCATGTACTTGTCGATGGTGCCGCGGTGGCGGTGAATCACCCGTGTCAACGGCGTCAGAAACTCATTCATAAGCCGGGACAGGTCCTTCGGCTCAAGCCCTTCGGAGATGGTAGTGAACCCGCGCACGTCGGTGAACAGCACCGACATTTCCCGGCTCTCCCCCTCCATAGAGAAATCCGCCGGGTGCTGGGCCATCTCGTCGACCAGTTCTGGCGGCACATACTGGCCAAAACGGCCCGTGATCTGGCGCTTGGCCCGCGACTCGACGAAGAAACCGTAGGACATGTTGAGCGCGAACAGCACTCCGATCATCAGCAGCCCCGAAGCGAGCGGCAGCACCAGGTTGCCCGCCTCCCATACCCAGACGTTGATCGCCAGAACGGCGCCCAGCAGCAGCACGGTGATCAGTGTCGCCCGCAGCGGATTGACCAGCGGCATCAGCACCGCCAGCGAGAGGCCCGACAGCAGCAGCAGCAGCACCTCCGCGCCAAGCACGTACGCCGGGCGCTGCTTGATGTTGCCGTCCAGAATGCCGGCAATCAGGTTGGCGTGAATCTCGACGCCCGGATAGACGCTGGCGACCGGCGTTGCACGCAGGTCAAAAAGGCCGGGCGCTGTAGTCCCCACCAACACAATGCGATCCTTGAGCGACCCGGCGGGCAAGACGCCCTGCAGCACGTCGGTCGCCGACACATAGGTGAAGTTTCGCCCGCTCCCCCGGTACGGCACCAGCACCGCTACCTCCGCATCCACGGGGATTCGAAACGGGCCCACATCCAGCCATTCGAGCCCGCCGTATTTTCGGTTCCAGACCGACTCGCCCGGAAATCCCGGCACGACCGCAGGCGAGCCCAGCCCAAGCCGTACCATCGCCAGAGACAACGATTCGAAGTAGGCGCCGTCGTACTCAACCAGCATCGGCACACGCCGGTGAATCCCGTCCGCATCGGTGAGCGGGTTGAAGTGGCCGGCGCTAGCCGCCGCCGACTGGAATTCGGCGAGGTTTGCGCCATAGCCCTTCCAGCGCCTGAACGCGATGTTCTTGCCGGTGAATGTGCCCGCGGCCAGCACCGGCGGCGGCAGCACTCCGGAAGTCTGGCCCCGACCGTCGGGCCCCTCGACGTTCGTGAAGTAATAGCCGAGAACGGTAAGCCGGTTCCTGAGCTTCTCCGCGAACACCCGATCGAACTCGAGCTTCGGTGCGACCTGATTCAGCACCTGCTGGAACTGTGCATTGCCGCGGAGCTCGGTTTCGCCGAGCTCGCGCAGGACCGCAAGGCCGGAACTCGCATCCTTTTCCGCGAACACCACGTCGAATCCGACGATACCCGCGCCATAGTGGACGAATAGCTGGTCTAGCAGCAATCCAAGCTTGTCGCGGCGCCATGGCCAGCGTCCTTCCGCGGCCAGGCTGCGCTCGTCGACATCCACGATCACGATGCGGTCGTCTACATCCTCCGGCATCGTTAGCCGCAGGCGGGCGTCATAGGCGATCAGCTCGAGGCGTTCGATCAGGGGAATACGAAGGTGCCCGGTGGCATTGAGCACGAACAACAGCACGACGGCTACGCCGAGCGCGATGCGCACCAGGTGCTTTTTCACTGCGCCTCCCTATGGTGCCTTGAATCGCCATCGCGCCGCCGGCGTTCGGTTTGCGGCACGAACTTCAGGACTTCAGGTAGAACTCCATCTTGACGCCTGCCAGCTCGATTACGTCATGATCCTCGAGCTGTCGCGCCTGAGCATCGAGCGCCTTGCCGTTGACCACCGGGAAGCTGGCTCCCTCGACGTGGGTGATGAAATATCCCTGCGGACGCTTCGCAATGACCGCGACCTGAACGCCGGGCTTGCCGACCGTCGTCAGCGGTTTGCTCAACGGCAACTCCCTGCCGGCATTTGGGCCCGACAGAATCTGAATCACGCCCGCGCCCCCAGGGGTGGCGCCCGCTGCCGCCGGTGCCGACGGAGCTGCGGGGGACGGCGCGGCAGCGGCTGGGGCGGCGCCAGCTGGCGCCGCCGCGGGCACCGATGGTACTGTCTTCGGCGGCAAAGTCGCCGGCCGATCTCCGGAGGGAATACCCGGACGCGTGTGCGTGGCTTGGGCCTGAATGTTGGTCGTGGTGGTCTGGGTATCACCCGGCCCCTTGGGCTTGGGTGCCCCGCCGGACGGCGCGCTGCGCAAGACCATGGTCTTTTCGAACTCCGTCTGCCCGGCCTTCGCGGGCTGGTCGTTCAGGTACTTGAGCTTGTACTTTCCGATCTCGATGACGTCGGAGTTCTGGAGAAAATGCTTCTTGATCGGCTGGCCGTTGACCAGGGTGCCGTTCGTGCTGCCAAGGTCCTCTAGAAACGAGTCGTTGAGAATTGTCATGATGGTGGCGTGCTCGCCGCTGACCGCCAGATTGTCGATCTGGATGTCGTTGTGCGGCTTGCGGCCAATCGTCATGCGCTCCTTGTTGATCTCGTACTCCCGAATCACCTGACCGTCCAGACTGAGTGTCCGCTTCGCCATTGCATCATCCCCGAGCGCTATTTGAACCAGGAAAGGACCCGCGAAACCCAACCTTCTTCGGCGGGGAACGCCTTCCTGATCTTGATCAGAATGACCGAAATATTATCGCGCCCGCCGGCATCGTTAGCCATCTGCACCAGCTGCTCCGCAGCCAGCGGCAGGTTGGCCGACAACGACGTGAGCGTCAACTCGATGTCCGCGTCTTCGACCATGTCGTTAAGGCCGTCCGAGCACAGGAGGTAAATGTCGCCTTCTTGGGCCTCGTAGGTGTGGATTTCCGGCTCGACCTCCGGCTCGATGCCGAGGGCCCGCGTGACCAGGTTCTTGTTCTGCGAGCGGCGAGCGGCCTCGCGGGTCAGCAGGCCGCTGTCGATCTGCTCCTGAAGAAGCGAGTGGTCCCGGGTAATCTGTTCCAGCTGCTGATCGCGAAGCCGATAGCAGCGCGAGTCGCCGATGTGAGAGACCGTCACCCGGTTGTCGCAGAACAGGGCGGCAACCAGGGTGGTGCCCATCCCCGCGTACTGCGGCTGTGAATTGGCGGATTGGTAGATCGACGCATTCGCTCTCGAAATTATCTCCGCCATCAGCCGAGTCGCAAGCATGCGGCCGGTTGCACGGTCCACCGTGTGCGGGTCGAGCCGGCTGATGGCCTCCTTGGTCTCGTTTGCGATCAGCGCGGTAGCGATTCCGCTCGCCACCTCTCCGGCGTTGTATCCGCCCATGCCGTCGGCCAGTACCGCGAGCCCGATCTCCGGTTCGAGCGCGATGCTGTCCTCGTTATGGGATCGCACCATTCCAGTGTGAGTGGCTTTTGCTATCTCGATTGCAGTAGAAAGATCCATGCCCTTGCTGCTCTTCGTGCTACAGCGCCAGGTCCACGGCGCCCAGCGCCGCGGAGCACTCGCGAATAGCTTGCGCCATTTCTTCGCCCGACCGGAAACGCTGCGCCACATCCTTGGCCAGGGCGCGGTTGATAATCTCGACCAGACAGGCCGGGATCGATGAATTGATGCTCAGGATATCCACCGGCGGTTCGTTGGCAATCTTGTACATCAGCTGGGTCATCGTCTCGCCCTGGAAGGGAAGCGTGCCGCAGGCCAGCTGGTACAGGGTCACGCCCAGGGAGAACAGGTCCGAGGGTCCCTCGATCTTCTTGCCAGCCAGCTGCTCCGGCGACATGTAAGACGGCGTGCCAAGGACCATTCCGGTCTTGGTCTTGGAGGAATCCGTGATCCGCGCAATGCCGAAATCGGTCACCTTTACAGAATCGGCGTCCGCATCCCACATGATGTTCGCAGGCTTGACGTCGCGATGCACTACTCCCTGCCGGTGCGCGTAGCCAAGCGCCTCGGCCACGCGCTCCACGATCGACAGCGCCTTTGCCAACGGCAAAGTATTGCCGGCTTTGGCGTAGGGCACCAGATCCTTGCCCTTGAGGAACTCCATCGCGATATAGGCGAGATCGTGCTCCTCGCCAGCATCGTAAATCGTCACGATGCTGGGGTGGTTGAGCCGGCCGGCTGTCTCGGCTTCCCGGAAGAAACGCTGTTTGACATCCTCCAGTTCATCGGGCTCGAACTCCTGCGACAGCGCCATGGTCTTGATCGCCACGACCCGGCCGATCTTGGGATCGCGCCCCAGGTACACCACGCCCATCGCCCCCTTGCCGAGTTCGCGCTCGACCTGATAGCGGCCGAGCATCGGCTTCTCTACCGCCGCATTGTCAAGCACCAGGGTGCTGGCATTCGTGCGCGCGCCACTGCTGCCCAGCACGACCGTTTCGGACATCTGCTTGGCGCGCGTGCGCTTTTGCTCCAGGTCACGGAACTTCGGGTTGTGGCCGGCCATGTAGTCGTAGACGGCCTGCGCCTTGTTGAACTGGCGCTTACGCTCGAAGTCCAGTGCCAGATTGTAGAGATTGTCCATCAGCTGGTCGTCGAGAGGAACTTTCTTGAACTTGTCGAATGCCATGTCGAGCTGGCCCTGGCCCTGGAACGCAAGGCCCAGCATACGATTGGATTCGGCCGACTCGAGGTCGGAACGGGTTTTGCCCCGCTCGGTGACGATGAAGCGCTTGGTCACCAGGGCGAGATGCCCAACAATCAACAGCGTTGCCGCACCCATCAACTGCAGCCACATGAGCTGCGAGGTCATGAGCGCAAAGTGGCTGCCGAGCAGCGCCACAAAAAGTACGCCTGTAACCGCAGCCGCCGACCCGGCCCGCAACCGCGGCAGCACCAGGATCAAGTACAGCGCAACCAGCAGGAACACCCCCAGTTCCGCCCAGCGGCCCCAGGTCGGCACTACGAAGAAATCCTCCTCGAGGATCGACGACACCGAATGTGCCAGCGTCACCACCGGCGGCATGGCCGGCGAAACCGGCGTCACCTGGTAGCTGCCGACGCCGGCGGCGGTGGCGCCGATCAGTACGATCTTGTCGCGGTACTTCGCTGCGGGAATGCGGCCGCTTGCCACGTCGTAAAACGAATCCACCTGAAAAGCGGGGCGGCCGTCCGACCCCTGGTAGAAGTAGGTATACATCTGCAGATACGGATCGGTGCCGATGGCAAGCCGGCCCAGGGCAACGCCTTCTCCCAGCCGCACCTCGATGTCCTGGGGCTTCAGATGCAGGCTGGTGGCGGCGAGCATCATCGAGAAAGATGGAGAGAACGGGTCGGAGGAGCGAATGACGAGCGGCTCGGTAGGGATGCTGCCGTCGACATCGGGCGCGGCGTTGAGATGGCCGATCGCACCCGCAGCCGACGCGATCTCATCGATCGGGACGGCAGCCGCCTGCGCGGGCACCGGGAACAGGTTGCTGTCGGACGCCCCGACGCGGTCGACCAGATTGGTCAACTGGTGGCGCTGGACGTAGTCGGGCAGGGCACGGTCCGGATTGCCGCGCGGTTCGCCGAGCTGAAAAAGCATCGGCAGCGCAACCGCGCCTGACTGCAGGGTTGCCGCGGCCAGCTTGCGATCGGTGTTCAGCGCATCCTCCGCTTCGGCCAGCGCGGCGGCGATCTGCGCCGATTCCGCTTGCGCCGACTCCGGCAAGGCCTGATACAGATCGATCAGGCGGCTGATGTGCTGCAGGCCCGGGTCGATCTGCGGCTCGAAGAAAAACGAGGCATAGCCGACCGCCTTTGCGCCCGCACCGGACAGCAAGGCAATCATCTGCGCGTGCACATCGCGCGGCCATGGCCAGCGCCCGATGTTGGCGATGCTCTGATCGTCGATGGCGATGACGGCAACGCGATCGGACGGTGCGCGGCTGGTGGCGCGCACGCCGATGTCGTAGGCAGTGCGCTCGAGGCTCTGAATCAGCGTGCTGTTGATTGCAAACAACATGAGAAGGGCAATGACCAGTCCAAGGAACCAGTCCGCCTTCCAGAAAGCCGCCTTGGTCATCTGACCCGCCCTGATTGAATGCCTAAAGGCTAAATCTTTGCTTTTCTAGTGATTTACATCACTTGATCTAGAGATTTTACGATAATTGCGCTCAAAGTATATGATTTTTTTGAAACTGCTAGGCTCGAACTGCGGATTCGGCCGCACCAGAGGCCCGCCGCACTCTCCAAGCTGTCGTCATCCGGCTACGCCCCGGCTGCAGCTCGCGCCGGGACGGGTAGCCTTCGCGCTTAATCCGCGATTCATGACCCGGTCGACGGCAGTGTCTCGCAACGACGTTGGCCACCGCATCGATTTGCTGCGGTCCGCCGTGACTGCCGGCGCGGGCTCGTCGCGGGATATTCCTCAATCGACGCACATTCCCGCGCTTTGGGCGCGCTTGGCGCAGCAATTTAGTCTACGCCCTAGGCGGGGCGTCCCCGCGCGTCAAGAATGGGGCAAAGCGCGGCAGGCCGGTCGCGTTCCAGGCGAGCGCGGCGCTCGGGTAACGCAGACCGAGCATCACGCGAGACAGCGCAGTCCGCGTCGTGAACGACACAGGGAGCCAGGCCGGCTGCGCATGGTAAGCGGTCAACGCCAAGGGGGCCGTCACCGGATGCAGCGTGCGTCCGGAAGGGACGCGGAATCGATCAAGCGGCGTGCCGGCGCGAACGCTGTCGACGTTTGCCGGATACTCGCGCGGCCGCGCGGCGCCTGAATAGAGCCATTCGTAAAGGCGCCCGCAACGCCGATAAGGCGCATATGGCTCATCGGCCACATTGTCCGCCAGCCGCGAATCAGTACTGCGTCGACCATCGTCGCGCGCAAGAGGACGCAGCCGATCAACCGAAACCCCGTCGGTAGCCGGGGCCACGCGCACTGCCCGGTTGACACGCTGGCGCGGCCACGCGTCGGCGGCGCGTCAGGCCATCATGGGAAACGGCCTAGCCACGGTGGACTTCACCCTGGACGATCACGCGTTGCAGGACACGGAGATAGTCCTGAATGATCTTGTGCCACGCGACGCTTTCGGCAGCGGCCCGCGCAGCGCTACGCATTTCGACTACCGCAGACCGTTTCTCGACCAGGGTTCGCGCAAGCGCAAGAAAGGCCGCCTCGTCGCCGAGCGGCGCGAGCGGCCCGCTCCGGCCGGAAACCATGTGCTCCCTCGCCGCTGCATAGTCATAAGCGAGCACCGCGAGACCGCTTGCGATCGCTTCCAGGATCACGTTGCCGAAGGTCTCGGTCATGCTGCCGAAAAGGAACCAGTCGGCCGATGCATAGTGCGCGGCAAGATCTCCGCCGGTACGCGTGCCGACGAAAACATGCGAGGGATAGCGTCGCGCCAGCGCCGCACGCGCTGGACCGTCGCCTACCCACACCATTCGAAGGTCCGCATCCACTGCCTGCATTGACTCGAACGCGCGCGCGACCAGGTCGAGATTCTTCTCGGGCGCCAGCCGGCCAACGTACAGCGCCACCCGGGTCGAATCGGTTGCAAGCCAGCGTTCGCGCAGACGCAGATCACGTTTGCCCGGATCGAACAGCCGGGTATCCACACCGCGGGCCACGACATGGAGATTGCGGTAGCCCTGCTGCGCCAGCTCGGCCTTCAGCGACGCAGTCGGCACCATGGTCGCCCGCGTGGCGTTATGAAAGTCGCGCAGGTAGGCCGTGATCGGCCGCCTGAGGATGCCCAGTCCGTAGTGGCGGCTGTAGCTGTGGAAATTGGTGTGAAACCCGGTCGCCACCGGCAGGCCGAGCTTTTTCGCCACCCGCAGGGCCGACCAGCCGAGCAGTCCTTCGGTGGCGATGTGCACCACGTCCGGCCGGCGCGCCAACCACAGCGCCTTGAGCGCCCGCCCGCACGGGAGGCCGGCGCGCAGTCCCGGGTAGCGCGGAATCGGCACTCCGGGCGCGAGCAGCTCCTCAAGGCCGTCGACGCCTCGCGCTGTCTCGCCCGGATGCTGGCACGGCCGCACCAGCTGCACCCGGTGACCCATGGCAAGCAGCCCGCCCACCAGCCGCCCGATGGTCATGGCTACCCCGTTTACCTCCGGCGGAAAGGTCTCGGTTACGACTGCAACGCGGAGGATCGAACCAGAGGCCGGCGGCGCTTGATGGGCCAGGGCAGGGCTATTCATTCGGCCCGCACTGTGCCGGGCCTGTTTGATGACCTGATGGCAGCGAGATTACGTTGGTGTTACAGCGCTAACCGAACAGCACCAGCGCCCACACTGCCACCACGTTGACAAGCGACACGAGTACCGCCGCGCTGCCAATGTCCTTGGCGCGCTTGGCGAGCTGATGGTTCTCGAGCGAAATACGGTCTACCGCGGCCTCCACCGCGGAGTTGAGCAGCTCGGTGATGAGCACCAGCAGCACCGCCGCGATCATCAGCGCCTTGCCGATACCGGAGGCCGGCATGAACAGGGCTGACGGAATGAGCAACAGGGCAAGCCAGACTTCCTGCCGAAAGGCGTCCTCATGTCGATAGGCCGCGCGCAGTCCGGAGAAGGAATAGAACAGGGCGTTCCAGATTCTCCTCAGGCCGGTCTTGCCCTTGTGAGCGCTTTCTACCGGGCGGGTGTCCATTTCAGGTCGAGTTCTCTCGCGGCCTTGACATCATCCAGCCGCCGTACCGGCGTCGTATGCGGTGCCGATTTCACCGTCTGCGGATCGGCGTGGCACTCGTCCAGCACTGCCTTCATTGCCGCGGCAAACGCATCCAGCGTTTCCTTAGACTCGGTTTCGGTCGGCTCGATCAGCAGGCACTCCGGCACCAGCAGGGGAAAATAAGTGGTCGGCGCGTGAAAGCCCTTGTCGAGAAGCCGCTTCGCAAAATCCATGGCCGTCACCCCGGTTCGCTCCTTCAGCTTCTTCAGGGTGACGATGAATTCATGGCTGGCCCGGCGGCGGGGATAGGCAACCTCGAATCCGGCGCCGGTCCGTTTCGCCATCAGGTAATTGGCGTTGAGCGTCGCGAACTCGGATACGCGCACCATTCCCGAACGGCCGAGCATTCGCGCATAGACATACGCTCGCATCAGCACGCCGGCATTACCCATGAACGCGGACATGCGGCCGATCGACTGGGGTCGCTTGTCCTCGGTGTGCAGCACGAACCGGTCGCCCTCCTT
>ERZ869936.1390-NODE-1390-length-17559-cov-5.310786_pt1 | contig 17559 bp, 14 predicted proteins | sample MGYA00520876_ERZ869936 | MGnify/ENA primary metagenome ERZ869936 (study PRJEB32218, sample SAMN09650985) | biofilter metagenome | isolation source: enrty point of leading RO module | place: Saudi Arabia: Thuwal, RO plant located on Red Sea | collected 2016-02-17 ...
GAAGATCATGGTAACCTTCTTGCCCAGGTTCTCCGACACATAGGGGGCCATCGCCTGCACCTGGCTCTTCACGTCGGTGATGCCGGGCTGCAGCGTGTAACGGTTGAGCATGCCCGAGGCCACGTGGTGACCTTCCGATACGACGAAATAGGGCAGCTTCAGTTCGCCCGCACGTGGGGCAGACCCTATGACGACGTGGGAAAACAGCGTACCGAACCCGACGTCGCAGCCATGCTGGTTGGCGAATTTCTCGACCACCTCGGCGCCGCGCTTGGGATCGGTGCCGTCATCCTCGGCCACGATCTCGACCATCCGGCCGTTGATGCCGCCCTCGTCGTTGATCTTCTTGACGGCGGCCTGCGTGGTGCGGTCGTACCAGCGCCCATAGGCCGCGCCGATGCCGGTGCGGTGGACCTGGAAGCCGATCTTGATGGGCGCGGCGGACTGCGCGTGCGTGTAGCGCGCCCAAAGGGGCAGCGTCGCGGCCGCCGCGGCGCCCGCGCCCAGCGTCTTCAGCGCCCCCCGGCGCGTCGTGGTGGACTTGGTCATCTGTCGTCTCCCTGTGGCTCGGGCTTGCTGCCCCTCGTTGCGGCCATGATTGCAAGGGGGCCAAGGCTCTGTCCAATGCTTTCTCGTGCGCAGATCGCCTGAAAATCAGGCCCCTTTCGGCGCGGCCAGCAGCCAGAGACCGAAGACGGTATAGCCCACCATGAACAGCGCAAGCGGCAGTTGGCTGAGCGTCGCGCGGCGCGGGTCGGGAAAGACCCGCAGCGCCAGCGCGTGCGCGGTCAGGATGGCGATCACGTGGCCCAGAACCACCGCGCCCGCCTGCGCCAGCCAGACCGCGCGCACGGTGTCGAGCCGGTTCAGGAAGCCGGTCGTGACCTGCCGTTCTCCCAGGCCCGTCGCGGATGAAAGCAGGCTGACAACGTGTTGGCCGTCAATCAGAAAGCTCGTCAGGTAGTGCGCCACGTGATAGCCCGCCGCGATGGGCAGGATCGAGGGCGCGAAGACCCGGAACGCCAGCGCGAAATCCACGCCGCCGCCTGCCAGCGACAGCCCCAGCCGGATCGACAGCCCATAGGCTAGGATCAGCCCCGCGTTCACCGCCAGAAGCCCCGCCAGCGTCGGCGCGACGATGGCCGAGCGGCCTGGGAACTCCAGGGGATTGATGCCCAGGATGCCGAACCACCAGAACGTCTCGTTCAGCCCGTCGAAACTGCCCGAGCCCAGCAGGATCAGTATGAAGACCGCCAGCGGCAGACCCGGCACCCCGAACCGCAGGATGCGCCAGCCGTTGACGCCAAGCGCGCCGCCACCTGCGGCCGCCGTTCGGCGATAGGTCCGCATCAGCACCGTGAAGACCTCGCCCCGGATCAGCCAGCGCGGCCCGAAGACGGCCAGCGCCAGCAGGGTCAGGCCCAGGTAGAGGACCGCGAACACCGCCAGGCGGCGCGGATCGCTGGGGGCCGGATCGGCCAGCAGAAAGCCCGAGAACGCCAGGAACAGCGCCACCGCCACCCATCCCGACACCCGCGCGCGCCGCCTGCCCGGCACCAGCCGCGCCAGCGCCGCGAAGGGGTTGATCCAGCGCCAGATATCGAAGGCCAGCGCCTGCACCGTCACCAGAGCGATCCAGAACACCGTCCAAAGCCCCAGTGTCATCGGGTTCCGCAGGGGATCGGTCGCGCCCTGGAACCCCGACCAGATCATCGCCAGCAGCACCGCCAGCGCCGCGCCCTGCGTCCAGGGCCGCCATCCGCCTGGCAGGCCCGGCGCGACCGGAAAGGGCCTGAACAGCCGCTCGGGCCGCCAGCTTGGCGCCAGCGCCAGAAGACCCACCGTCAGCGCCACCACCACGCCGCCGCCCGCGATGTAAAGATCGGTCGGCAGCAGCAGAACGAACCCGCCCTCGGCGGCATGGGCCAGGGCGGCCGTGGGAGATCCGAGGAAAACGGCGATCAGGGCACGGCGCATGGCGCCAGCCTAGGCGGCCCGAGCCATGAGGGCCAGCGGGCGCTTCACCCGTCGATCGGCCTCATCCGTCCGCGAACAGCGCCTTCGCGCGCTCCGGGTCCCAGGGCCGGGCAGTCAGGCCCTCGGCCTCCCACTCCAGCCGCTCGGCCTCGAAGAAATCGCCGCCGTAGATGTGCAGCGCGCCGGTATACCTGTCGATCGGGTTCACAACGGAATGGATCACGTCCTTGCCCAAAGGCGTGACGTCGCCCGTTGCCAGCGCCTTGGCGCCCGCCGCCTCGATCCGGCCCTTCGGGTCGTCCTTCAGGCGGCGCCAGAAGATGTTGTCTTCGCGCCCGGTATAGATGCCGATGACCGCCCACATGCTGTGATCGTGTGCCGGCACGACCATCTCGGGCCGCCAGACGACGTTCAGGATCGTCAACTCGGGCGATTTGTAGATGGCATTGAGACCGCCCGTCGTCGGCTCGCCAAGCGCGGCCATGACGCCCGACGGGTCGCTCATGGCATCTTTCAGAATGTCGGCAACCGCGCCATGGGTCGGGTCCCTCCGCACGGCGGTTTTGCAATCCTCGACGAATGCTTCAAGATCGAACATCGAATACCCCCCTTGTGAATCCCGGCACTCTAGCACGGATCGGGCCCGATGACGAAACGCGGCCGCCTTGGTCGGTGCGCCGCCGGACGCCGCACCGCCTGCGCGATTGACAATGCCCCCGCCTCTTCCGACGATCGCTCCGGCGAACCAGGGCGTAGGCGACGATGACGAAACAGGGGACCGGGCGTGTGGTGGGCGTCGACGTGGGCGGCACCTTCACCGATCTGGTCGAGATCGACGCGGCCACGGGCGGCGTCAGGCTGGCCAAGGTGCCGACGACGCCCGGCAATCAGGCCTTCGGCGTGCTGAACGCGCTGGACGCCGCCGGGATCGACCCGGGCGAGGTCGATCTGATCGTGCACGGCACCACGACGACGACGAACGCGGTTCTGGAACGCAAGCTGTCGAGGACCGGCCTCGTCACCACCGAGGGCTTTCGCGACGTTCTGGAGCTTGGCCGCCGCACCCGGCCGCAGGCCTATGGTATGACGGGTGAATTCACGCCGATCATTCCCCGGAACCTGCGCCTGGAGGTGCCCGAGCGGATGGATGCCGCGGGCGACATCGTCGTCCCGCTGGATGAGGACGCCGTGCGGCAAGCGGGTGAGCGGCTGAAGGCCGAAGGGTGCGAGGCGGTCGTCGTGCATTTCCTGCACGCCTACGCCAATCCGACGCATGAGCGCCGCGCGGGCGCGATCCTGTCCGAGCTCTTTCCCGATCATGTCACCATGGGCCATGCGATCCTGTCCGAGACCCGCGAATACGAACGCGGCGTGACGGCGGCGGTCAGTGCCAGCGTGCAGCCGATCCTGGCCCGCTATGTCCGCCGCCTGTCGGACGAACTGGCCGCCAGGGGCTACAGCGGCGATCTTCTGGTGATGAACGGCAACGGCGGCACCGTCTCGGCCGCGCGCGTGGCCGACGAAGCCGCCAAGACGGTGATGTCCGGGCCCGCCTCGGGCGTCATGGCGGCGGCGGCGACGGGCAAGGCGGCGGGGCTGGAGAACCTGATCACCTACGACATGGGCGGCACCTCGACCGACGTGGCGCTGATCCGGGGGGCGGAGCCGTTCGTCTCGAACGAGATCGAGATCGAATACGCCATGCCGATCCACGTCCCGATGGTGGATGTGCGCACCGTGGGCGCGGGTGGCGGGTCGATCGCGCGGGTCAACGCCGCCGGACTGCTGGAGATCGGACCCGAAAGCGCGGGCGCCGATCCCGGCCCGATCTGCTACGGCAGGGGCGGCACGCTGCCGACGATCTCGGACGCCAACATGATCCTTGGGCGGCTGGACCCGGGGCGCCAGGGGATGATGGGCGGCGACGTGGCCGAGGCGCTGACCCGCATCTTCGGCGAGACGATCGCGGCGCCGCTCGGCCTTGGTCTCGAAGAGGCCGCGCTCGCCGTGATCCGGGTGGCGAACCTGAAGATGGCCGGGGCCGTCCGGATGGTTTCGGTCTCGCTTGGGGCCGATCCCCGCGACTACACGCTGTTCGCCTTCGGCGGCGCGGGGCCGCTTCACGCCACGGCCATCGCGCGCGAACTGGGCATCCCCCGGGTGCTGGTTCCGGCCAGACCGGGTCTGACCAACGCGCTTGGCTGCGTCACGGCGGACCTGCGCCATGACTTCGTGCAGACCGTGAACCGACCCCTTGGCGCGCTTGCCGAGGGCGATCTGGCCGGGGTCTTCGCCGATCAGGCCGAGCGGGGCCGCGCCCTGATCGCGGCCGAGCGGGTGGCGGTCGAGAAGATCGACTGCCACCATGCGCTCGACATGCAATTCCTGGGCCAGACCCATCTTCTGCGCGTCCCCGTCGCCGATCCCGGCGTGACGCTGCGGGAGGTACGTTCGGCCTTCGAGCGGGTCTATTTCAACCGGTTCCGGGTCGCTCTGGAGCGGATCGAGGCGAATGTCGTCAATGTCGCAACCAGCGTCATCGGGCGGCGAAGACCGGCGGACCTGTCGCGCCTGATCGACCCCGCGGGGCGGCGAGACCGGCTTGATCCCAACCCTCCGACCCGGCGGCTTGTCACCGAAGACGGGGCCCGCGACGCCCCGGTCTATCTGCGCGACAGCCTGCCCTTCGACGTGCGGATCGACGGCCCGGCGCTGATCGAACAGATGGACACGACGGTGCTGGTCGAGCCGGGCTGGCGGGCGCGGGGCGATCGGATGGGGAACCTGATCCTGGAGGCTGAGCCATGACGCGGACACGGATTGCGCCGACTGCGTCGTCGCGGGGGCGCCGCGCTGACGCGCGGCTGAATGCGTATTTGGGGCAAGATGAAGGGGCGAGCGCGATGCCGGCCGAGGTTCAGGCGGCTTTCGGGGCCTTCCCGCAGAACGCGGCAAGGCTCCTGCTGACCGTCAGACAGGCGCTGTTCGCGGTCGCGGACGAGACCGGTGCCGGTCCCCTGACCGAGACGCTGAAATGGGGCCAGCCCGCCTATCTGACCGAGGCGACCGGGGCCGGAACCACGGTTCGCCTGGGGCTGGACGGGGGAACGCCCGCCGTCTTCGTGCATTGCCGGACACGGGTGATCGAGGACTTTCGCGCCGAATTTCCAGAGGCCTTCCGAACCTCGGGCACGCGCGCGCTGTATCTGGACAAGGGGTTCGACCGCGCCGCCCTGGCGATCTTCCTCGGCCGTGCCCTGACCTATCGCCGCCGGCAGCGAAAGACCTGCGCATGAGCCTCGATCCCATCACCCTGACCGTCATCCAGGCCGGCCTGCAACAGGTCTGCGACGAGATGGACCTGACCTTCTCGCGCGCCGCCTTCTCGCCGGTCATCGCCGAGGCGAACGACCGCTCGGACGGGATCTACGCCGCCGAAGACGGCGCCCTGATCGCGCAAGGCGCGGGCGGCCTGCCGGTCTTCGTGGGCACGATGCAGGACTCCACACGGCAACTGATCGGGCGCATCCGGGACGGTGTGACGCTGCCGCCCGAGGACGGCGACATCTACATCGTGAACGCCCCCTATCTGGGCGGCACGCATCTGATGGACGTGCGCTTCGCCAAGCCCGTCTACCGGCAGGGCGCGATCTTCTGCTGGCTGTCGAACACCGGGCATTGGCCCGATACCGGCGGCGCGGTGCCCGGCGGCTTTTCGGCCAGCGCCACGGCGGTGGAACAGGAAGGGCTGCGCCTGCCGCCGGTGAAGCTGTTCAAGCGGGGCGTGATGGACACCGAGATCTACGCGATCATCTGTTCCAACATCCGCGTCGCCGACCAGCGGATCGGCGACGTCAAGGCCCAGGCCTCGGCACTTCTGGTGGGCGAGGGACGGCTGGCCGCGCTTCTGGACCGCTATGGCGACGACACCGTGCGCGATGCCATCGCCGAACTCAGGCGGCGCGCGGCCGACCAGATGGGCGCGGCCCTCGCGGCCACGCCGGACGGCACCTACGAGGCGGTCGCCTGGATCGATTCCGACGGCGTGGTGAACGAACCGCTCGCGATCCGGCTGGCCGTGACCGTCAAGGGCGACCGCGCCATCTTCGACTTCACCGGCTCGGCGCCGCCCTGCCGGGGGCCGATGAACTCGGTCCGCGCGACGACGCTGTCGTCGGTCTACCTGGCGATGCGCCACATCTTCCCCGAGGTGCCGATCAGCGCAGGCGCCTTCGATCCGCTGGCGATCACCGGCATCGAAGGCACCTTCCTGGATGCCCGCTATCCCCGCCCCGTCTCCGGCTGCGCCGCCGAGGTCAGCCAGCGCATCGCCGAGGCGGTCTTCGCCGCGATGGTCCAGGCCCTGCCCGACCGGGTCACGGCGGCGCCCGCGGGAACCAGCGGCAACTTCGCCCTCGGCGGACACGATCCCGCAAGAGGCCGCGATTTCGTCATGTACCAGCTCTCCGGCGGCGGCTATGGCGGCAATGCCGGCCATGACGGTCTGACCAACGGCTGCTCGACCATCGGTATCTCCAAGGCCCCGCCGGTCGAGATCATGGAGCAGGCCTTTCCTGTCCTCTACCGCCGCTACGCGCTCCGCGAAGGTTCGGGCGGCGCGGGGCGTCACCGGGGCGGCTTCGGCCTGGATTACGAACTTGAACTCAGGCGCGGCACCGCGCTTGCCAGTTTCGTCATGGATCACGGCCGCTTCGGCCCCCAAGGCGTGCTTGGCGGCGCCGACGGCGCGCCGAATGTGGTCGAAGTCTGGCGCGACGGCACGCGCCATGTGCCCGAACACCTGTCCAAGGAACAGGACATCCCGCTCGAAGCGGGCGACCGCGTGCGGGTCCGGACGCCCGGTGGCGGCGGATACGGCAACCCGTTCGAGCGCGACCCGCAGGCAGTGGCGCGCGATGTCGCGCTCGGACGGTATACCGAGGCCGAAGCGCTGAAGTTGTTCGGTGTCGTCCTGAAGGATGGCGGACCGGACGCCGTGGCCACGGAGAAGGCCCGGGCGACGCGCCGGGCCTGAGACAGAGATCAGCGCTCTTCCAGATCCAGCAACCTGTCGGCATCCAGCAGCCCGCTCCAGCGCAAGGGCGAGATCGGATAGCTGCCATCCGTCGCCATCCGGCGGAAACTGAAATCGGGCTCCAGCCGCTTCAGGCGCTGGCCCGCCCTCAACGCGTCTTCGGGCCGGTCGGCGGCGGCATAGAGCGCGGTCAGATACCTGAGCGGCGGGCGGAATTCGGGTGACAGCGCATGCGCCGCCTCGGCCAGTTGCAACGCCTCGTCCTGGCGTCCGGTCAGCGCCGCGGTCAGGCAGCGTCCGAAATCCCACCAATGCCCGAAGGGCGAGCCAGAGGACATCCGCTGCGCGCGGACGGCCAGCGCGTGCGCCTCGCCGATGTCGCCGGCATAAAGCTTGGCCGTGGCCAGGCTGTTCCACGCCAGCGGGTTCGACGGGTTCAGCGCGACGCTTCGGCGGGCCAGTTCCATGCAGGCGCTGACATCCTGATCCAGCACCAGCCGCGTGTTGGCGACCGCCGCCAGAACCATCGAATTGAGCGGCTCCAGCTCCAGCGCCTCGGTGCAGAACTGGCGCGCCTCCTCGGTCAGGTTCTCGGAGCGGTCGGAGTGCAATTCGACATGCTGGATCAGGCGCAACTGCGCGCGCCAGGCGCCGGCCTGGGCGCGACGCCCGATCTCCTGCGCGCGGGCCAGCATCTGATCGGCCTCCAGAAGCGCGTCGGGGCGCAGGCAGAAGATGCGCCGCATCGCCAGGCGCGTCAGCATGTTGGCGTCGCGCAGATCCTGACTGTCGGACACCTTGACCGTCATCGCGTCCGACAAGGCGTCGATCATCTGGTTGCCCAGCGAGATGATCGACAGGTCCTCGACCGGCGGCGCGCCGTGCAGTTGCGTCGATGTCATGCCCGACCAGACCAGCACCTTGGGCTTGCCCTGGTGGATGCGCGCCCGGAGGCCCACTCGCGCGCCTTCCTGGCGATAGGCCTGCACCTCGACGCGGAAGGCGCTCTCGGGAATGGCGGGCGCGTCGCCGATATGGACGTCGACCATCAGGGCCTCGCGCAAGCTGCGCGCCACGCAGTCGACGAAGATGTCCTCGACCAGTTCCAGCTCGGTGCCCGTCTCGCTTCTGGTGCCGAAGACGACGATGGGATTGGCCGGGACGGTGTGCCGCAGCGGTGCCGCGGGCGGCGTCTCGGGCGTGGCCGCCTCGTCGCGATGACGCTGAATCCAGTCGCCCAGACCGTTCTCGGTCGCCGACAATCCCAGCCCTTCCAGGAATTCCGCGCCGGGCGCAGGCGCCGCGATGTCGATTCGCGACAGATCCAGCGCGACGCTGCGGCGGTCGGCGATCAGAAGGTCGCGATCCTCGTCCAGCGAGCGCCGGATCTCGGTCAGCGCCTGACGCAGGCTGATCGCGGCGCGGTCGGAATCGCTGCGCGGCCACAGCCGCTTTTGCAGCCAAAGCCGTCCGCGCCCGTTCTTCTCGCTGGTGGCCACAAGCGCCAGCAGCGCCTGCGACTTGGCGCTTTTCGGCGCGATGTCGCGCCCGTCGGCCGCCACGAACGAGAAGCGTCCGTAAAGGTTCAATACAGCTTTGTCTGTCCCTGAAATCACGGCTCGACCCCTGCTGGACCGGCGCGCCAAACCCGCGCCACGTCATGAAAACCTGTCAAAAGTTGACCACGGGTCAGCCTGCTTTTCAAGAAAGTTAAGATTTCGTTCCTGAATCAGCGTTATTCGTGAAATTTGCGTGAATTCAGGCCCGGCCACGCGGCGCATGGTTGAGCCGATGGCCGGGGACACCGCAATCTCGCCTCAGGTACATATGCGAGGTGAAAGATGCCGGAGTCGGGACAGGGGCAAGGCCAGGGTCAAGGACAAGGCCAGGGTCAGGGACAAGGGCAAGGTCAGGGACAAGGGCAAGGCCAGGGCCAAGGACAAGGCCAGGGTCAGGGACAAGGGCAAGGCCAGGGCCAAGGCCAAGGTCAGGGACAAGGCCAGGGCCAAGGTCAGGGCTTCGCGAAGACCGCCCATGCCGGCAGCGGCGGCGGCGCCTTCCTGACCGCCTCTCTCGTCACCACCCATGACGGCGTCGTCGGATACTGGGACGGACGCCCGCTGCGCGACCCCGCGCCCTGGGCCGCGTCCGACACCGATCTCGGCTATCTCGGCGGCGGTACGCGCGCGGTTCTGCTGGATTCGCTCCTGCATCCCGATTTCGTCGTCACCGGCCAGGATGGCTGGGCCACGACCAGCGTGCGCGGACACGCCCTGGTCACGCTGCACCGGCCCTCGAAAGAGGTGTTCCGCCAGCAATTGCAGATGGTCCGCGCCTATGCCGATCTCAGAAGCGACCGGATCGCCGAGACGATCAATCAGACCTTCGATCTGTTGTCCTATTTCGGCATGGTCGGCCATCTCAGCGCCAGCCGCAACGCCGCGACCCTGGAGGTGCTGTCGACGACGCTGCGCACGGCGATCCATGTCGAGATGCCGGTCAAGCACTTCTGCCGCAGCCAGCGGCCGATCGACTACGCGCCCCAGATCCAGCCGATGATCCAGACGCCGGACCATTCCAGCTATCCCTCGGGCCATGCCATCGAGGTCTTTGCCGCCGCCACAGTCATGGCGCGCCTGATGACCGGCATGGGCCCGAAAGAGGCGCTCGACGGCAATGGCGCGTCCAACCAGACCGCCGCCATGCCGTTCCGCATCGCCCACCGGATCGCCACCAACCGGACCATCGCCGGCGTGCATTTCCCGGTCGATTCGGCCTCCGGCGCGGTGCTGGGCTGCGCGATCGGCGAAGCGCTTTACCTGATCGCCACCGAAAACGGACCAATCGACTGGCCGCAGCCGCGCGAGGTCTCGTTTCAGACGACAGCCGAGTCGGCGGCGCCCTTCGATCTGACGCTGGGCTGGCTTCGCGACGCGCTGGAACCCGACGCCGCGTCGGGCCGCCACGCCAACGCGGGCACGATCTGGGGCGCGCTCTGGGGCAAGGCCGCCGGCGAATGGGCGGAGGAAAGCGCATGAGCCTGACCTGGAGCGACTGGGAGGACGACCCGTCCGAACCGCTGGGCCATTCGCCCTATATCGACTGGCTGAAGACGGTGGTCTTCGACGGCCAGGACGAAAAGGACGGCCTGTCCATCGCGCCCCTGCCCGTCTCGCGCCTGGCCTGCGGCCTGGAACCCGGCGGCGGGCTCTGCGGCGACCGCTCCAGCCCCGCGCCCCTGCCGCCCTTCGCGCGGAAACCCGACGACGAGGAGATGGCCGAGGCGCCCGACATCCAGCTGACATGGATGCCCGACACCGACTGCGCCATCGTCGGCGTGATCGACAGCTCCATCGCGCTGTCGCACGCCCGCTTCCGCCGGATCGACGGCGGCACGCGGTTCCTGTCGGCCTGGCTGATGGGCGCGGCCTGGCGTCCGGGCGCGGCGGTGCCCTTCGGACGCGAATTGTTCCGGACCGAACTGGACCGCCTGATGTGGCGGGCCAACGTGGGCGGCACCATCGACGAGGCCGCCTTCGACCGCGCCGCCGGTCTGACGACCTTCGCCCATACAAGGGGCGACCGGAACCTGGAGACCAACGCCACACACGGCACCCATGTCGCCGATCTGGCCGCCGGCTTCGACCTGCGGGACGGCGGCCAGGACGAGGCGCGGCGCCGCCTGCCGATCATCGCCGTGGGCCTGCCGCCCCGCACCTCGATGGGCGCGAACGGCAACTTTCTGGAATTCTTCGCTATCCACGCGGTCGAGTACATCATCGACCGGGCCGACCGGATCTGGAAGGCCTGCGGCTACGGCCCCGACGGCGGCTTTCCGATCGTGATCAATCTCTCCTACGGGCTGAAGGCCGGCCCCAAGGACGGACACATGCTGGTCGAGCAGGTGATCCGCGCCGCAACCCGTCATGCCGAGCAGTCTGGCCGTCCGATCCGTGTGATCCTGCCCGCCGGCAACGATCTTCTGTCCCAGGGCGTGGCCGAGTTCGATCTGCCGGCCAAGGGCGGCATGACGCTGGACTGGCGCATTCGCCCCGAGGATCACACGCCCAACTTCGCCGAGATCTGGTCGGGTGTCGCCGACGGCGCCGGTGGCGCGCATCCCGAGCATCCGTTCACGCTGCGCGTCGCGCCGCCCTTCGGCCCCGAAAGCCCGGTCCTCAAGGGCAAGGCGGGCCAAAGGACCACGCTGACCGACAGCGCCGAACCGGACAAGCCGCTGGCGCGCATCTACTGCCGCAAGCACGACAACATTCCGCCCACGGGCGGCGGCGGCGCGCCCTGGCACCGTGTGGGCTATTACATCTGCACCGCGCCGACGCTGAACGAGGACAGGCTTTCCGGCGCGCCATCGGGCCGTTGGACCATAGAGATCGAGGGCGAAGGCCGCGCCTGTGCCTACGTCCAGTCCGACCAGACGCTGACCTTCGGCAGCGAAACCGGGCTTCTCTCGACCTTCGATCATCCCGATTTCAATGCCGTGGACGAGCGCGGGCGCGCCATCGACGCCTTCGACTATCCGTTTGACGGATCGGCTCCGAAGCTGACCGATCAGCCGCCGCCGATCACCCGGCACGGCTCGCTGAACGCCATCGGCAACCATGTCGAAAGCCGCGTCATCGGCAGCTACCGCGCCACCGACGGCGCGCCGTCGACCTTTTCCAGCGCAGCCTCTTCCGAGCCCGTTGGAGATGGCCGCGCCGCACCGACTGCCATTCTCCCAGGCCAGGACGGTGCGGCGCGGTTCGGGCTGCTGGCGGCGGGGTCGCGCAGCGGATCCGCGGCGGCGATGCAGGGAACCAGCTTCTCGACCGCGCTGGCGACGCGCGCGGTGGCGCTGGCGATGCTCGACTGGATCGACGGCGGTAAGGTCGGAGACCCGCCGGGCACGGAGGACTGGTTCCAGGCCCGCGCCACGGTCGAGGAAACCGCGGCCGCCTGGCCCGGCAAGGTGCAACCGGCCAAGGGCGGTTACGGGCGCATGGCGGCGGTGCCGCGCGGGCGATTGGCCCGGTGAGGTTTGTGTGTGGGGTGCGAGTGCGTGTGTGTGTGAGGGGAAGTAACGAGTGATCCCGCGCCGCGCGAGCGCGGTGCGGGTTTGGGTTTCATGACGTAGACCTTTTGAGCAACCATTGCAGACCATGCGGCGGGTCGGTGCAACCGTGAGGCACCGGCCCGCTTTTTTGTCTGCGCTCAGGTTTGCGACCCGAAGGCGCGTGCCGACCCGACCATTTCAACAGGGCCAGTTTGGGTGCCTCGCTCATGACGTCCGGGCCAGCGCGGCAATGTGCCGAAAGCTGATGCGGTCCCGTTGGATCGGCGGACGACGCGGACGATCCGGCGCGGAGCGCGAGCCCTGCCGCTTTAACCCGGCGTTAACCTTAACGTCTCGGTAAGTATTCTTGCCATGCGCACCACATCTGGTGGCATCCCGGCACAAGCGCATAGTCGTGCCATACACTTTGCCGACAGTTTGCAGACGCTTTGCCGCACGGCGCCCACCCACCGGGACCCGCAAAACAAGGGCGTTAACGACTGGAAAGGTTTCGAGCGCCACCACCGCGCGCCCGTTGCGTGCGCACGGTCGATTCACCCCTCGGAAGTCAGCCGTAAAGCTCGGCCGCCCGGCGTTCGAAGGCGCGCACCACGCGCTGCATCGCCTCGTTGAAGAACACCGTCGCGGTCGCCTGCAACAGTCTGTTGCGAAACTCGAAATCGACGTGAAAATAGACGTCACAGCCGCCTTCGGCGTCGGCGAAGGCCCAGTTCGAGATCATGTGCCTGAACGGCCCGTCCAGATACTCGGTATCGATCTTTTTCGCGTCCGGCCAAAGGGTTACCCGGCTGCCGAACCTTTCACGAAACACCTTGAACGAGATCACCAGGTCGGCCAGCATCACGATTCTGTCGCCTTCGGCCCGGGTGTCGCGAATTCGCGCCGCCGCGGTCCACGGCAGGAACTCGGGATAGCGCGCCACGTCGGCGACAAGGTCGTACATCTGCTGGGCCGTGTACGGCAACCGGCGGGTCTCGGAATGCGTCGGCATAACCCTCTCGGGACTGGTGCTTGCGATGCCCTTAGGTGTAAGGACTGGGCCCAGGGGTCAAGGGGGAGCGTGATCGTGACGCAGCCATACGTGATCGACGAAATGATCTCGGCCAAGGCCATCGCCGCCCGCATCGAGGCGCTTGCCGCCGAGATCAAACGGTCCTATGCTGACACGGAAAAACTTATTGTTGTCGGGCTCTTACGTGGCTCGTTCGTGTTCATCGCGGATCTGGTTCGCGAGCTGGACATGAACGTCGAGGTCGATTTCCTGGAGGCGTCGTCCTATGGCGACAGCATGGAATCCAGCCGCGAGGTCCGCATCCTGAAAGACCTGCGCGGCGAGATCGGCGGCCGCGACGTGCTGGTCGTCGAAGACATCGTTGATACCGGGTTTACGCTCAGTCACGTCCTGCAACTTCTGAAATCCCGCAACCCCCGCAAGCTCGAGACCATCGCCCTTCTGGACAAACCGTCCCGACGCGAGACGGACATCCGCGCGACATGGACCGGTTTCGAGATTCCCGATGAATTCGTCGTGGGTTACGGCATCGACTATGCCCAGCGGAACCGCAATCTGCCGTACATCGGCAAGGTCCGGTTCACCGGCGAGACCTGATCGGCGCTGGTCCGCCACTGCGGCGGATGTGCCACAAATCGGCCAACATTCGTGCCTCGGCATCTGGTCGTGACCCGTTATTTGTCGCAGGTTTCCACGTGGGTGGGCGATGGACGGGACGGGACCATTGCGCACTGCTATTTTCCTTCTGGCATCAACGCTTTGGTCGGTGGCAGCCGTCGCGCAGGCGATTCCCGAAGCCGTCCTGCAAGGCGCCGATGTCCAGTACGAACTGGGCGGCGCGGCGCAGATGGCCATTGCCGCGCCTTCGACCCTCGACCTGACCGAGAGCGTCGGGCCGAAAGAACCGTTCCGGTATCCCTATCGTCCGCCCTCGTCCCTGTTGCGCGACGGTCGAAGCAACACCGCGCTGGGACAATTGTCGGTGTTCGGCCGCGAAGATGTCGAGGACGGGCGCGATGTCCTACGACTTGGAACGGCGCTGACGCGGGGCCGGACGACGACGGGTCTGAGCCTGACCTATCGCGACGAAGAACTGGCCACGCGATCCGAACTTTTCGTCGATTATGCGTTGAGCGACAGCTTCACCGTTGGCGTCTCTGGCATTTTGTCGAGCGAAGATACTTCGGAAGAGGAGCCTGTCGCGCGGCTTGGCATTAGCGCCGCCTATTCGCTGGAGGGCGGCACGTTCCTGCAAGGCGCCTTCGCCGATGCCCCCGATGCCAGCCCCGTTTTCGGACTGTCAGTCGGTCTGAGGTTCTAAGTCCGATCGCCCATCATGCGCGGCTCGACCGTCGCGAGGGCTTCGGCGATCAGCCCGCGGGCGCGCCGCAACCGGCCGGACGCGGCCAGGTCCACATGGCTGGCCACCCAGACCGGTATCGGGTCGAGGTCCGTCAGGATGTCCTGCCGTTGAAGCCCCGGCCAGGCATCGCCGACGAAGACCGGCAGGATCGCCCTGCCCCGTCCTTCTGCGGCAATGGCGGCGAGCATCAGGAAACTGTCCGATGACAGGTTCGGCGCGGCGTCCCTGTACGCCCGGCGCAGCCATTCGCCCGCCGCGCTGCGCGCGATGGCGCCTTCGAGCCCCAGCCAGCCCGTGTCGCCGCCAGGCGCGGAGTAGATGCCGAACCGGAAGGCCGCGGCGCGCTCGCCCGACAATTCGTCGGGCAGCCTTATGGCCGGGCGGACCGTGATGTCCGCCTGCAAGCGTGTGAAGTCCAGATGGGCATTGCCGGCCATGACGCTGACCGATAGGCCCAACTCGCTGGCAAGGGCGGTCACGGCGGGAGCGAGGATGAACTGGCAGAACGCGTCGGTCGACGTGACCCGAATACCGGACGAGAGATTGGGGCGCACCGCCTCGATCATGCGCTCGACCTGCCCGACGGCGACATTCGTCTCGCGCAGCGCCTCGATCAGGGCGATCCGGTCGGGGGACACGCGGTAGCCCGTGGCGGTCTTCTCGAACACTTTCAGGCCGTGCCTGGTCTCGAATCCGGCGATGCGCCGCAGCACGGTGGCGTGATTCACGCGCAGAACCCGGCTGGCCGCCGACACCGACCCCTGATCGGCAACGGCAAGTACGAACCGCAGGTCGTCCCAATTGATCTGTGCGCTACTGCTCATGGGGTCCGCAAATTCGCATGGTGTTCTTTTGCCTTACGTAAACTAACTTTTCATGGCCAGTCACATTCAAGGGAGCAGCCCCAAATGGCTTTTACACGTATTATTCTGACCTCTGCCGTGATCGCGGCGACCGCAGGCCTGGCTTTCGCCGGCGGCCATGGCGGCAACCCGGCCGTCAAGGCGCGGCAATCGCACATGCAGCTTTACGCACATAATCTGGGTATCCTGGGCGCAATGGCGAAGGGTGAGGCCGAGTACAACGCAGATGCAGCGACCGCAGCGGCCAATAATCTCGTGGCGATGACGGAATTGAACCAGATGAGCTACTGGCCCCAGGGAACCTCTACCGCGGAACTTGGTGAAGAAACACGTGCGCTTCCGGCCATTTGGGAAGAAGGCGGGTTCGCCAAGGCGATGGAGATCGGCGGAGCGCTCAATCAGGCGGCCATCGAACTCGCGGCTGTCGCGGGCGACGGCCAGGAGGCCATCGGTCCGGCCCTGGGCGCGGTCGGCAAACAGTGCGGCGCATGTCACGAAGCGTTCCAGCAGCCCCGCAACTGAGACAATCCAAGCGCCGAGCGGTGTTACGCAAAATATTCATAGCGGCGCTTCTCGTTGGGGCCGCCGGAGCGGCCTCTGCCCTTGTCGTGACGCGGCCGGATCGGATTGATCCGGCCCGTTTCGCCGGTGTCGGAGGTGATCCGACACGCGGCGAGACCGTATATTGGGCCAGCGGCTGCGCGTCCTGCCACGCCGCCGAAGGCGACGAGACGCGCACCGTCCTTGCGGGTGGCTACCGGCTCGCGACCGAATTCGGCACGTTCGTGTCTCCCAACATCTCGCCCGATCCGGTCCACGGAATCGGCGACTGGACGCTTCCGCAATTCGCCGACGCCATGCTGAACGGGACCGCGCCGGAGGGCGCACATTACTACCCGGCGTTCCCTTACGGAAGCTACGCCCGGATGACCGATCAGGACGTGGCCGACCTTTGGGCCTTTATGGGGACCTTGCCGGCCAGCGATGTGCCCAGCCAACCGCACGACCTGACGTTTCCCTTCAACGTGCGCGTCGCCGTGGGCGGCTGGAAGCTTTTGAACCTCGACGACGACTGGGTCGGACCTGCCGGCACCGAAGAACTGGAACGCGGCCGTTACCTCGTCGAGGCGTTGGGGCATTGCGCCGAATGCCACACGCCACGGGATGCGACCGGCGGTCTGGAGCGAGACCGCTGGATGGCCGGAGCGCCCAATCCGTCCGGCAAAGGCAACATCCCCGGCCTGACGCCCGCGCAGTTGAAGTGGAGCGCCGAGGACATCGCCTATTACCTCGAGACCGGGTTCACGCCGGACTTCGACAGCGCCGGCGGCAGCATGGCGTCGGTCGTGGCGAACCTCGCCAAGCTTCCGGCAGAAGACCGCTCTGCCATCGCCGCCTATATCAAGGCGTTGCCCGAAGCCAAATGAATCAGGCGCTCAGGCCTGACCGAGTTTCTTGAGCCGCGCCTCGCGCAGGCGGGCGAAATCCTCGCCCGCGTGATAACTGGACCGCGTGAGCGGCGTCGCCGAGACCATCAGGAAGCCCTTGCCCCACGCGGCCTTCTCGTAGCCCGCGAATTCCTCGGGCGTGACGAAGCGGTCGACACGGTGATGTTTCGGCGTCGGTTGCAGGTATTGCCCGATGGTCAGGAAGTCGATGTCCGCGGCGCGCATGTCGTCCATGACCTGAAGAACCGCCTGTCGATCCTCGCCAAGGCCGACCATGATGCCGGACTTGGTGAACATGGTCGGATCGAGTTCCTTGACCCGCTGGAGGAGCCGCAGCGAATGGAAATAGCGCGCACCGGGGCGGACCTCGGGATAAAGACCCGGAACCGTCTCGAGGTTGTGATTGAAGACGTCTGGCCTCGCTTCGACGACGACCTCCAACACCTTTGGATCGCAGCGCAGGAAGTCGGGCGTCAGAATCTCGATCGTGGTGCCGGGCGATTGCTTTCGAATCGCGCGGATTGTCATGGCGAAGTGCTCGGCGCCGCCGTCCTCGATGTCGTCGCGGTCGACCGATGTGATGACGACGTGGTTCAGCCCGAGTTTCTTGACCGCATCGGCCACCCGGCCCGGTTCGAACACGTCCAGCGCCTCGGGCGGTTTGCCGGTGGCGATGTTGCAGAAGGTGCAGGCCCGCGTGCAGACCTCGCCCATGATCATCATGGTGGCGTGGCCCTGGGACCAGCATTCGCCGACGTTCGGACAGCCCGCCTCTTCGCAGACCGTG
>ERZ869936.1391-NODE-1391-length-17530-cov-6.854478_pt1 | contig 17530 bp, 8 predicted proteins | sample MGYA00520876_ERZ869936 | MGnify/ENA primary metagenome ERZ869936 (study PRJEB32218, sample SAMN09650985) | biofilter metagenome | isolation source: enrty point of leading RO module | place: Saudi Arabia: Thuwal, RO plant located on Red Sea | collected 2016-02-17 ...
CCAACCATGTATTGCTGTAGCACTTTCAGCTGGTCTAGCTGTTAATATATAATTATTTTTAGCGCCGTATTTTTTTATTCTATTTTTAAGTTTTTGCAACAAAGGCCCATCAACACCACCTCTAACATTAACAAAATCTTTAAAATCAAAAGTATATCCTTGTTCTGTAAGCTCGGGCCCTTGTATTGGCCATTGCCCGCTACTTATTCTAACTTGATCACCGTCTGGACTAGTAGCTATAATAAAGTTTTCGCCTTTGTCAATTAATGTTTCGTCAAAATCAAAAGCAGACATACCTCTTGATGTTTTACTATATTTTAAAACAGGTCTAACATTACGCGCTGATTTGCTTTGTTTTACAACAGTAAAATTATTTATTTGTTTACTTACACTTTCAACAAAAGCTTTCATGTCAGCTTTGTTACTTAAGTTTAAATTAGATTTTTTATCAAAGTTTTTAGCATCTTTAGAGTCTATTCTAGGTTGTACTCTTATAGTAACGCTATGCGTATTACCTTTAGTAGATCTTGGTTTTCTACCAATATTCATAACGCTGTTTAATTGAAATTTACCTTGTAATCTAGGTATACCAAGTTCTTGTGCTATTTTTTCAACAAAATCATTATTTACATCACCTTCTTTACCTAACATGTAAAATAAACCTGCGTCACCTATATTTATAAAATACTCTGGCTTTAACTTTTTAGTATAGTGCTCTTCTAAATAAGTAGCATCTACCTCTACAGTTTTGTTAAATATAGACTTATTGGCTTTTAAAGTCATGTATTGTTCTGGTGTAACTCCTCTTTTTAAATCTTCTATAGTTATACCAGGTAAACCAGCTATTTCACTTTTAACTTGTTTTATTAAATCTTCTTGTTCAGTTTGATTTTGGCTGTTTTCGTTTGATATAGTACCATCAAATTTATAAGTATAAGAAACACCTCTAGACTGGTCCATTTTTATTTCTAAACCAATTATAGTATCACCTTTTTGGAAACCAACGTCAGGAAAACCGCCTTCTCTAACTACTAAATTAACATCTAAATTAGCTTGTAACTCATTTACTGCAGAATTAGCTAAACTTATAAAAAACTGCTCGTAAGCAGTGCTAAACTTTGCGCCTCTTTTTAATCTACCACTAGGAGTTAATATATTTTTTAATATTATTTTTTTTATAGCAACATTATCAACACGCTCTATACCTCTAGTATCAAAAGCATCTATAACAGTATTTATTAAAAACTTACCACCGTATTTCTCTGCTTGTGTTTCTGATAAATTTTGCAAAACAGGTATTTGACTACCATCTTTTAGTATTATATTATTTATTTCTATAGCTTTATCAATATCTAATATAATTCTATTACCTAGCTTTATTTGATTTTTTTGTTTTTTACTAAAGTTTTTAGTATTATTTCTAGAAAATTTAAGATTTAAATCTCTGTTTATAACAGTAGATAATTGCTGAATATCATCCGTTATTATTTCTTGATTTTTTATTTCAGCTATATCTTTTCGTTTTTGTACTACTTCAGGCTCTTGCGCTACTTGCATCGTAGCATCAAAGTTTAACGAAGCTGCTACGTATTTAGCTAATTGATCTTTTCTAGTGCCTCTTAAACCAGATCTAACGCCAGTTTTTGGATTTATTAATGGTTGATCAAAAAACGATACAAACTTCTCTTCTGTTGGCATTATTTTTTTATACAAATTAACAGACTGCCCTTTATCTATAGTGTTTAATGCTGATGGTGGTAACAAATTATTATCAACTGCAGCTTGTACTTCTTGCTTGTTAGTTAATTTACCTACAAATTTAGTAAACACTCTTTCGCTGTCAGGCACGTTTCTTTCCATTTGTACTAAATCAGACGTAAACATAGAGTTTATCAAAGCGACTCTAAGCTTTTTTATAGTAGGTATATATTTAGCTTTAGTACCTAACATATTTTTAACTTGTTTAAACAAGTATGTTGAAGCTTCTTTTGTTAAATCTCTTTGTATTTGTCTAGCTGTTTTACCTGCGTCATAGGCTCTTATTAATACTTTACGAGCTGTATCTAAAACAGTATTATAAGCGTCACTACCGTCTTCAATACCTATTTCTTGTCTAAGCTTTGATTTAGTAGGCTCTACTTTTTTAGCTGCTTCTCTTTTTCTTCTAGCTTCTGCTTGAGGTGATATATCTTCTGTTTCTAAAGCTTCTAACGTAACATCTGTTTCATCTGCTACTTGTGTTTTTATTTCACCTTCTTTTGTTCTGTCATCTATATCTCTAGCTGTTCTTTGTTCTACAGTGGTTTTATACTCTCTATTAAATACGTTACCAGCTTTGTTAGCTAATTGACTGTTTATCCAACCAAATAAATTATCATTTGTTTCTGGATTAAAATTTCTAATATGATTAGTTAACTCAGTATAAACTTTATCTACAAAATCTACAGGCACTCTATCACCTTTAAATTTAGCTGCAATTAAATCATCTAAATAATTATTTTGTTTTATTTCTGTAATAGCATTGTCAGCACCACCCTCGTCCCAAGCTTTTTTACCACCTTCAAAACTATAAGTATCACCTATTTCTTTTACACTTTCAGTTATTTGTTCTCTAGCAGCAGGTGATAAAGATCTTTTCTCTACAGTAGACTCTTGTTTAACACCTTCTCGTGCCATTTCAATAAATTGCTCTCTAAACTCTCCTTTTTTTCTGTCAGATACATAAGCTTTTAAAAACAATTTAACATCTTCACCAGTTTTAAACTCTAAATTTTTATAACCTTTATCACCTCTATTAAATATTTTAGATAAAAACTTACCTATTTTAACTAAAACACTATCAGTAAGCTCGTTTTTTATAGCGGCATCGGCGTAAGCATTTAAATATTCTTCAGCGTACTGTGCAAACTGTTTTTCTGAACCATCTTCGTTAAACTTATAATTGTCATCTATTCTTTTGTCTACTACAGCTCTTTCTTTTTTACTTAAAGTCTTTAAAAAATCATCTATTAACTTCTCGCCTTCAACAGTTAAATCTGTTTCAATAACATTACCATTAGCATCTTTACCTAAAGTTCTTTTACTTCCAGTTATTGAAGATTTAAGCACGCTATGTAATAATTCATGTGAACCAACTGTAACAGCGTTATTTTTAGCTGCTTCTTTAACATTAATCATTACTTCGTTATCTACAACTAAACCATCAACACCTTCTATATCATTTAATGTAAGATTTTTTCCAGTTTTAGCATTATAAGCATCTAAAAACTCTTGTTCTGTGTTATAAGTTTTTTGCTCTAAACCTAATATTTTATTTATAGCAGTACTACTAGTTCTAAGATCATCTGTTAAAAGCTTTTTATTAGCTTCTATTCTTATATCATCTGCTTTTTTGTTTTCAGCTTTTAAATCGTTATTAATATCTTCTACTATAGTGTTAAATTCGTTTTGATTTATTTCACCATTTCTAAACTGATTTTCAAAGCCTGTTAATTTTTTATTTAGATTTTGTTTTGTTTCTAGAATACTTATTAATTCTTTCGACTGTTCTTCTGTTACAAACTTAGATCTTTCTTGATTATTTATTAAAAAATCTTTAAAATCTTGTTCAGCTTTTTTTATTTTTTTATCTACAGCTTTTTTAGCTTCTGGTGTTTTTGAATTTACTTTTTGTTGTTGTAAGTTACCAATTTCTGAAATATAACCGTTTATTATTAAATTATCTTGATCACTTCTAATAATACTGTTTACAGCTCTACCACTAGCACTCATACCAGTACCACCAACAAAACCTTGTAAAAATTCTTCTAACGCTTGTTCACTTGTTAAATGATCGTAAACAGCTTTAGCGGCGTCTTCATCTTTTGCTGAAGCTACGTTTGCTGCGTTTAATCCTCCTTGAAAATATTCTGTTAAACCTTCTCTACTTCCAGTAGCTACTAATTCTATTATACGTTTGCTAGCTTTATTTTTAGCTTGGTTAGCCATGTAGCTACCTATACCTTTAATACCAATTTTTTCTAAAGCTACAGCTGCTGTGCCTAATATAAAAGGAACTACAACTTCGTCTTCTTCGTTTTCTCTTAGTTTTCTTATAGACTCTTCTATATTTTCATCTCCATATAAATTTTTAGCTTTTTCAGAGTTGTACTCAGTATACATTGGAGCCATTATTTGAGGTACTAAAGAAACTCCTCTAGTAGCAATAGCAGGAGCTACAGTAGTAACAACACTAGTTAAAGCGTTTACAACGCCAAGAGCAACATCTGTAAAATCACCTTCTTTTAAACCACCAACTATACCTTTACCAGTGTCTTCATATCTTTTATTTATAGCTTCTATTTCAGCATACTCTTTTTCAATAAAATTATCAGCGTAATCATCATCAACAATACCTAAATAATTAGCAAAGTCTACAGAAGCTAACTGTGTACTGTTCCAAGCATTTTGTAGTGTTAAGCTAGCATTAGAAAATATATTTTCAAACTGTTCAGAGTTAGATAATTCTTCTTGTTTTTTTACAGCGTTAGGAAATTGTTTTAAAAAGTCTTCTAATCTACTTTTACCTACAACATATTCTTGATTGTCTACTATATAAATTTCATTCATAATTATTGCTGTTCTGCGAAATCTTTGTTTTGAAACCTAGTAGTCATAAGATTATTAAAATCTTTTATAAGAGCAGGTAAAGTTTTTTCTTTCCATCTACCGCTGCTAAAACCTCTGCCTCCAGGATTAAAATCAAATCTTCCAATTACTTTTCCACCTCTTAATATCTTTATTACATTTTGTGTTCCTCTTTCAATAGTAATATTACTATCTATCTTTATACCGTCTTGAGGTTTTAACAAAGGATTAGTAGCTTTACTAATTAAACTGTTTTTTTCATCAATTATTTCTTGCAACACGTTCATGACGTCAGTAGTACTTTGAACGTTAGCAAAATCATCGCTTGTTATTTCTTTAACTTTTGTTTGTTCTATAAACTCTTTTTGATCTTCTGGTAAATTAGTGTTAGCAGCGCTACTAGTGTTATTGTTTTTACTTTTTCTTGTTCTATTATTTTTACGTGACTTTACGTTACCTTCTTTATCTACATTAAATATAGTTGACACATCGCCACTTTTTATAACATCTATAGCTTTTTCTTGTTCATACTCTAGAAACAATTGTCTTAAGGTTTTGTCTCCTTTTTCACCAAACTCTGCTTTATTTATACCTATTTTTTTAAGCTCGTTAATCTTTTCTACAAACTCTTCTGGAGTATCTATTTCATCACCATATTTTTGCTGTATCACACCATGTAAAAAATCAGTAGTAACAGGACCACTACCTAAAATAGGATCTAAATTATAACCATCAAATATTAAAGAACTTATTTTAGTATTGTCAAGATTACCTAAAAATCTAAACGCACCACCAATAATTTTATCATAATTAAAATCATCTATACCAGCACCTGTTGACGCGTAGTTATTTATTATACTATTATAATTAGTATAATCAATAGAAGCTTGTTCGTTTTTTTCTATAGGACTATCACCTATTTTAGATAAATCTATTTTTTCGCCATTAATAGGATCAACGTAAGTTGGTTGACCATCAATTATTTTAATATTTTCACCTTTGCTGTTATAAATGTCATCCCACATTCTAACCTCTTCATCTTTCATGCTTGCACTCCACTTACTTCTATCAACCTCACTGTTTCTAATATTTAATAATTTTTTATTTAAATCATTAAATTTAACTATTTTATCTTGATTTTCTTCTATATTTTTTCTTAGATCTGCGTACCTTGGATCTGTAGGATTTAAATAAGATAAATCTCTTAAATCTTGTCTTATAACATCGCTTAAACCTCTTATTTCATCTGTTATTGGCATTGGTGTACCATCTAACTCTCCAAATATAAAGCTATCGTCTACTTCAGGACTATTTTCTAAATTAGTAGCAAAAGCTTCATCTGCAGCATTTTTACGTTGCTTGTAAAGATCAAGAGCAGGGCCAAATAAATTAGATATATTTTTTTGTGTACGTAAAACAGCGCCAACACCTTGCTGTTCGTACATAGCCGCTAACTTACTATAAACATTGTTTTGTTGATTAGGTTTAGATAAACTTGCTATTTCTTTATCTATTTGTGCTGAGTTAAAACTTGGTATGTCAAACTCACTTTTGCCACTAAAAATGTCTTTTGTTGTTTCTTCTGCCATAATATTATTTTATTTTTTATTATCAGAACTTGATAAACTTACCGCCTTCAAAGTAACCAGCTGGAGATTGACCCCCTTCAGGCATACTAATACCAAGTCTCCCACCACTTACGTTAAATAAATCGTCACCAAGTTTACCAAACCTTGAGCCACCTGGCATGTATAAACTACCAACGCCACTAGCTGCTTGACCTAAACCTTCAAAAAACTGTGATCTAGCTGCTTGTATAGCTCTATCTGCTGATGATTTTCTGTCTATAGCTAAACCATAAAGTGCTTGTGTTCTTGCATCTTCTTGCGCTCTTCTCATTGCTTCACCTTTAGCTTGTAATTGATCAACTTGGAACTGACCAGTTCTTTGCATTTTTTCAACACCAAAAGCACCTCTTTGTCTTTGTTGCTCTCCTTTTGCTGCTAATAATTTATTTTTTTGTTCTTGCTGTGCTATTGAAGCTGAAGCTTGTTGTGCTTGATTTGAAGCTATATTAGAAAGTGATTGTGCTAAACCAGCAACACCTGAATCACCAGAAACGCCTCGTAAATTAGCTAATAAATTAGCTTGTGATTGTTGTTGTTGTTGCTTTAAAAAGTCTGCTGACTGAGTATTAACTGTTAAATCTTCAAAAACATTTTCTGCGTATGGGTTTTCTATACCAGCGTAAGGATTAGTTAGATCAGCATAAGGATTAACATACTCTATAGCTTCAAAAGCGGCTTTGGCTTTTGCCATTTCAGCAGCAGCTGCTCTTTGCTCTCTTTTTCTTTTCTTCCTACCAAATAAACTACCAACACTTTTTATTATACCTGGAGCTGCAGCTAAAGCAACCGCGGCAATAGGACCAAGTTTCATTGGTGATTCTTTTTGTTGTTCAGTTGTTACTTCAACTTTATTTTTTTTAAATGGTGATATTTAACCTACTATATTCATATTATTTTATTTATGTATTTATAATTACACTATTTATCAGTTATTTACTACTTTCAGTAACGTCAGAGCCTACATACATTATTTTTTTATTTTTATTAAGAGCAATTAATTCATCATCAGTTACTGAACTTAAATCAAGTATACTAACAAGTCTAGCTTCTAAAGTGTAACCTTTTAAACTAGAGTTGTTTCTTTGGCTTTTTTGGAAACAAAATATAACATTAGTAATTCCCAATGTTATTGTTCTAAGTTCATCTATGTCAACACCTACCTCAGTTAGTTCTCCAGTTTCAGGATCATAAGTTTTTTCTATATTTCTTATTATACTATTACTAACAGTCCCGCCTTGACCTGCTAATTGAAACTCAGTACCGTTCCAATAATATAAAACATCACCTACTTGTATTGATTCGTTTATTTCGTATTCAAAAATTATTCTATCCATAATTAACTTGTTGTTGATAAAACTATTGCTCGATCTACATCGTAAAAAATATCTGTACTTATAGACGGAAAAGTTTTTATTGTTATTGTACCACTTATATATGCAAACTGCGCGCAACCTGCTATTCTTAAAACTACATTATCTTTTAAAGATTGCGTGCCAGCCACTTCAATATCAGTAGCACCACCGTTTACTGTACTTATTACGTTGTTATTGCCAGAAGTGTCAACTCCAGGGCCAAAAATTCTACCACCAGAGGAAATACCAGTTTGACCATCTACAACAAAAGCTGTATTAGAAAAAGTACCGTTAACAACAGCAGTACCAAAAGACTCTCTAAAACTTGGTCCTGAAGACGTTCCTGGTCTTACTTCAAAATTGTTAAATTCAAAACTTCCTCCAACTGACTCTGATATTAAATTTAATCCATAAGCTCTAAAAACAACAGCTTTGTTATCAGACCAGCTATGCGCGCTTGACAGTGTTATAGTTTTGTTTTCTGTGTCTATGTCTGTAATAGTTGGATAAGTTAAAACACCTAAACTACCACTAGTTGTAACAGTACTACTTGTAATACTAATTAAACTCATACCTACAACTAAGTTATCTACATCTGTTAAAACCATAGTTGTAACACTACTACCACTACCACTAGTTGTTTTTGTTAATTTAGTAAAAAAATCAGTATCTACTGGCTGCAAATTATCGGCAACCTTATGTGTTATAGCGTTATTGTCAACTTCAAATTTATAACCTCTAAAAGGTTCACTACCATCACTGTCTGATATAGAATAATTACTAACGTTTATTTCACTAGAAGTTGTAGAGCTAGAACTTCCAGAAACACTACCTACAAAAGTTCCTATACCCTGAAAAAAGCTAGCTGTTTGATCTGTAGAAGTACTAAATCTAACTGTAACGTCACTACCTTGAGTAAGAGTAGCTCTTTTCACACCTGACTGCGTATCAAGATGTTCTAGTCCAAAAACTAAAAAATCATACGTAGCACCGCTTGCATTAGCAGGTATTATTATGTTACTTTTAAAAGATTTTCTAGATATTGTAGCTGTAAAATTATTTTCAGAACTAAAAACAGATGTAAAAGTATTATTCTTAAAATTATAAAATTTAACAGGAGCAGATTTTTCTATTATTTGCAAGTTAAAACTAGCTCCAATATCGCCGAAAACTTCAAAAGTAATTTTACTTAAACTACTTTTAATAAAACTTTTACTTAAATTTATTGACTCTATTTTTTTCATATTATAATAATGATTTTGAACTTTTAGCGTTACCTATACCTAAAAAGCTATTTAAATTTTTATCTATTAAATCAACATCACTATACTCATTATTTGTACTTAATCTATCTGTACTAGAAACACCAATTATAGTAGAAAACCATTTGTCTTCTTTAAACGCAAAGCTTCCATCGTTAGTTTGTTGTAATATACTGCTAGCATTTATAGGTGTAATAGAGTTCACACCAACACTTTTTTCAGTTGCTAAATGCTTGCAAATCCAACCTTCGTCACCTATATAATTTAAAGTATTAAAGTTTTTTATACTTAACGGTGACTCATTTAAAACAGGAGTAATATAAGCGTTTAATGTTTGAGTGGTCTTTTCATTGTAAAAAACACCTCTTATAGTGTTATCATCTTGACCATGTTCATCAATGCCTAAATCAGTGTGCATGTAAGGCTGACCTTCTCTAAACGTTATGTACGTGTTATTTACATTAACACCACCTTCTTGTATAAAAGATTTAAAACTTGACCAACCTTTTACGCTTTCTTTATACGTTACAGTTATAGATTCACTAAAATCTTTAAAGTTATTAAAAAATTTATTAGAAGTATCTAAAGTATCAGCATCTTCATCAAAATCGTTTCCAGAGTCAAAAGTTATATTATAATCGTTTTTATTTGTATCGTAACTACCTACTATTCTATAATAATCACCTTTTAGTTTATCTCTAAACCAATCTTTCATACCAGCATCTGATATTGGCGTCAAACCATCCATAGATAATCTAAGTACAGCTCCTCTTTGTTTATCTGTAAAATAAGCTCTATAAGATGATGACGCAAAACTTTCTGGATTTTTAGATATTCCAAATTCACCAACAAAAGGTCTTGACTGTCCTAAAACTTTATCTGTTACAGTAAGTTGAGGATTACCATCTGCATTAAATATTATGTCTTTGTCAGCAGGTATTTGAACTATTTTATCTTCACAAAGTGCTATTAAATCGCTGTCTCTAGCAAATAACTTTTGTATGCTACCATAGGTTGGTAGTAAATCTTTTGTTATTTTCTCAGCCATTATAAACTGATTTAAATTATTTAAACTTGTGTTTTTATTATATATACCAGAATATATTATACCGCTAGATCTATTGTCTTCTATATAAGGCTCTTGTATTGTAGTTGATGCTCTAACACCTGTTTTTATAAAAGGTTTGTTAAAATCATCTCTAATCCTGTTAGATTCAACGCCATTACCAAAACTAAAACAATTGTAATGTTTTAAACCTACTTTAGTAATTCTTCTATTTATTTTTAATTTTGTAATACGTGTGTTTGGAGTAATAAATAAAATAGAAAAATTTATATTGTTACTGTTATTTTTTGTATTAAGTGTGTATTGAACGTAACTATCGCTTTCGTTATCGTAAAACTGTAAACCTTTACTAAAAAATTTACTTGATTGATCTATTAACGCTGCTTCTGATGCAGCCGTTAAATCTCCATTGTTATCATATAGAGTAGGTGAAGCAATACCATTTGGAATATAAAATCCTGGAGATACAGTTAATATATTACCGTCCCAGCCTGTAACAAAATTTTCTATAAAATTTCCTGAACCATCTTTGTTAGCAGAAGCTCTAGTACATCTAACGCGAGTTCCTACAGGTGCAAACATGTGAGCTTTTGTATTATCTGGATCTTCAAAAGTATGACCTTCTTCTTCTATTTCTTCTGCGCTCATATCTAAAACAACTGGATAAGTATTTGAATCTTCGTAATATATATCTAAATCAACGTTTTCTTTAGGTTCAGTTTCAAAAACAGCTGGATTTTCACTTATTACAGTTACGCCTCTTTCCACGTAAGGTTTAGTAAACTCTAGAAATGTAGAACCAAATGTTTGATCATCATTATCTCCAAAGCCAGATGTTGTAAGATAATTTGAAGAAGGACCATCTAAAGTTGTAGGATCTATAGAACACTCTACTCTAGGATCTTTATCTAGTTCTAATATATAACATACTCTTCTGTTGTCAGGAGCGCTAAAATTTTTTAGCTGATTTTGTAAGGCATCAAATCTATCATTTTTTTGAGTATTACCACTTGCATTTACAAATCTCCACCAACGATAGTGAACACTACGAGAGGATTCCTGGAACTCATTTGAGCCAGCAAAATACTCTACAGAAGCGTTCCAACTAGTATGGTTGTAAAGTCTTTTTACTGTAACGTTTCTTATAGTAAAAATAGTATTATTAGCATCATTAGAAAATTTAAATTGACTACCAGCTACTAAATTGTTTATTAATTGTTGATTTTTAGGATCAAAATTGCCAAGATCTACATGACCAGCTGGATTCCATTGGTTTTTTGCGGCTAAAATTTCATCAGTTGTTTTTGTTATTTGATAACCAGGTATAACAAAGTCTATAGCAGCATCTGTGTTCTGTACGACGCCACTTTGCGTGTTGAAATTAAATATACCTTGAAGATCCCAAAGCGCGTTATTATCTATACCGTAAGCATCGTAACTTGATCCATTGCCAATAACACTAGTAACACTTCCTTGAGCTAATAAATTTGTGCCATCATGTAACTGAGTTCCAACATTACCAAAACTTAAGTGCATAAAATAACTAGGAGTTGAATAAGTAGAATTATAAACAGGCTCTAAATTATCATCAACATTGGCAAAAGACAAACCAGGCGCGCCATTAGTACCGTCAAAAGTTCTAGCAGCATTATTTGTTTTGAAAAAACTATGCTGAAAAGTGTTAGTGTTAAAAGTGTGCGATGGTGTTATTTGTTTTTTCCAAGCACTACGAAAAAAACTATTACTATAAGCTTCATTAGAATCATCAGTCTGGCTTATACCAGGAAGACCATCTATAGTACCACCAACAGCGGCTCTTCTATTAACAGGAGTAGTTGTGCTAACGGTAGTTCCGCTTTGCAGTGAAACTACATTACCACTAACACCACTGTTTCGACCAACAAATAAATTACCGCTACAAGAAACGTCAAATGTAAGATCATTTGGAGTTGGAGCACTAATAAGACCAGTTCTAAAAGGTTGAGCAAAAAAAGCATTAGTAAGATTTGGAGCCACTGTAGGTTGTTGTGCTCTAGTATAAAGCTCATCAATAAACCAACCACTTCTTACTTGTTGTTCACCAAAGAAAAACAAAGGTTTACTAGTCTGCGAAGCTCCACCAATCCAATTTTCAGGACTACTTGATTTACTACTAGTACTAGTTCCAACGTTAGAAATAGTTCCAGTATCATAAACAGTTGCGTCACCAGCTACAGGGTTTACACCGTCAACTATTCTTTCTAATAATAAAGAGTCTCTTAATGAAAATACTTGTTGTCTAAAATCTAAAACTCTATTGCTACCAGTGTATAAATGAGGCTCTAAATATTGAGCTGTAACTAAATCTGATTTTATTTTTACAAAAAATCTACCTTGAAACTCTTCCCATTGTTTTGTTACTCCGTAAAAAAAGTTTACTAATAAATTAGGATTTAAAACAGAGTCATCAGTTTCTACCCAAGCATCTCTTGATTCTATAGGTTTGTCTAATTTTAAAACATAGTAATCTGAAGGGCTAGCTGATTGTGTAACTAAAGATGTTATATTATACACTTGAGAATGTAACGTTTCACCTCCCGATATAGGAATTTTAAAAGCAAGAGCAATTTCTTGGTTTTTATTAAATATTTCTTGTATATCACCAACACCGTTGTTTATAAGAGTTTGTTTGTCTATAATTAAAGTGTCTATATCTTCTGCAGGTCTAAAAGAAGCATCTGTAAATAAATCATCGTTACCAGCAACTTCACCTATAGGTCTATACTTTAAACGTATAAAATCAGGTGCTTCATTTTCTATAGCTATAACTTTAAATTTATTATCTATTTCAACTTGAGTATCTTGCTCTAATGCTTTTTTAAGTATTATAAAATCATCTTCTTGTAATTTATTTCTATCAGAAGAAGGAAATGAAAGCCACAAATTACCGTCTTCTTCTGCTCTATAAACTCTATCTAAAACTAAATTATAATATTCTGAATCAATATTTTTTACATAAAACTTAAAAAAATAAGGTTCGTTATTTGGATTAGAAACATTTGACGTATCAGAATTTGTATTAGCTCTAATTATAGGTATTTTACTAGCTATTAATCTTAAACTTGAAGAAGCTGAACCTTCAAAACTACCACTTGTTGAAGTATTATAAGGTATAAATAAAGAACTTGTGTTACCAGATGTAAGTACAGGTGTTTCTCTAGTGTATCTATCTAATATTACTACTCCTGCCTGATATGTTCTTTGTGACTTTATAGATTTTAAACCGTATGTAAAATCAAAATCTTTGTCTTGTCCAAAAGTTCTATTTTCAAAACTTAATGTAAGTTCGTTATCAAAAGCTAATAAATTTAAATTTTGCGTATAATTACCGTACATTAATCTACCCGCTGTAAACTCTTGTGCCTTAGCTTTTTTAGGCACGTTGTCGTATGATCTTAAAAGTTGGTTTTCTGGGATGGCAGCGTAAATAACGTCACTAGTTATTTCATAGTAACCAGTGTGATTAGCTGGATAAGTTGAACTACCAATAGTTAAAAAACCAACACCACCATCAACAGTATGCCAAGCTTCGGAATCAGTACCATCTTCGTTTAAAGGTTTTATAGTGTCTATAGAATAAACTACCGCAGAGCTATCTGGTTTATACAATAAATCTATTTCTACTACATCTTCGGGTATATCACTAGTTACAAAGTCTTTTAATATTATTTTTTTAACATTGTTTTGCATAGCTGTGTTATACGGCTCTCTAGTAGGGTGTATATTAAATTCACTTGTGTTAAAAACAGCTTGCGTGAAAGGACTAAACGCAGAATACTCACCGTCTTTATATTTATATCTATATGCAAATCTAGGAAAATCTTTTTGAAAAATTAAAGTGCTAAGATCTTCTATCATAAAGTCAAAAAAACTTATATCATTAGGTGTGCTAGAATCAATTTGTAATATTTCAACTTCTATATCAGCATATATAGGTTGTGTTCTATCTGGGATTGCTGAAGTAACACCATCTGGTATACCACCGCCTCTATAATCTACACTAACTACACGTACTCTAACTTGAGCATTTCCTGGTAAAACACCTATTTCTGCAGGATCGCTCATTAACAATATATCACCTTGGTTTAAAGGTAGTGGATACGAATCAAAAACTTTATAAGTAAGCGCAGAGCCTTGCTGAGAAGGATCCCAAGAATTACCAGCTAAGTCTGTATAGGTGTCTGCATTACCGTCTTGATCAGGATCATATGTATCTACACCACTTGGGTCTAACACTATAAACTCAGCTAATGGTCCATAAAAATGAGTTGTTTCACCAACATCTAAATTTTGGAAGTTTAAAACAGGAAAAGATTCAATAAAACCATCAGGTCCGTAATTAGGTTGAGATGCGTCTTGCGGTACTATTGTACCAGTTTGTAAAACAACGTTACCTCTAACAGTTTCTACAGTTAAAGGTCTTTTAGGCTTTTTCTTAATTACTGTTATATGATCTTTGTTAAATGGTCCTTTGCTTACTCCATTAACATAAAAATCGCTTTGAGCGCTATACGATGCCCCAGGATTATTTTGATCAAAATCTTTTATATTTATTTTTTTAGGCTCGTTTACACCATCTGACCAAAAAAGTAAATCATCAACAATGTTTATAGCTGTTATATAATTATCTTGATTAAACTCTAAAGAAGTGTTGTCTAAATCAGACACTATAAGATCTACAGCAAATATATCAGTATTGTCTATATAAACACGAAATATCATACTTTTTGTAGCTGCGTCGTTAACAACAAACCAATATGCTACGTTATTTTTTTCATCAGCAATAGAACCAACGCATTGTAAACCTTGACTCCAATTTAAATCTAAACCAGTATTTATTTCTACATTACCCATTACTATTTGAGCAGATCCAACATCGTCACTATCAGAAGTAGAAACTTCTATGTTTAAAGCGCCTCTATATTCACCGTTTGGCAATAGTTTTTCGTCAAGGTCTAAATTCATTCGACCTTTAGTAAAAGTACTTCTAATCTCTGGCATTTAATTAATGTTTTATTTGTTTAGATTTACCTCTAAATATTTGTGTTATTTCTTCTAATTTTATATTAGATAATCTTAATTTTGCTTTTCTTATAGCTGCAAATTTTTCTTTTTTAAATCTACGAACTATATATTCTGGTGTACGCATCCTAGTAGAAAGTATAGCGTATATAATACTCTTATACATTGCTTCTTCTGCAAATTTATGTACTTGCATTTCATCATCAGTACCAAGACTATCGCTTATATAATCTAGAACTATAGTTTGCCCGCTTAAATTAGAGCTAAAATGTATATTACCTCTAAGGTTATCTATATAATAAGATCCATTATCTTGCGCGTGCGAAGGTTCTATACCATATCTTCTACCTACATTAGCTTCAAAAACATGATCATTATAATCGTAATCGTGTTGTATATTTTCGTTAGGTCTATGAGATTTATATCTTGACCAAGTTGTAGACTCACCACCATCTTGCAAAGTAGATGATATAGCGTCAATAGTTAAAGTTATATCATCAACTTTGTTAAAACTGTTTGTAGAGGTACCTGTAAAGTTTTCTATAAAACTAGTTATTAATACATAAACGGTATCGTATAAACTAACGTCTACATTTGTTAAAGTTTGTGTTGAAAAAGTTTCTAATCCATCGTTAAAAGTTAATAAAGCTCTATCGCCATCTTGTGTAAATACATCAAATATAGCGTTTGTATTATTTATTGATCCGTTAGTAGTTTTGTTAGGATTTGTTACTTGTATTCTGAAAGTGTCAAAACCTGGAAAAGTCAAAGCACTAATACCAACCCTTAGTGTACCTACTCCTTTTTGTCCTGCTTCAGCTGCGGCAGAGCTACCAATAACTTGTAAATCTAAAAAGTCAACATCTGTAACATCTATTTCCTGGTAAACCGCGTAAGCTCTACTAGTTTTATCACTTGTTCCTGGTACTGGAGCATTTTTACTATGTTCAAACGTAAGTACTTGACCAATTACGCTTATGTCATCTGTTCCAAGATTAAACGTAGAGTTTTTTATCCAAGGTGTGCCAGCAGTTCTTACATTAGCATTATCTGTAAAATTAGAATCAATTAACAAAGCGTCAGAAGGATATGTAAAATCATAAGACTTGTCATCGTTCTGTAATATTTTAAATGGATTTTGTGTGTGTTTTGTTGGATATAAAGGATGTTTTATCCCGCTGTTATCAACAGATAAAACTCTAGTGTAATTGACATAGTCGTGTGGAAGTGGCATTATAAGAGATGGTGGAAGTTCTATCTCTTGAGATTTAACAGATTTAAAAGTATCAAAACTTAATTCAGCTAAAGATCTCATAGCATGAAATTGTACATCTGTTCTATTTGCTTTGCTTATTATTTTTTCTTCACCAACATAAGCTATCATAAATTGATTTATAACGTCTTCAAGTGAGGTAAATTGATAATTACCAAGATTATTACCAGTGTAATATTCTTCCTGTGTGTTTTGTAATATACCCATTTAATTATTGTTTTTCTTGTTGAATATTTTTAGTATCTTCTGCAGAAGCTATTTGATATAAGTTAGGATCTTTTATTGATACTCCAGCTAGTTGTAATATTTTTATTACTAGTTTGTTTTCTTCAGAACCGTGCAAATCAAAATTATTACTACCAGTTTCATTGTATAAAAAACTAGTACCAACGTTAAAACCGTTCCATTTAGGAGATGTAGGTTTTTTTATATAACTAATATTAATAGATTTTTCTTCAAAATCTACATAACCATTACCATCATCAGAAACACCATCATTTACTAGTATTACATCTTCTCTAATTGTAAATATAGGTCTAGCTGGTGTAGGTTTAGTTAGTGGAGAAGTTCTAACTAAATTGTATTTTTTACCAGTAAGTCTTTGGCATTGTTTATCGTTAATTCTTACTTGATCTATTCTGTAAATATAACTAGGCAGTCTATAACCATTACCTACTACTGTAAAATTTGAAGTAATACTTTGGCCTATAGCAGCTCTAAATATATCAATTTTTTCTTCTAAAAAATCAACCATATCACCATATACAGTGTCATTACCATTTACTCTTCTAAATTGATTTAAATCGTAAAAATATTGCTCAAAAATATCTAACTGCGCTTGATTAGCAAACAAATTAAATTCTAAAGGCGTTATATAGCCTCTTTGCTCTTTATTAGCTATAGCTTGAACTTTTTGATATACTGTATCTATACTTACCATTTATTTATTTTTTTTATAAGGAAATACTTTATTAAGTATTTGTTTTCTTTTATTACAACCACAATTATCTCCTACTACTTTATGTACAAACTTCTTTATTCCTGTTGCAGTTGTTATTTTTTCTATAGTGTCGCCTAAGCCTTTTGATTCCATAATAATAATTGTAGTTACGATCGCCCCGTAGGGCGACCGCTCTACAGTTTGATTAGTTTAATCTTTTTTCTATATTTGCATATATTTCCATACCTTCATCAGTTTTAAACCAATGCGCTAAAGCAGTGTATGGATGCTCGTCAAATGGTACTGTCATTATTTTTCTATC
>ERZ869936.1392-NODE-1392-length-17509-cov-6.217314_pt1 | contig 17509 bp, 17 predicted proteins | sample MGYA00520876_ERZ869936 | MGnify/ENA primary metagenome ERZ869936 (study PRJEB32218, sample SAMN09650985) | biofilter metagenome | isolation source: enrty point of leading RO module | place: Saudi Arabia: Thuwal, RO plant located on Red Sea | collected 2016-02-17 ...
AAGATAAATAAATTAGTAAACAAGGCATAAGGCAAAAGTAAAATAGTTAGTTTTGTTGAATGAAAGTAAGAGTAGCAATTTTAGCTTCGGGAAGTGGTACAAATGCAGAAAACATTGTTAATTATTTTAAGGATAATAATAATGTTGAAATTGCCATGATAGCATCAAATAAACCGGATGCGTATGTGTTAGAACGAGCTAAAAAGCTAGGTGTGCCTTATTATCATTTTACAAATGAGGAATTAAAAGAAGGAATGGTTGCTAATCAACTTATCTTAAAAAGAATTGATTTTGTCGTTTTGGCCGGGTTTTTACAAAAAATTCCAAGTGGGTTAATTCAAGTATTTCCAAATAGAATAATTAATATTCATCCTGCCTTATTGCCAAATTACGGTGGAAAAGGGATGTACGGAGATAAAGTGCATCAGGCCGTTATTGAAAAGGGAGACAAACAGTCGGGAATAAGCATACATTATGTAAATGAAAATTATGATGAGGGTGCCATTATTTTTCAGGCAAAATGTGAGGTAAACGAAAATGATACTCCGGAGTCATTGGCAAAGAAAATACATGAATTGGAATACCAACATTTCCCTAAGGTGATTGAAGAGGTGATAGAAAAGATAAATGCTTAAAAATAACTTAGAAATATCATATTTCAATCAATTTATTTTAACACTATCAGTTGCTGTAGTTAGTTTTATTTTGTTTGCCATGATAGGGCAAGCTCTTTCGTTATTAATTTTTGATGTAAACTTTTTTGAGGGAAATGATTTAATGAGTCAATTAGACCGAAAAGGAGTTGTTAGTTCATTAAAATTAGTGCAGGCTTTCAGCGCTTTTGGCTTGTTTATCTTTCCTGTGATTGTATTGTCTTTATTTACTAAGTCAAAACCTCTGACTAGTTTAGGTTTTGTGTCAACTAATTGGATTTTTTTTCCGCTAGTTTTTTTTCTCTTGCTCTTTTCCACTCCAATTTTAGAAATCTTAATAAAATGGAATGAGAGCTTAACTTTACCTGAGTCATGGAGTAGCTTTGAGACCATTATAAGAGATATGGAAACAACGGCTGCCGAACGTTCTAAGGTTTTTGTGAAGTCAACTAACTTTTCCGGTTTGCTTTTAAATGTTGTTTTAGTGGCTTTAATTCCTGCTTTTGGGGAAGAATTAATGTTTAGAGGTTGGTTACAAAAGTTATTTTCGAATTGGTTTAGGAATATTCATGTGGCAATTTGGCTAAGTGCTTTTTTGTTTAGTCTGTTACATTTTCAATTTTTTGGATTTTTACCTAGAATGCTATTTGGTGCCTTGTTTGGTTATGTTTTTTACTGGAGTGGTAGTTTATGGATTCCCATTTTAGGGCATTTTTTAAATAATGCTTCTGTGGTTGTGGTAAACTACTATATGCCTGAATTAGCTGATGAGACAGAGATAACTTCTATTACTTCACTAATAATTAGCCTTTTATTTACCGCTGGAATATTTTATATTTTTTGGAAAAAAAGAGTGGTAAGCGATGTTAAAGTTTTTGAGACTTAATAAACTTTTTGCTTGTTTTAATGTCCTGATGTAAAACTCTATCCGTGCTTACAAAAGGAACTTTTTTTCTATAATCAGATTTTATTTTTTCGATAACGGTAGACGACTTTTTATCTTTTAAATCTAAAGCTTGTGTGGCCGTAAATAATTCTATAGCAATTATTTCTTCTAAATTATTCACTAATCGATTTAATTTAATGGCAGCGTTTGCGCCCATACTCACATGGTCTTCTTGTCCGTTGGAAGAGTCAATGCTATCAACAGATGAAGGAGTTGCTAATTGTTTATTCATACTCACTAATGATGCAGCGGCATATTGGGGAATCATAAAACCGCTGTTTAAACCCGGCTCAGCAATTAAAAATGCCGGCAAACCTCTTTGACCGGACAATAATTTGTAAGTTCTTCTTTCTGAAATACTACCTAACTCTGCTGCGGAAATAGCTAAAAAATCTAGTTGTAATGCCAATGGCTCTCCATGAAAATTACCACCGGATAGAATTAAATCTTCATCAGCGAAAATAGTTGGATTATCCGTAACCGCATTCATTTCATTTTCAAGAATGGTTTTCGCGTTTTGCAAAACATCTTTTATTGCGCCATGAACTTGCGGAATACATCTAAAACAATATGGGTCTTGCACTTGTTTTTTTTCTGATACTGCTATTTCGCTTCCTTCAACTAGTTCTAAAATTTTCTTTGCCGTTGTTATTTGCCCTGAATGATTTCTGATTTGATGTAGGCCGTCATAAAACGGGTCTAGTTTTCCATTGAAAGCTTCTAAAGACATTGCTCCAACTGTATCAGCCCAATTCATTAATCGCTCAATTCTAATTAGGTTATAAGCAAAAAAAGCAGACATGAATTGGGTGCCGTTTAACATTGCTAAACCTTCTTTGGCATGTAATTCTATAGGTTGCCAATTTAGTTGCTTGTAAACCTCTTCAGTAGCCTGAATGTTGCCATTATACTCAACTTCACCCAATCCAATCAATGGTAAAGAAAGGTGAGCAAGTGGGGCTAAATCTCCTGATGCACCTAGCGAACCATGTTCATAAATTACAGGAATAATATCATGATTATATAGGTCGATTAGTCGTTGAATAGTTTCTAATTTAACTCCTGAATAGCCTAAACTTAAGTTTCTTATTTTTAGTAATAGAATGAGCTTAGCAACTTCTTTGGAGATTTTTTCTCCAACGCCACAAGCATGTGACATTACCAGATTTTTTTGAAGTTCAATTAGCTTGTCTTTTGGGATAGAAGTATCACACAGTGAGCCAAAGCCTGTATTTATTCCATAAAAAGCTTGGTCAGAGTTGGCTAATTTTTCTTCAAGGTATGTTCTGCATTTATTGACTTTCTCAATAGCTTCATCAGACAATGAAATAGATTTATTCTCAGTAATTATTTCAGCAATATCTGCTAAAGAAATGGGCGACAAACCTAATACGAACTCTTTCGACATAATCAGCTAAGTTTTGAAATAATTTCTTCAGCAGTTAATTTTTCTTGTTCTCCTGAAACCATATCTTTTAATTGAATAGTGTTGTCAGAAATTTCTTCCTCACCTATAACTGCAACAAATCGAATGTTTTTTGAATCGGCATATTTAAACTGTTTTTTCAATTTGGCCTCATCAGGATATACTTCGCAAGCTATTCCTTTTTCTCTTAATTGATTGGCAATGGCTAAAATATGTTCTATTTCTTTGTTTCCAAAGTTGACAAAAAGCACTTGTTTGTTTTCGGTTTCAAAATTTGGGAATAGATTAAGCTCTAACAGAACATCATAAATTCTATCTGCGCCAAAAGAAATACCAACACCTGAAATATTTGGTAGTCCAAAAATTCCCGTTAAATCATCATATCTACCGCCTCCACAAATGCTGCCAATGGAAACATTGTTTGCTTTTACTTCAAAAATAGCTCCTGTGTAGTAGTTTAAGCCTCTGGCAAGGCAAACATCTAACTCAAGTTTAGCACTTTTAAGCGGGTTTTTTGACACAAGATCTAAAACAGTTTCTAATTCTTCAATTCCCTTTTTTCCAATTTCTGATGATGAAAGATGAGTTTTTAAAAGCTCAATCATTTTTACATTACTCCCGGACAAATCAAATAAAAACTGGATTTTATTTAGTGAATCTTGGCTTACACCTTTCGATAAAATTTCTTCATTTACTTTATCTTTTCCAATCTTGTCTAGCTTATCAATTGCTACGGTAATGTCTATTATTTTATCACTGGCATTGGCAATTTCTGCTATTCCGCTAAGTATTTTTCGGTTATTTATCTTTATGGTAAAATCATTCAAGCAAAGATTTGATAGTCCTTCATCAAATATCTTCACCAAATCAAATTCATTAATTAAAGAATCAGAACCTATAATATCACAATCACATTGATAAAACTCACGATATCTACCTTTTTGTGGGCGGTCTGCTCTCCACACCGGCTGAATCTGAAATCGTTTAAAAGGGAAATTAATTTCATGTTGATGTTGCACCACATATCTGGCAAATGGAACGGTTAAATCATACCTTAATGCTTTTTCAGAAATGCTTGAAATTAATGCAGATGAATCTTTATCAGCTAAAGCCTTTTCGTCAGCTTTAGATAAGTAATCTCCGGAGTTTAATATTTTGAAAATAAGTTTATCGCCTTCATCTCCATATTTTCCGGTAAGGGTTTCCAAGTTTTCAATGGCGGGAGTTTCAATTTGTTCGAAACCATATTTTATGAAAACACTTTTTAGTGTATCAAAAATGTAATTGCGCCTTTTCATCTCAATGGGTGAAAAGTCTCTTGTTCCTCTTGCGTTTGTCGGTTTGTTTGCCATTAAAAATTATCTGTGGCGAAGTTAGAAAAATAGTAAATAGTAACTAAAGATTATCGAGTTAGATTTATCATAAAATAAAAAACTATATTTGCCCCAACGGTTCTTTGTTAGTTAACAACTAATTAAAGTGAAGAGGGAATTTGGTGAAAATCCAAAACTGTGCCCGCAACTGTAAGCTTAATGAGACTTGATTTATTTAAAATCTTAGTCGAATTAATCCCGATGAAAATCGGGATCCAGTTTGAACGGTCTTTTACCACTGCGTCTAACCCATGCGGGAAGGTGTTCAAACAAAAGCTAGTCAGGAGACCTGCCGTTACAATTAATTCAGAGTGCTTTCGGGAGCAAAAGCCGACTGAGTCGAACAATTTAATTAATTCTTAAAATGAAAAAGAACACACAATGTGTGATTTTTACTGAGAAGCTTTATGGCTCTAAAGTAAAATGTATGCAAACAATTAACCAAAGGTTTAATGTAAAACAAATTTTAGTTGTAGCTATTGCTACTATTTCTATGAGCTTGTCTGCTCAACAAACATCAACTTTTGATAACCTAACACTTTCTCCAAACTCCTATTGGGATGGTTCAGATCTTACAAAGGGCTTTACGAGTGGAGATGCTTATTTCTCAAATAAGTATGACACCACTTATAATTATTGGGCGGACGGTTTTGTTTATTCCAATCAAACAGATACAGTAACTGCTGGTAATCCCTATGCAGCTGCTACAGGTAGAGATTTTAGCGGAGTAGGAAATTATGCGGTTGCGCAAAACAAGTCGATTATAAGATTGATAAATAATGCAATCGGAAAACCTGTTACTGGTTTTTATGTTACCAATGCTTCTTACTCATACATCAGTATGAGAGATGGTGATCAGTTTGCTAAAAAATTTGGCGGAACAAGCGGAAATGATCCGGATTGGTTTAAACTAACAGTTTTTGGGTACTATAATGGAAGTTTAATTAATGATAGTGTAGAGTTTTATTTAGCTGACTATCGTTTTTCAAATAATACTCAAGATTATAGAGTGAATACTTGGGAGTGGGTTGATTTAACAACATTCGGAAATTTGGATAGCCTTGTTTTTTCTTTATCTTCTTCTGATGTCGGTCAGTGGGGAATGAATACCCCTGCTTTCTTTTGTATAGATGAATTTAATAAGCAAAATGTTGGTTTAGCAGAGACAAACAAAGAAGATAAACTTCATTTATATCCGAACCCAGCTAAACATCAAGTTACTATTATTAACTCTTTTGAAGAGGAAGCACAACTGGTAATCACTGATATGAGTGGAAAAATTGTTTGCTCAGAGCTATTGATAAGTAATGTAAGTAAAATAAACATTGAAAATGTTGCCGGTGGTTTTTACTTAGCAAGACTTTCAACAAATAATAAAACTCAAACGAGCAGATTAATTATTCTAAAATAGTGATGGTAAGAGTCTTTGTCTTTGGTCTTTTATCTTTTGCCTCCCAGCTGTCTTATGCTCAAGGGCCTTATTCTCCTGCAGCAGGAAAGCCAGGCTCAATAGCCATTCATAAAGACTCAAGTATAATTAAAGCCTGGGCAAGTGAATGTTCCATTCAAAGAGGTAGGCAGGATATTTCTAATACTTCACTTGGTTATGCAAATGTTGGAGATTCAACAGATGTTTTAGGCAAGCCCGGAACAAACGGAATAGCTAGTTTGGGAGATGGAGGTTCGGCTGTTGTAAAGTTTAATGGCGTATTGTTTGACGGTCCGGGTTATGATTTTGCCGTTTTTGAAAATAGCTTTAGCGATACGTATTTAGAGTTAGCTTTTGTTGAAGTAAGCTCTGATGGTGTCAATTTTTTTAGATTTGGTGCTGTTTCATTGACTCAAGATACGGTTCAAGTAGGAAGTTTTGATACACTGGAAACATCTTACATCCATAACTTGGCAGGTAAGTTTAGGTTAAACTATGGTACTCCGTTCGATTTAAGTGAACTCTCAGGTATTTCGGGTTTGAATATTGACTCAATTACTCATATAAAAATTATAGATGTTGTAGGTAGCATTAATAATGCCTATGCAACTTATGATTCGCAAAACAATAAGGTAAATGATCCCTGGAATACACCTTTTGGTTCAAGTGGTTTTGATTTAGATGCGGTGGCGGCTATAAACATTAAATTTCCGACATCTATCAATGAAGACAATCAACTAAGAAATGTGGGTGTTTATCCAAATCCATTTTTAAATCGACTAAGTTTCGACAACCCAAATCAGGAACAGTTAAAAGTTGTTGTAAAAGATATAACTGGAAAATCATTTGATGAGTTTATTGTAGAAAAGAACTCTAGGTATTGTTATTCCTCCAGCCTAAAGCCCGGAATTTACTTTTTTCAGCTGGAATTGAACGGTAAAATTGAAATAAGAAAGATATTGAAAAGTGAATAGATTTATATTCATATCATTATTTGTTTTACTTACCGGCATAGTAAAAAGCCAGGAAGCTGATACTATTAAAATTAATGAGTTTGAAGTGAAAGAATCTATTTACTCTGTTTCTTCTCCTTATAAAAAAACAACTTTTGACTCACTTACTTTTATTCAACACAAAACTTCAGAATTGTCAGATTTATTAACTACAGAATCTTCTGTGTTTGTTAAGAATTATGGGAACGGACAATTAGCTTCAGTTTCTTTCAGGGGTACAGGGGCAACTCACACTCAAGTTTATTGGAATGGAATCAATTTGAATTCATCTATGAACGGTCAGATAGATTTTAATTTATTTCCACTTTTTTTTACTGATGATGCTGAATTGCATCACGGAGCTTCAAGTATTGCAGATGGCTCGGGTGGGCTAGGTGGAAGCGTACAAATTTTAAATTCAGACTTTAAAAAGGGAGTTAATGTAGTGTTGGCTGCCGGAAGTTTTGACTACTATCAATCGGGTTTTAAAGCAAATTACAGCTTAGGAAAATTAAAACTGGGTTCTAAGTTTTATTACAAAAGTGTTAAGAACGATTATGCTTTTTTGAATTATACGAAGTCAGGTTTTCCGAAGGAATATCTGATAAATGCTGAGGTCTTGCAACAAGGTTTTATGCAAGCATTTGAATATGATTTTTCTACAAAAAGTAAGCTTAGTTTTTATTTCTGGTTGATGGATAGTGACAGAAATTTGCCACAACCTATTTCTTCGGTGGGTGTATCTGATGAGAATCAAAAAGACAATTCAAAACGGTTTTTGGTGGAGTGGAAAAAGATTTTTTCAAAAGGGATTTGTAATGTAAAGACCTCTTATTTGACTGACTTTTTAGAATACCAAAGCCCATCAGATTCTCTGTTTTCAATAAGCAACTCAAATAGTTTAAAATCTTTGGCGCAATACAAACACTTTTTTAAATCAGATTTTGCTATAAAACTTCAGTTTCAGAATAGTTATGACGAAGCTCAAACGGATGGATATAACAGCAGCGTTTACAGAAATCAATTTTCGGGTTTTTTGCAACTTTCGAAGAAGTTTAAAGAGTGGTGTTATTTAGAAACTTCAATTCGAGCAGAATTAATTGATAATAATTTTTTGCCTTTAATGCCTGCTGTTTCTTTGGTATTACTACCTGATAAACAATTAAGCGTTAAAGCGAATGTTGCCAGACATACCCGCTATCCTTCACTAAACGACTTGTATTGGATGCCTGGTGGTAATCAAAATTTAGAGCCGGAGCAAGGTTGGATGGAAGAGTTGGGAGTTGCCTACCAAACCAAATCATTTACCGCAGAAGTAACAGCTTTTAACTCTTATATCGAAAACTGGATTTTGTGGAGCCCAACCAATAAAGGTTACTGGTCGCCTCAAAACATAAAAGAAGTAAATAATTACGGACTGGAAACTTCGTTGAAATATGACTACCAAATCAACTCTAATCTTAATTTTCGGATAAACGGAAATTATACGTTTACTAAGTCTATCAACAAAAAAGTTACTTCAGAAACAGACGCATCTTTAAATAAGCAATTAATATATGTTCCCTTACATAATGCTTCGGGTGGGTTAACTTTTATTTATAAAAAATGGATGATTGGCGGCAATACCAATTTTACCAGCGATAGATTTATCAATACTGATAACACTACTTATTTACCCTATTATCATTTGGTAAATGCATTTGTTGCTAAAGATTTTACCTTGAATAAGCATAACTTAACGGCAAAGTTTCAAGTTAACAATATCACCAATGTAGAATATTATGTAATTGCCTATCGTCCAATGCCTCCAACAAATTTTATGATTACTATTCGTTATAATTTTGCCCCAAGTGAAAAATAATATTCTAATCATATTGGTTTTAGGTAGCTTATTTATTGGTTGCAAAAAACAATTACCAATTCCGGTAAATGTAAACGAGCCTAAGCCTTTTGATACAGCTATTTCTATTAATGGAGTTTATATTCTTAATGAAGGAAATTTTGGCTGGAACAATGCAAGCGTTACTTATTATAATGCTGAAACAAAAGCTGTGAGTGAAAATATTTTTCACACGGCAAATGGTTTTAGCTTAGGTGATGTAGCACAAGACATTTATATAGACGGTGACAAAACGTATATTGTGGTTAATAATAGTGGAAAGATTGAAGTAGTAAATACCGGTGATTTTAAATCAATAACTACTATTAATGGATTTAATTCACCTAGGTATTTTTTAAAAGTAAATCCTTCTACCGCTTATGTTTCTGAGCTGTATCAAAATAAAATTTACGTAGTTGATTTAACTAATAATACCATTTCAGCTAGTATTTCTCTCAATGGCTGGACAGAACAAATGCGATTACTACAAAACCATGTTTTTGTTCAGAACATCACTCAAAATAGTATTTACAAGATAGATGTGTCAACAAATCAAGTAATAGATACTTTGCAGTTAACTAAAGGTCTAAACAGTTTGGAATTTGATAAAAACAATAAACTTTGGGCGTTATGCGGTGGAGATACTTCTGTGGCGGGAAATCTTTATAGGATAGACCCAAATTCTATGACTATTGAGCAGTCGTTTTCGTTTGCCGGGAATTCTAATTTTCCTAGCTATTTATGTTTTAACGGAACAGGAGAGGAGATGTATTTTGTAAATGAAGACATTTATAAAATGAAGACAACAGCTTCTTCATTGCCTGCACAAAGTATTATTAATAGTGGAAACTCTGTGATTTACGGTTTATCTGTTCATCCAAATTCGGGTGATATATATATTGCAGATGCTCTTGATTATGTGCAGAAAGGAAATGTTTTGAGATATTCCAATTCCGGTAGTTTGTTACACACATTTAAAGCAGGAGTGATTCCGAGTCAATTTGTATTCCGCTAAAATACCTCTCTAAGTCTCTCCAAAAGAGAGACTTTTATAAACTTGAAATATTTTTTTACTAACTTTATCATTAGTTAAATTATTTACCTTGAGGCAATTATTGCTTATTATAGTATGGTTTACTTCGTTGGCAGCTTACTCTCAAGCTACTGATAGTATTGCTTATACCTACTATGATGATGGAAATAATAAAGAGGCTTATACTTGGCTGGAGGGAAAAAAGACCGGGAAATATGCCAAATGGTATAAAAACAAAGCCATGCAAGAGGAAGGCATTATGCTTGACGGGAAAAAGAATGGGTTGATAAAATACTGGGACGACAGGGGGTATAAGTTGATGGACTTAACTTATGAGAACGATACACTAAACGGAAAAGCAGTTTACTATCATGCTAATGAAAAACCTAGAAAAGAATGTTATTATTTGAATGATTCGTTACATGGAAAATGTGTGGCCTATTATGAAAACGGGAAAAAACATAGTGAAGGAGAATACGTGAGAGGCAAAAAGGAAGGAAAGTGGACACATTATCATGATAACGGAAAAAAGAAAGCTGTTTTTTATGTAAAAGACGATAAACTGCATGGAACGTTTACCATTTATTACATTACCGGAAAGGTTCAAGCAGTGGAGGAGTACGAAAACAATGTGTTGGTGGTAGAAGAGAAAGTGGAATAAATATTTTGTCATTTCGAATGGAGCAAAGCGAATATGAGAAATCTCATCAAACTTCGTCATTTAGAAAATCCCAATTAGGATTAAAAGAATTAATTAAATTTTCTTTTTTCTCTCTTCTCCATTTTTTTATTTCTTTTTCTCTTTCAATTGCATGCTCAATAAATGCATACCTTTCATAATAAATAAGATAAAAACATTGGTATTTTCCTGCAAAGGTTTTTTTACTTAATTCGTCTTGTTGGTGTTGATATATTCTAGTTTTTAAGTCATTTGTGACTCCAACGTATAAAGTTGTTCTGGCTTTATTAGTCAAGATGTAAACAAAATAGTTATGAGTTCCTATTGGCTTCAAAAGAGAAATATTTTGAGTAAAATTAGAGATATCTCACATACGTTCGATATGACAAGTTCTTTTTTTGTCATTTCAAGCAGAATGTAATAGAGAGAAATCTATTGCTCTTTGTATTTGTATAAAATAAAATCCCTAACTTAGCTAAAATGAAAAAGTTAACGACTACATTATTTTTTCTTTTTGCAGTTACAATTGTAGTAGCACAGCCTTCATTAAAAGGAAAAATGATGCCTGATTCTAATGCAATTTGGGTTTACGAATGTTTTGATTGGAGTAACATGCCTAGTCCTCCATACTATTTTAGAGAATGGTATTCAGTAGAAAATCAAGATACCATAATTAATTCTATTTCTTATCATAAGTACTATAAGAATTTTGGAATTACAAAACAATATGCTGCTGCCTATAGAAATGATACAGTTTCTAAAATTGTTTATGTAATTCCAAGGGATAGTACAAATGAAATTAAATGGATGGATTTTTCTCTGAACCTTAATGACAAAAGAGATAGTTTACTTTTAAGTTTTTCAATCTCTACATTGACTTATACAGACTCTTTTGAAGTATTTAAAACAGATACTCATTACACCCTTGGTTATAATACTTGGCAGTTAGGTAATAACACTTTTCAAACTAATTCTAATTATCCATTTTCATCTGAGTATATGGAGGGAGTTGGAGTTTCTGGAAATGGATTTATGTCTGCAGGTTGCAACTTACAATGCTTTATTCATAATGGATATTATTATTTGGGGCAACAAGGTAAATGTCTAAATGTTGGTATTGAAGAGCAAGCTATGCACCCTAAAATAGAGCTTTATCCAAACCCTATTACATCTACTTCTACTTTAACTATAGATAAAATTGGAGACGTAAAAAGCGTTAGTATTTATGATGTATTTGGTAGGAAGGTAAAAGAGTATTATCCGGCTAATACTATTGAAATCAATTCAGCGGAATTTAGAAGTGGAATTTATGTTTATTCAATAAAAACTTCCCAAAAGAATTATAGCGGAAAATTTTTGGTGCAATAAAAAAGCGCCAACATTTCTGAAGGCGCTTTATAAGTTCTAAGTTTTAGCGTTTTACTTTACAGAATCAACCACAGCTTTAAAAGCCTCAGGATGATTCATGGCAAGGTCAGCCAATACTTTTCTGTTTAACTGAATTCCTTTTTTGTTTGCTTTACCAATGAACTCAGAGTAAGACATTCCATGTTGTCTAACACCCGCATTAATTCTGGTAATCCATAAACTTCTGTAATCTCTTTTCTTAAGTTTTCTACCTACATAAGAGTACTGTAAACCTTTTTCTACAGCATTTTTTGCAACGGTATAAACATTTTTTCTACGGCCCCAGTAGCCTTTGGCCATTTTCAAGATTTTCTTTCTTCTTGCTCTTGATGCTACTGAATTGACTGATCTAGGCATTTTGTTTTGTTTTTTGACGATAAGCGCCCGATTTCATTCGGATCTTTAGGCTACATCATCTGGTTAAAAAATAATTTTAATTAAACCGATTTATTAAAGTTAGATGCACAATAAACGTTTCACACTTTTTTCATCTGCTTTATCAACTACTGTAAAGTGAGTTAATCTAAGCTTTTGTTTTTTTGACTTTTTAGTCAAAATGTGACGCTTATAGGCATGCTTTCTTTTTATTTTACCAGAGCCGGTAACTTTAAATCTCTTTTTTGCGCTGGCATTTGTTTTCATTTTTGGCATGACTGCTATATTTAAATTAAAAATTTACTTATTTCTTTTTTGGTGCAAGCATCATTATCATTCTCTTTCCTTCCATCTTTGGCATACTTTCTACGGTAGCCACATCTTCTAATGCCTGAGCCATTTTTAATAAAAGTATTTCACCTTTGTCTTTAAAAAGGATGGTTCTTCCTTTAAAAAACACATAAGCTTTTACTTTTGATCCTTCTGCAATGAACTTTTCGGCATGTTTAAGTTTAAACTCATAATCATGCTCGTCTGTATTTGGGCCAAATCTAATCTCTTTTACAACAACCTTACTCTGCCTAGATTTAAGCTCTTTTTGTTTTTTCTTTTGTATGTATAAGAATTTTTGATAATCAATAATCTTACACACAGGCGGTTTAGCATTTGGCGAGATTTCAACCAAGTCTAAACCTTGTTCTCTTGCCATTTCTAAAGCTTTTTGAGTGGGGTAAACCTTAGGTTCTATCCCATCTGCAACTACACGAACTTCCGGAACTCTAATCCTTTCGTTAATTCTGTGTTCGTCTTCGTTTCTTCTTTTAAAAGTTTTTAGTGCTATTTTAAAATCCTCCTTTAAATTATACTTTTAATGAGCTTTCTATCTCATTATTAATTATTTCAATAAATTCATTTAAGCTAAACGTTCCTAAGTCTCCTTGTCCGTGTTTACGAACAGAAACGCTTTGGTCAGTTTGCTCTTTCTCGCCAATGATAAGCATAAAAGGTACTTTTTCTAACTCGGCATCTCTAATTTTTTTGCCTACCTTTTCTGCCCTTTCGTCAACGAGTGTGCGAATATCGTAATTATTTAACAATTTTAAAACACTTTGGGCGTATTCGTGATATTTTTCACTTACCGGTAGTATTTTAACTTGCTCGTTTGTTAGCCATATCGGGAAGTTTCCGGCACAATGCTCAATTAAAACAGCCATAAATCTTTCCATAGACCCAAAAGGTGCTCTGTGAATCATTACAGGGCGATGTTTTTCATTGTCGCTACCGGTGTATTCTAATTCAAAACGTTCAGGAAGGTTGTAATCTACTTGAATGGTTCCTAATTGCCATTTTCTACCAATGGCGTCTTTTACCATGAAATCTAGCTTAGGGCCATAAAATGCAGCTTCACCATACTCAATAAATGTATTTAATCCTTTTTCTTCAGCAGCTTCAATAATTGCTCTTTCTGCTTTTTCCCAGTTTTCATCTGTTCCGATATATTTTTCCGGAGCATTTTTATCTCTTAAAGATATTTGGGCTTCATAATCTTTAAAATCAAGTATTTTAAAGATGTAGAGTACAATATCAATTACTTTTTTGAACTCTTCTTTTACTTGGTCAGCGGTACAAAATAAGTGGGCATCATCTTGAGTAAAACCTCTAACCCTTGTTAAGCCATGTAATTCCCCACTTTGTTCGTAACGATAAACTGTTCCAAATTCTGCCAATCTCAATGGTAAATCTTTATATGATCTTGGTTGAGCTGCAAAAACCTCACAGTGATGAGGGCAATTCATAGGTTTTAACAAAAACTCTTCATTCTCTTTTGGAGTTTTTATCGGTTGAAAAGAGTCTTCACCATATTTTGCATAGTGACCTGAACAAACGTACAATTCTTTACTTCCTATATGTGGCGTGATTACCTGTACGTAACCTGCCTCTTTTTGAGTTTTCTTTAAAAAGTCTTCTAGTCGGCTTCTAATGGCAGTTCCTTTTGGTAGCCACATGGGTAAACCTTGCCCTACACGATTAGAAAAAGTAAATAATTCAAGTTCTTTCCCTAACTTTCTATGATCACGTTTTTTAGCTTCTTCCAGCATGGTTAAATACTCTTCCAACTCTTTTTGCTTTGGAAAAGTAATACCATAAATTCTAGTTAGTTGCTTTTTATTTTCATCACCTCTCCAATAAGCACCTGCCGTACTTAAAACTTTAACTGCTTTGATAAAACCGGTATTTGGAACATGGGGTCCTTTACACAAATCCGTAAATTTACCTTGTGTGTAAAAAGTAATGGTTCCATCCTCCAATTCTTCAATAAGTTCTAGTTTGTATTCATTATTTCTTTCTCGATAAAACTTAGCTGCGTCTGCTTTTGAAATTTCCTGTCTAACGTATTCATTTTTTTGAGAAGCTAGTTCTTTCATTTTTGCTTCTACTTTTGGAAAATCTTTTTCTGAAAATTCAGTATCTCCGAAATCTACGTCATAATAAAAACCATTTTCAATAGGAGGTCCTATAGTAAATTGAATACCCGGATATAATTCTTGTAGTGCCTCTGCCATTAAGTGAGCAGATGAATGCCACATTACGGTTTTACCTTCCGTATCGTTCCAGGTTAAAAGTTGAAGGGTTGCGTCATTTTCAATTGGTCGATTAGCATCAACAACTTCTCCATTAACGATAGCTGCCAGCACATTTCTGGCCAATCCTTCGCTAATGCTTTTGGCAATATCTAAAGAGGAAGTTCCTTTTTCCACTTCTTTTATTGCTCCGTCAGGTAAAGTAATTTTAATCATATTAAGTTTTTGCCATTTTTTTAATGGAGTGCAAAGTTAGTAATTAGTGATTAGTAATTAGATATAAGTTTTAATTAATGTTAATTGATGTGGGTTATTTGGCTTTTGGTTTATTGTAATCATTATATTTGGCCAATATTTGAATTAAATGAAGCCTTACGTAATTAAAAATGGATTGATATTAGGGTTGACCTTGGTAGCTTACCAGTTAATTCAATACATGTTTGAATTATATACAAACAAGTTTTTGGGGTGGGGAGTTTACCTTGTTATTCTTTTGATGCTTTATTATACAATTAAATCATTTAGAGATATAGAGGGAAATGGCTACATAACCTATGGAAAATGTGTGGCTCTTGGTTCACTTACATTGGCGGTATCTGCTCTTATTTCTACTATTACATCCTATATTTACATTAAATTTATTGATCCGGGAATTACTGAAAAACTTATTGAAATTTCAATTGTAGAAATGGAAAATTCGGGTGCTTCGGAGATGCAGATAGAGCAAACGATAGGTATTTTAGAAACTATGCTTTCTCCTGAAATGATGACTATAATGGGCTTTTTTAGTTATATGTTTATGGGCGGTTTAATATTATTAATTATTGCTGCTTTTATGAAAAGGGAAAATCCAAATCCTGATATTGATTCTTTAGATTCTGGAATATAAAAAGCAAATATCAATTATAATTCCTCTTTTTAATGAGGAAGAATCTTTACCAGAGCTTTCTGCTTGGATAGATAAAGTAATGCTGGCTAATTCATTTACTTATGAAATTATTTTTGTAGATGACGGAAGTAAAGATAAATCCTGGGAAGTAATTCAAAATCTAAGTAAACAAAATGCTAATGTTAGAGCAATTCAATTTAGAAGAAACTATGGCAAATCGGCTGCACTAAATACAGGCTTTGATGCTTGTGAAGGAGAAGTGGTGATTACCATGGATGCCGATTTACAAGATAGCCCTGAAGAAATTCCTGATTTGCGAAAAATGATTTTGCAAGATGGTTTTCATTTAGTTTCCGGCTGGAAAGCCAAACGTTATGACCCAATTAGCAAAACAATACCTACCAAGCTTTTTAATTTTGCCACTAGAAAAATGAGCGGTATTGAGCTACATGATTTTAATTGTGGATTAAAGGCTTATCATTCTGATGTGGTTAAAAATATTGAAGTGTATGGCGAAATGCACCGCTATATTCCGGTAATTGCAAAGTGGGCGGGCTTTACTAAAATAGGAGAGAAGGTAGTTCAGCATCAGGAAAGAAAGTACGGTTCGTCTAAATTTGGTTTAGAACGTTTTGTAAATGGCTTCCTAGACTTAATGTCTATTACTTTTGTTTCTAAGTTTGGTAAGCGTCCAATGCACTTCTTTGGTGCACTTGGAACCATTATGTTTATTCTTGGTTTTTTGGCTTCACTTTGGTTAGGAATAGATAAGCTGTTTATAGATACAAAAGCAAGATTAATTACAAGCTCACCTTATTTCTATATCGCGCTTACTTCAATGATAATTGGTTCGCAATTATTTCTAACGGGATTTTTGGCAGAGCTCATTTCTCGTAACTCTGCCAATAGAAATGCTTATCAGATTAAGTCAAAAATTGGAATTATTGACTAAAAGCTTGGAGCACTTATTGTTCTGTATCTTGCTTTGGTAGAAACCTGTTTGTTTTTAGGATACTTTATAGAATAAGACAATTCATAGCTTTTCGTTTCTCCTTTAGGAATTTCAGCTTTCCAAGTTAACTGGCCTGTAGTTTTATTTTCCTCAGCACCCGAAATATTCTGTACATCTACTGAAATCTCACTGTTTTGTGAAATCGGGTATTGGTCAAGAATCTCAATTTTTATTGTTTTATCATGGTTGTTTTTCACTTTAATTTCATAAGTGTAACTATCTTTTCTTTGATTACCTATGATATTTTTGCTTTGAAAATCTTGTTTTTCGGTTCTTGAAACCAATACTTTTTTATCTCTTCCAAGTGAAATATCAAGGGTATCTTCAAAATTTAAAGTATTAATTTTTGAAACCCCTGTAAATGTATTTCCAAAATAAATATTAGCCGGACCTTCAATTAAATTAAGCTTCTCCCATCCCGTAACTCTGGCTAGTAAAAATGCGTCTTTGTCAATTTTTGGAACAACAATGTGTGAATATTCGGCAGGCATATTGGTTTCTGAAATATCTACAATGTATGGTTTGGCATCAGAAGGAATAGTATATGGTTTTGAAATATTAAAATCTACACTTAACTCAGAAACAGTAATAGTTTTGTAGTTCACATTTTTCTGATACTGCTGCTGTACTTGTTGTATTTCAGCATTACTTTCATAAGATAAGTCATTGACTTTTCCGTATGAGCCTCTATTATTACTATAGGCTTCATTTTTATAGCCTGCTCCAGCTTTCTTTTTTAAATAGCTTGCTCCGTAGTTTAAATACCAAGGATCAAGATCTGGTCTTGAAGCACTTTCGTAAGGGTATGCTGATGATAAAATTAGAGGAATGATA
>ERZ869936.1393-NODE-1393-length-17503-cov-4.658586_pt1 | contig 17503 bp, 21 predicted proteins | sample MGYA00520876_ERZ869936 | MGnify/ENA primary metagenome ERZ869936 (study PRJEB32218, sample SAMN09650985) | biofilter metagenome | isolation source: enrty point of leading RO module | place: Saudi Arabia: Thuwal, RO plant located on Red Sea | collected 2016-02-17 ...
TGGACGTTGTCCGCGAGGATGTCATTACCATGCTGCTTAATATCAAGCGTTTGCCTCTTAAGCTGCACGGAGATGAGCCACAGAAAGTCACCCTGAAAGCTTCTGGTGCTGGCGTGGTCACTGCCAAGGATATCGAAGCTCCATCACAGGTGGAAATCCTTAATCCTGACCAAGTGATTGCTGAACTGACTGCTAAGTCAGCCAAGCTTGAAATTGAAATGACCGTCGAGCATGGTCTTGGCTACGTTGCCCGCGAGGTACACCAGAAAGACAAGGTAGAGATTGGTACGATTGCCCTTGATGCCGTCTTCACTCCAATCCGTCGGGCTAACTACGAAGTCGAGAACATGCGTGTAGGTGACCGAACTGACTACAACCGTTTGCGTGTCACGCTCGAAACCGATGGCACCATGACACCACGTGAAGCCCTTGAAGACGCCATTGAAATCATGATTCACCAGCTTAAGGCCATTATTGGCTTCCAGGAGGAAGTCGTGCCAGAGTCTGAAACTCCAGAACCAGAAGCGGTTGAAGCCGATAGCACTCCAGACCCAGATGTCCTCAAGACTCGTATCGAAACCCTTGACCTTTCAACTCGTACTCAGAATGCTTTGGAAGAAGCAAGTATTCGTACGCTCGGTGGCCTTGTGCGAAAGAAAAAAGATGATATCCTTGCGCTCGACGGTCTTGGACCAAAGGGAGTTGAGGAAATCGAGGAAGTGCTTTCAAGCATGAAACTCTCACTCTCTGAATAACCTGTACTAACCAAGATTCACTTACCATGCAACATCACGTCAAGAACCGAACACTAGGACGAACTCGTCGCGGACGAACGGCTCTGTTGCGTGGTCTTGCGCTCTCACTCTTTAAGGAAGGCCGCATCAAAACAACTGAAGCTAAGGCCAAGGAACTCCGTCCATTTGCAGAAAAGCTCATCACGACTGCCCTTAAGGACACGGTATCTGCTCGTCGGATTGTCTCAACGCGACTCGGTGAGCCAAAAGAGGACGTTATCAAACACATCTTCACCGACGTAGCACCAAAGTACAAAGAACGCGCTGGTGGTTACACTCGTATCATTAAGATGGGTCGCACGCCAGCCGGACGTGATGAAGCTGTCATTGAACTTGTATAAACCGTATGAATACTACTACCGAAAACCGCATAGTTGAGATTGACGCCGCTGGCCGACGTCTCGGTAAAGTTGCAACTGAAGTAGCGGTTATACTGATGGGGAAGGACCAACCTGATTTTGCCAAAAATACTATCGCCCCAGTCACCGTAAAGGTTGCCAACCTCGCGAAGATGGACATTCCAGAGAAGAAGAAGGGGGAGATCTACCAGAGCTACTCTGGCTACCCAGGTGGTCGCAACGAAGAAACCCTCGAGCACCTTGGTGAGCGGCTAGGCTACACTGAAGTATTCCGTCGCACCGTTAAGGGTATGCTGCCGAAGAATAAGCTTCAGGCAGAACTTATGAAGCATTTAGAACTTAGTGAATAAGCGTATGGCAGAACGATACATTGAAGGCATTGGTCGCCGAAAGACCGCATCAGCACGCGTTCGCATTACGCCAGCGAAAGAGACGTCTATTGTCGTGAATGACAAGCCGATGACTGAATATTTCCCACACGAAGCCCTGCAGAATGACATCAAATCTGTCCTTGGTGTTGAAGAGGCAGGTGTGGATGACTACACTGTCACTGTTAAAGTCAATGGTGGGGGACTCTCATCACAAGCCGAAGCAGTGCGACTTGGTATTGCTCGCGCGCTCGTAGAAGAAAAGGCCGAGCGACGTTCAATCCTCAAGCCACTTGGTTTCCTCAAGCGTGACCCACGTTCTGTGGAGCGGAAAAAGCCGGGGCTTAGGAAAGCTCGTAAACGACCAGCTTGGAGCAAACGCTAAAGCGTTTGCTCCGGTCCCGAAGGGATCGCCGATGTATTTTTGCCTTAACTAGCAAAAATACCAGGCGAAGGAGGGAAGGCAGGATAAATGCTCACGGAATAAACAAAGAGTAGAAAAGCAGCACCTTTGGGTGCTGTTTTTCGCTACATAGCAACAGTAGAGGAAACTAAAATTTCTTGTCCGCCTCTCTCTGCACCTGATTTTTATAGCTTGGAGTTTACAAGATAATTTTCTATAGTATTGTTGTCAAAGTTTTTAAGGAGAAGGACATGAAGATCATCCGTAGCCACACAGAACCACTCTACGAACAAAACGACGGTCAATTGGCCGTAAACATCCTCGAGGAGGCTGGTTCTCGTGACGGATCAGGCGTTGAGCTTATCCTCACTCAAGGCGAGGAAGAAGAACTCGTTGCCAGATCTGGCAAGCCCGTCGTTGTATATCTCAAAGAGATAATCGCCACTCAGGTACAGCGCCGTTTTGGGATCCACTTCACAGCGCAGGTGGCATACTTCCGTGACGAGAGAAGGTTTGTCACTTTCCATCCGCCAGAACCACAAACATAGTACCGATCCAACAAACTCCGGCCAAACGGCCGGGGTTTTTCAAATAGAGTTGGTTTAACGTTGCGGTTACTTCCGACACCAGTTTGCTATGTAGACGTTAACGAGAATTGGAGTTATCTGCGACAAAACTCGATACTTTTTCGTTAGGAGACACGTTGGCACGATACCAGTTCGCTAGATTCTCACCTGGGTTCGAATCTAACTGAACTGTACTGTGTAAGTTCGCAATGGTCGCCTGCGGCGACGTTACTCACTTAAACAAAAAGACCCGGCAAGCCGGGTCTTTTTGCACGTGGTGGGGCGAACCCCACTCGTGTACCTCCAACGTAAATCAAAGGTATCCACAGTATAAACCTTGACTATTTTTTGACAACTAGAAATTTAAAATTTTTGTATCGTAATTTTTTATGTTTAAAATTACTATTGAAGCGTGTGATTTTGGAAGAAATGTGAGGCGCGCGATGCAAATGGCATAAGCCGTATTGGACATACGGTGAATGTCATTTGTTAGTAGCGCAACGAAACAGTTCGCCAAAATCGCACGCTTCAACGCAAAAACCGGCCAAAGGCCGGTTAATTGCGGTCGTGTGGTGAATCAACACCGTCAGTTCTACCTCCAGAACCTGAACCAACGTGGGTTCGTTGACGGGTTGTACTACTCACTTCGCGCGACGTTCTAGTACAAAATGACGACGTAGAGACATCATCGGATTCAGAACATGTTCGTTCGAGTGGGCTCCTGTGAGCCGTGTCTCGACAACACCCCACCAAAGAGCGGGCATAGATATAATACCACCTCACAGAACACATGTCAGAGTACTCGGCAACTAAAATGTGTGGATAGATGTAAAAAGTCATTGAATTGGTGGAAGTTTCAAAACCTTTGACAGAGCATCAATTTGAATTTATAATGCGTGCGCTATGCTTGATAGAAAGACTGATAATGAACTGGAGATCGAGCCCGAACCAACCGATGCATTTGAAGACATGGAATTAGAGGACGCCGAAACGAGTACGGGGAACAAACTCAAGGACGTGCGTGACAAACTCAAACAATGCGAAGCCGAGAAGATGTCGCACCTTGAGGAGTGACAGCGAGCCAGATCTGATTTCCTCAATGCTCGTCGTCGCCTCGAAGAGGAACGGGAACGAGACAAAGAACGAGCGCGTATCCGCTTTACCGATGAACTGCTGCCACTGTGCGACAGCTTCCACATGGCCATGGGCAACCAGGAGGCCTGGAATAACGTCGACGAAGTCTGGCGCAAAGGGGTAGAGAGTATCTACAGCCAACTTGAGCAGATACTCACCGCCCACCACGTCAGTAAGGTAGACCCGCTCGGTGAGGCATTTGATCCAACGCTTCACGATGCAATGTCAAACCAACCAGTCACTGACGAGGCACAGCATCATACGATTATTCAGGTCATTCAGCCCGGCTATTCCATGAAGGTAGGAGATACGACAGACGTGATTCGGCCGGCCCGAGTTATCGTAGGTGAATTTACCAACACTGATTAAACACTAATCTAGATTTACATTCATATGGCAAAGATACTAGGCATCGACCTCGGCACCACGAACTCAGCCATGGCTGTCATCGAAGGTGGTGAACCGAAGATTATCGAAAACGCAGAGGGTAACCGCACCACACCATCAATCGTCGCTATCTCAAAAACGGGCGAACGTTTGGTGGGACAAATCGCTAAACGACAAGCGGTCACCAACCCAAAGAACACTATCTACGGCATCAAACGCTTCATGGGGCACACCTATGAAGACGTGTCTGTTCAGAAAGATAAGGACATTGTCCCGTACGAGGTTAAGAAGGGTGAGGATGGTGGCGTCATGGTACACCTTGGTGAGAAGGACATGCGCCCAGAAGAAGTGTCGGCGATGATTCTAAGCAAGCTCAAGGCCGACGCAGAGGCTAAACTTGGTGAAACCATCACCGAGGCCGTGATTACCGTACCGGCGTACTTTAATGACTCACAACGCAAGGCCACCCAAGACGCCGGTAAAATTGCTGGCCTTGAGGTTAAGCGCATCATCAACGAACCGACCGCGGCAGCACTTGCCTACGGCTTTAATAAAAAGAAAGATGAAAAGATTGTCGTCTACGACTTCGGTGGCGGTACCTTTGATGTGACTGTACTTGAGGTGGGCGATGATGTCGTTGAGGTTCGTTCAACCGACGGTGACTCACACATGGGTGGGCGCGATATCGACCAAGAAATCGTGCGATACCTCATTGCTGAATTTAAGAAGACCGATGGTGTTGACCTCGGCAAAGACCCGCTTGCGCTCCAACGCCTTGATGAAGCGGCAGAAAAAGCTAAGCTCGAACTATCAAACACGAGCGAGACCGAAGTGAACATTCCGTTTATCTCACAAGGTGCTGACGGTCCACTTCACATGAACCTCACCCTCAAACGAGCTAAACTCGAGGAACTAGCGAGCACCTACATCGATAAGTCCATCGAGGTCATCAAGCGTGCGCTTGAAGCCGCCTCAATGCAAACGAGTGATATCGACGAAGTGATTCTCGTTGGTGGACAAACACGTATGCCGGCGATTGTGAATGCGGTGAAAGAACTGTTTGGTAAAGAACCAAATAAGACCGTGAATCCAGACGAAGTGGTGGCGCTGGGTGCGGCGATTCAGGCCGGTATTTTCCAGGGTGACGTCCAAGACATTACGCTCGTAGATGTCATTCCACTCTCACTTTCGATTGAAACCATGGGTGGTGTCGCAACGAAATTAATTGAAAAGAACACCCACATCCCGACGCAGAAGTCACAAGTGTTCTCAACCGCGGCTGATAACCAAACTTCAACCGAGATTCACATCACCCAAGGTGAGCGTCCAATGGCTGCTGATAATAAGTCACTCGGAAAATTTGTGCTCGATGGCATCCCACCAGCTCCGCGTGGTGTGCCGCAGGTGGAAGTGACCTTTGACGTCGATAGTAACGGTGTGCTCAATGTCACTGCTAAAGACAAGTCAACTGGTAAAGAGCAGTCGATTCGGATTGAGGCCAACTCTGGACTCTCTGAAGATGATATCGAAAAGATGAAAGCCGACGCTGAGAAAAACGCCGAAAGCGACAAGAAGAAGCAAGCGCTCATCGAGGCCCGTAACCTAGCTGAACAAATCATCTACACCGCTGAAAAGTCACTTAAAGACTACGGTGATAAGGTGGATGCAAACATCAAGACTGATATCGAAGAGAAAGTAAAAGCGTTGCGGGAAGTCAAAGACAAGGACGACACAGAAGCGATTAAGAATGCGACTGAAGCGCTTTCAACTGCGATGCAGAAAATTGGTGAAGCCATGCAAGCCGGCGCTGGTAACGCTGCACCAACACCTGAGAATGGTGATGTTGGTCCTGAACCGAAAGAAGAAGAAAACGTCCGCGATGCGGAAGTGGAGGGGCAGGACAAGAAGGACAAAGAAGAATAGGGGTGCAAACGACCATATTCGCCTTTGGTTCATCACAGATGAAACAAGAATATAGTCATTACATTCCTTATTACTTGTTTCTGAATTTGTCCCGGTCCTAGGACAAATTCCTAGAACGCTCGAACCCATCACGTAATCACACCATGAAAGACTATTATAAAATTCTCGGCCTCCAAAAAGGCGCCAACAAAGACGAAGTCAAAAAGGCTTTTCGTCAGCTGGCTGCCAAGTACCATCCAGATAAATCAACCGGTGATGAGGCCAAGTACAAAGAGATAACCGAGGCCTACGCTGTTCTTGGTGATGAGAAGAAAAAGAAAGAGTACGACACCTACGGCCATGCATACCAAAACGCACAAGGTGGTGGTTTTGGTGGTGGTATGAATTGGGCTGACTTCGCCCGAGCGCAGCAGGGTGGGGGAGGACAACACTTTGAGTTCGACCTCAATGATATCTTCGAGAATTTTGGCGACGTCTTTGGTGGTGGTTTTGGCGGCGGCCGGTCACGGCAAGCTCGTGGTCGCGACATCTCCATCGATATCGAACTGACTTTTGAAGAATCTATCTTTGGGGTGAAGCGACATGTGTTACTCACTAAGAACAACGTCTGTACGGTGTGTGATGGCACCGGCGGCAAGCCCGGCACTGAGATGAAAAAGTGTGAGACCTGTAACGGCCAAGGGAAGGTGCGTGAGGTGCGTAATAGCATCATGGGGAGCTTCCAAACTGTCCGTGAATGTCAGGTCTGTCATGGTCGGGGTGAAGTGCCAAAAGAAACCTGCGGCACCTGCGCTGGTCAGGGCATCAAACGCGAAGAGGAAGAAATCAATATTGAAGTCCCCGCTGGTATCCAAAATGGTGAGATGATTCGCATGACCGGCCGCGGTGAAGCTATCACTGGTGGTCAGCCAGGCGACCTCTACATAAAAATTCACGTCAAATCTCATCCAACCATCAAGCGCGATGGAGCCAACCTTACGTCTGACTTGCACGTTAAGCTCTCTGACGCTCTCCTTGGTGCAACCTATAAAGTCGACACGCTCGATGGACAAGTTGATATCAAGATCCCAGCCGGAGTGACACATGGTGAAGTGCTCCGCATCCGCAACAAAGGAGTGCCTCAAGGCGGTGGCAGAGGCAATTTCATGGTCAAAGTGAAGATCGACATGCCACAAAAACTCAGCCGCAAGGCCAAGAAGATGCTTGAGGAGCTACGGGGGGAGGGAATATAAAAAAAGGGCGCATCAGTAGCGCCCTTTAAGTTTCTTAAAGTCCTCTTCAGTTTCAATCAGGGCAATTTTGTATCGCGAAAGAATGGTTTCATCATACTCATCGAGAGCATTTTTTTCGAACAACTTCTTACCGATGGCTATTCCTTTATTCGTAGCTCGGGAGCAGAAATACCCCTTACCTTGCAGAATGTAGTAGGCACCAGTATCGAAGATCGAGGCGTACCCTGGTTCAGTTGCCTGTAAGATTTGGTCTTTAACAAATAAATGAACACCATATTGAACCTCAAATACAAGGTCCATGTTTTTATCTACAAGCGGAAAAGCTACTTTTGGTACAAGATGCTCTTTTTTTCTCTGTTGACAGTTACACGCATATGCAATTCGGTCGTACACCGCGATAATGCCTGACCGAAATGTGAAACTGAGCTGCTGATACTCTTCTTGCGACACAGCTTTACCACTGATAATTTTGAGTAAGATCTGCCGCTCACTTTCATTATGATACTCGGTCTCCAAAAATGCGTGGATGAATTTGGGAGAATCTCGAAAACGACCTACGAATTCTTCAGGTGACAGAGCGTACACTTCCATCTCTTGGTCCTTTCTTTACTCCTGGTAGTATACGTACAATGCCCCGACAATCAACTCAATTCGACTTCGGTGACGCGCGTGAGGCGACCGAACCATTCGTTCTCTACGAACAAATTATCGAAGACCGTGGTAGTCGATACTCAGTGAGTATTGGACGAGTAGAAAACAAGGAAGAGATTAAAATTTTTCTTAAAATACTTAAACAAAACAAAAAATACCAAAAAGCCACCCACAACACCTGGGCGGCTCGTATCTCACACGAAGGGGCAATATTTGAGACCAAGAACGATGACGGTGAGACTGGCGCCGGGATGGTCATCCTCCGCGTCATGCAAAAAGAAAATATCAGCAATACGGTTATTTGTGTCACCAGATGGTTTGGTGGGACCAAACTACAAGGTGACCGCTTTAAACACGTACAAGACGCAACCAAATACGCCATTGAACACATCTAAATAGAGTAAGGGGTCGGACCCCTTACTCCAAGACTTCCTTTAAATCTATTCGTTTTTTGAATATTGCCACCGCTAACTTTTTAGCCTCTTCATGATCATAGGCTGTACAATAATTTATGATTTTTGACACCCCTTTACCTTGGTAATGACAAGAGCTCGTTAGATATATTTCGGTTTCCCTTTTAAGATTGTGAACGTGGTGGTTCTCATTCACATATGCAAAAACGTACCTAAATTGGTTATCGGATTCGATGTGAGCCCGTTTAAATTTTCCTTGAAACAAAACTCCAGATCGCTCGTACTTCTCATTAAAATAACCAGTGTAACCAGCAGCAAGCCTTTTAATATATTCGCTTATACCTCCGTCGGAAGTTTGTTTTACAAGTAAATGATAATGATTTAGTAACAAGTTGTAAGCAATAACTTCAACAATACTGTCACTATTCTGGTGTCTAAATTTCGCAAGTCTGAAACTTAAACTAGGCTCAACCGTATTGAAATACGCCAGCGAATTATAGAACCGCAGGTAGTCGTGATGGTCTTGAAAAATTATTCGTTTATCTACACCTCGGTTGTAGATGTGATAGATTTCTCCGGTTTGTAAAGCTATTGTCTTACGAGGCATTACTACAATATACCAGAGTAAGGGGTCGGACCCCTTACTCTTTATCCATAGTGACTCATACACGCTCAGGGTAAAGAGCATATAATCTATAGATGGATACGGCGGTATTTTTTGACTTTATCAAAGAGATTGCATATCTCCTGATTGTCTACGGAGTCTTCTTAGTGTTGGCGATGGCCAAAGGGAAACAGTCACTTATCAACATCATTATGGGGCTGTATCTTGGTCTGCTTCTCTCCCTTCAGTTCCCGTACTACGACTCGATTAGTGGGGGAGCGGGGACTGAATCGATTACCAAACTGGTTATCTTCGGTGTGTTTGTTTTGATTTCAACCTGGCTCTTCAATCGCCTCATGCCTCGTGAATTCGACGAGAAAGCCTTCGAAGGTTTCGGAATGAAGTTTCTCTTTGCTGGGGCTGCCACTGTACTGGTGATGGCCTTTAGCTACAATGTCCTCCCCGTGACCGAATTTATCACCCCAGGCTCACCGATTCACTCTCTCTTTGCTCCAAGCGAATACTTCTTCTGGTGGCTGATTCTACCACTCGTTGTACTGTTTACATTGTAGGACGTCTGTCATTCTTGAATCCTTTTTTAGTTCAGAACTCGTATTAGTCCTCATTTCTACTACCTGGATACTCCTCGCCCTTTTTGCGGCCTTTGGAGATGCTCTCGTTGGCTACATTGACGAATGGCTCTTAGTTAAACTACGAACCACTAAAACCGGTGCGCTTACTCACAGTGACGCTCCTGGCAAGCTGCTCCTCATTTCAGGTTTTTTTGGTTTTGTGTCAGCTATCGGTTCTCTCTTGTTCTCTTTTATTATCGGGGATTCCTATCTTATATATATAACAGAGGTTATTTTTGTGGTTGCGTTTGTAGCTGGCATCATTGAGGTGCTCTGGATGATTCCATACTTTCACGGACTAGAACAGGGTGGGGCACTCAATGCTACCCCTCTATTTCAGACCATTCCAATTTTCTCACTTGTGTTTGGTTTGCTGTTTTTTTCCGAACTCCCAAGCACTGCTCACATTATCGCTACCGCAATTATCATCGCTGGAGCGATACTCTTAAACTATTCTCCATCGGCGCGTAGAATCGACCGTCACACCTTAGGTCTTATGCTGCTCTCTTCGGCCTTAATTAGCCTCGGGTTCTTTTTATTTAAAGACGCAGCGACTGAAGGTAACTTTGTTGCTACACTCTTTGCTCATGGTCTCGGGATGGGGATGTTTAGTGTTCTCATCTGGACATGTTGGCCACCGTATCGCCGTCAATTCAACAGCTTCATGCGTTCACTTAATATCAAAGTTCTCGCGGCTCAAGTGGGGAACGAAAGTCTTTATGCCGTCAGTACCATCGCGAGCCAGCTCGCTATTGTGCTCGGTCCGTCAGTCATGGTGGTGACCGCCTTCAATGCTTTTCACCCCATCTTTACACTTTTCATTGGCCTTATACTGTTCGCGTTTGGTTCCAAAGAGCACAAACTGGAGCTTGGTGGTCCACTCGTCATCCTCAAAACCATGGCTGTCATACTGATAGCCTTTGGTTCGGTGATGATTGTGGTTACTTAATCAAAGTACGATTCTAACTCACCTCGCCGACGAATATCAGCCGTAGCGCAGTGGAACGAACCACCAAACGGATAGAAATTTCGAAACGGTACTGGAATTGGTTCAAACCCGTGTTGTTCAAGCGTTTTCATGAGCGTATACTCATTTTCTTCAACAATAATACGTTTCTCATCAACGCTCAAGAAATTCATTGAGAGCCAGTCACTTGAGAAGTACAGGCCTTTATCATACGGTTTTTCCGGTGGAGGAGACTCAATCACGTCCCACGAATCAAATTGCGATGGCAACTGAGAGCGTTTTGACCACGATGGATTCATGAGAATTTTCCCTGGACACAGTGGAACCATAGTCGTATCAATATGCATTGGGTAATCATCACCAAACGAAACCTCATGAAGAGTAAAATCACTATCTAAGTGGCGGCGCACCCATTCAATTCCCATCTCATTTGTTACATTACTCTTTTGGACAAAAATATCTTTTCCAAAACGAACAAAGTCAGCTGCATCAAAAGCCACTTCAGTCTCTGCTACCACGAAGGTGCGCTCACCGTTAACGACTGCTTTGCTTGAGTCGTAATCAGGGTTGAAAAACGAATCGGCCATCGAGCCTTTTGGCGCAGCCAACCAACGAGCGCCGTCATTAAAATACTCAGTGATAAGGTCGCGAAAACAATAGATTTCAAAATATCGTTCTCGCCACGCCATTGGTGCTTCGATGATGGTGTCACCAATGACCATCATGACATCACGGGGCATAGTGGCGTACAAACCGTTTGATTCCCACCACGGGGTGGAATTAACTTTGGTGAAATCCATCGGTTCGGGACGTTGTACTGTAACACCAAGTTCTTCGAGAACTCGAGAGAGATTATCAAGTTCTTCGTTGGCTTTTTCAATCATGTCCTCAGGAAAAAGCTGGCCGCCATACTTATCAAAAAACCACTTGGCATGGTCTGGTGTGGGAGCATCTAACCACCGACTCCACACCGGAACGGTGGCATTATCAGCAATCCCGACTATAACTTCCTCAAGGGGGTCCCATTCGTTACACGACCATACACGCTTATTTTTTGTTGTACTCATAACAGAAATCCCCATCACGGGAAAAATTTATACCACTCTACTGTATCATATATTTAAGCGAGGTCTTGTTAATTTTTATGGTACCTGAAGATAAGAAATCAAAATATCTTTACACTGCCTTAGTGGCACTAACACTACTATCTATTTCAGCAACCTATTACAACTACATGGTTCTGCGAAATTTTGAGATTGTGAACGACCTTGATGAAATAACCGAGGAAGAATCATAATCTATGGAACCAATCTATTGCCCCTGGGAACCAGCTTCGTTTCTCTTCATATCGTCAAATGTTCCGCTCCTTATTCATTATTCACACTACGTAGCTATTTTTGCCGCAGCTGCCATTGCACTTCTGATTTTTGCCAGCAATCCACGTAGTATCATCTCCAGACTCTTCGTACTGTTTTCTAGTCTTTTTATTACCTGGGCGCTCTTAGATGTCATTTTATGGGCTACCAATGACCCCGCAACAGTCATGTTTGCCTGGGCAATGCAAGTCTTACTCGAACCGGCAACGTATGCGGTTGCCTTTCTATTGTTTTATAACTATCTCCATCGAGAATTTCCGTCATTCAAAATCAATCTCTTAATCACAGCCACCCTACTTCCATTGATTATTTTTCTTCCGACACAGTTAACGCTGGGTGAACTCTACCTCTCATTCTGCGAGACAGCTGAAGGTCCGATGGCGCAATACTACACTTACTTTGCAAACCTGCTCTTTGTTTCTTTGATTGTATATCAAGCTTTCAAACACATCCCGAAGATTACTGATGGGGCTCGCAAACGTGCCACCAAGTTTTTTGTCTTTGGTCTCGTGACTTTTTTACTCACGTTTACCTCTGGCAACATCATCAGCAGCTTCACCGATGATTGGACACTTAGTCAGTACGGATTGTTCGGGATGCCAATCTTTGCGTTCTTTATGGCCTACAGTATTGTGAAATATAATGCCTTTCGAGTCGAAGTAGCTGGGGCACAAGTACTTGTGGTTGTACTTTGGGCATTAGTAGGATCTCTTCTAGTGGTAGAGGCGGAGTTGCTCACAACCATCGTATTCCTTACCCTTATTTTCACTACAGTATCAGGATATTTACTCGTCGTTAGTGTTCGCCGTGAGATTGAGCAACGCAAGGAGATTGAACAACTCGTTGTTACGCTGGATAAGGCCAATGCACGACTCAAACAACTCGATAAGATGAAGTCAGAGTTTGTCTCGATTGCCAGCCACCAGTTGCGCAGTCCGCTCACGTCCATCCGTGGCTATGCGTCGATGCTCCTTGAAGGAAGCTACGGCAAGATTCCGGCGAAGGCCATCGAAGCCCTCGAGCGGATTGCTGACTCAAGCAAACATATGGTGAATTCAGTTGAGGATTATCTCAATGTCTCGCGCATCGAAAGCGGCAACATGAAGTACGAAATGAGCGACTTCAATCTTCGCGATGAGACCGAAAAGGTCATCGATGAACTGCGTCAAGTTGCTATGAAGCAAGGTCTTTTGCTAACCTTCCGTAGCGATCTTAATAGTAAAGGTATCGTCAACGCCGACATCGGTAAGACCCGACAGGCGCTTCATAATCTCATCAACAATTCTCTTAAGTACACCAAAAAAGGTTCAGTCACGGTCACGGTGGGGGAAAAGGCGAAAGGTAAAAAGAAGACCATCTGGGTGGCTATTAGTGATACTGGCGTTGGTATGAGCCAGGACACGATGGATGGCCTGTTTGCCAAGTTCTCACGTGCCAAAGACGCCAATAAGACCAATGCTTCAGGTACCGGCCTTGGTTTGTATGTCGCCAAGCAGATGATTGAACATATGGGCGGAACGATCTACTGTGACTCCGAGGGAGAAGGAAAAGGGTCGACGTTTACCCTCGAGCTCCCACTCCAACAATAACCGAATCACCCAAAATCGCACCTGTACTTCGTTGACCTGCAGAAAATGTCAGTCACCGTATACTTGATACGTCTTCTTCCATTTTCTTTGCTCGCCTCGTACAGACGCAATTTTGAATCATTCGGGACAGCAAAAGATGGATTTACTAGTTGTTTTGTATTTATTTTAACGGCTTATTTTGGTACTATTTCAGCATGTCTAAAAAACGACTTTTGACCGGACTCCAATCCTCTGGCGACCTGCATATTGGTAACTACTTTGGTGCCCTCAAACCCTTCGTTGATATGTACGAGGAGTACGAGAGTTTCTTGATGATTGCTGACTATCACGCCCTGACATCACTGCGTGACCCTGAGGCCATGCGTCGTAATACTCTGAATGTAGTCAAGGACTACCTGGCAGCCGGGGTCGACCCTGAGAAGGCCGTTATCTTCCGTCAGTCCGACAACCAAGACCACACTGAACTGGGCTGGATATTGGATTGTATGGTCACCGTACCATTCTTGATGCAAGCACATTCATATAAAGACAAGGTAGCTAAAGGCATCGAACCAAACGCCGGACTCTTTACCTACCCAATGCTCCAAGCCGCTGACATTACACTCTATGATGTCGACGTCGTGCCAGTCGGGGAAGACCAACGCCAGCACCTTGAATACACGCGTGAAGCGGTTGGAAAACTCAACCGTGCGTACGGAGACGATGTTCTTAAGGAACCACAGGAAAAAATCCTTGACGCGGTTGGAGTGGTACCGGGGATTGATGGGCAAAAAATGAGCAAGAGTTACGGCAATACCATTCCACTTTTTGCGCCACAGGCCGAAGTCGAGAAGGCCGTCATGAGCATTGTGACCGACTCAGACGGCGACCGTCCTGAAAATGTCTACGTCATTCACCGACTTCTCAAATCAGCCGAAGAACTCGACCCTATCTACGAAGAACACAAAGGTCGCTACGGCGACCTCAAGAAGCTCCTCGCAGCCGACCTTGAAGCCTACTTCGGCCCCATGCGCGAGAAGCGTGAGCAAATTAGTGACGACGACGTTAAGGCAGTATTGGCTAATGGAGTGAAGCGTGCCAAAGAGGTCTCGAAAGCGACCCTGGCCCGAGTGCGCGACGCAATTGGTATTTCAATGTAAGTATGTTTTTTGGAGAAGGTGAGCCACAGAATAGTGAGAACAAGTCTGAGGACACCGACTCATTAGATGAGCGGCTGCAACACCGACGCGATTATTTCCTCGGTGTGCTGCAGAACCTGTGCGATTCAAGTACTGAAAATTACCGCTACCAACAAGTGATGGGCGACAGTGAAATAGGTGACCCAAACTGGATACAGTATCGCTTCACTGTATTTGGCACCAATGTTGAAGGTGAAGAAACACAGCTTGAAGGGGGTCAATTTCATACTTTTGTTAACCAACTCATCAATGCGCTCGACTCAGAAGAACACTCGATATTATGGCTGGAACAACCTGGTGTTGGCTTAGTGGTAAAGGTTGAAATTGACGAAAGTTAATATATAATCACCATATACCGATGACGCGGCCAACACCGCTGAGGTGGGGAGAGAAAAGTGAGTAAATGAGCGCAAGCGATTATTACGAACTTTCACAGGAGAATTCAGATACATTTGAGGACCTAACGAAAAATGTATCGAATTCTGTCGTGCAAGTGACCACTGATTAGATTCCCCCGGAAACGCTCCGATAAGCGTTGGTCGAAGTAAGGGCTTTGGAGTCAAAGCTAAAGTAGGGTGGCACCGCGAACTATCAAACAACTGTTTGAAATCGCCCCTGCAAATGTATTAAATTATCTTAATGTATTTGCAGGGGCGATTAATCGTTTCAGCAGCTCAAAACATTTATTTATGGAACGAACAATTATCAAAGACCTCAAAGACCACAAGGGCAGCGAGGTAACTATCATGGGGTGGGTACACACCACCCGCGACCAAGGGAAGATGGCCTTCTTCGACTTTCGCGACTTCAGCGGGAAGGTGCAGGGTGTGGTGTTTAGTAAACCCGACGTACTAGAAGTCGCTAAAACACTGCGCCCCGAGTTTGTCGTCGCTATCACCGGTATGGTGAATGAGCGTCCCGAGAAGATGGTGAAGGAAGGTGTCCTCAATGGTGATTTGGAACTTGAGATCACCTGTATTGAAATCCTTAATACCGCTGAAACCGCTCCGTTTGAGATAGATAAAAGCACCGCTGGTAAGGACGAGGAGGTGCGCCTCAAGTACCGCGACCTCGACCTGCGCACCGAGCGCATGCAGCACAATATTCGTACCCGGAGCGAGTTCGTGCGTCGCTGTCGGAATTTCCTCATGGAGCGTGACTTTTGCGAGATTGAAACTCCACTCCTCACTGAATCTACTCCGGAAGGTTCACGAGACTTCGTCGTACCAAGCCGACACAATCCAGGCGCCTTCTACGCGCTGCCACAATCACCCCAGCAGTACAAGCAGCTTCTTATGAACGCTGGATTTGAGCGTTACGTACAAATTGCGCGCGCTATTCGCGATGAAGACCTCCGCGCTGACCGTGGCTATGAGCACACACAAATCGACGTCGAGATGAGCTTTGTCACCGAAGAACAAGTCCGCGCCATCATCGAAGAAATGATCACGACCACGGTTGAAAGCATGGGCTACACCATCAAGGAAAAACCGTTCCCAGTGGTGACATACAAGGAGTCAATGGAAAAGTACGGTGCTGATAAATTTGACCTCCGCACTGAAGAAGACAGAGAAAACGGTGTTCTCGCCTACGCCTGGGTGGTTGATTTCCCATTCTTCGAAAAGACCGATAAAGGCGACTGGACCTTCACCCACAACCCATTCTCCATGCCCAAGGAGGAATTCATTGATGACCTTCTCAAGGGAGAGAATATCGAAAACATCATTGCGCAGCAGTACGACCTGGTTTGTAACGGCTTTGAGGCTGGCGGTGGTTCGATTCGTTCACACCGCACTGATGTCATTAAAGCCGTCTACAAAGTGATGGGGAACACCGACGAACAAATTGAAGAAAAAATTGGTCACATGCTGCGCGAATTCCAGTTTGGCACGCCACCACATGGCGGTATTGCCTTGGGAGTGGAACGCAACGTCATGAACCTCACGGGTGAAGACTACCTACGAGAAGTCCAAGCTTTCCCAATGACCCGCAACGGTCAGACGGCTGTGATGACCGCCCCTAAGCCGCTCTCGCTTGAGCAACTCTTAGAACTCGGTCTCTCAGTCACAAAGAAAAAGGACGGGGAATAATATGAAAAGGAAAGCGCGGCCTGGGGCCGCGCTTTTTCCAAAGAGCATCACCAATCAAGTTTTGGGGGATCTTCAGTCCACTCAGACATCAACGCCAGCTTATCGAACTCAAGTGATGGTATCCGCAGAGTCACTTCCGGCAACTTTGAATGGAACGGGTAGAGACGAATTGATTCAACTTGTTGATATGAGCCCGAGCCAAGCCAGACATCTTGTCCTTCGTAAGTTGGGATATTACCATCATCGGTTGGTCGAAAAATCTCCTTAGTTTCATCATCCTCGTTGACTACCCGAAGCCAGTACATAATGTTCATAACACACCCCTTTTTCACTACTTTGCCACAATAAAACCACACTATCACTTTAATGTCTATAACGCATTCTTTGCTATAATCTAAGCCATGAAACTCAAGATATCTAAGGACACAATTGCTAAGCAACCGAAAAAGTACGTACGACTCATCGTCACTGAAGACCCGCCGAGTTGGCATCGGTTGGTCGAGACCAAGACAGGACAGCTCGAATACCGCCTGGGAGCCGGGAAGTATAAAGACATGACCCCGCGGAAGTTCCGCCTCTTAGTGCGCTCGATTGTGCAAGCAGCCAAAGGCCATCAAATTGAATTTCTCGCCCTCAATTTACCAAACCTCACCGTGGTGAGTAAGGGGTCGGACCCCTTACTCAAAAACAAAGAGTGGGTGGTGCGCACCATCGCTGAGAATCTTCATTTAGCTGCCTACGAATTTACCGCTTACAGAACCAAAGGTAAAAACTCTAAAGAGCTCAAAGAAATCGTCATCTGTGGTGGCCTGAATAAGAAAGAAACTACTGCCTTCA
>ERZ869936.1394-NODE-1394-length-17502-cov-4.850805_pt1 | contig 17502 bp, 18 predicted proteins | sample MGYA00520876_ERZ869936 | MGnify/ENA primary metagenome ERZ869936 (study PRJEB32218, sample SAMN09650985) | biofilter metagenome | isolation source: enrty point of leading RO module | place: Saudi Arabia: Thuwal, RO plant located on Red Sea | collected 2016-02-17 ...
TACTATCCGCTCCAACAGCGGTACCGGAGTCTGTCCACGGTCACGGTCATCCTCCGCAACTCGCCGCGATTCGACGCAGCAGAGGTGGTCCGGGAGGCCGTCTCCGGGATCGATCCGGCTCTCCCTGTCCAGGACATATCGTCACTATCCGAGATCGTGAATGCGGAATTCTCGATTCCGCGTCTCACGACAGGCGTCATGGTCGGTGTCTCGGGCTTGGCCATGGTGATCGGTATCATCGGCCTTCTCGGCGTGGTGTCGGAAGGGGTGTCACGCCGTACCAAGGAGCTCGCACTCCGCCGAGCGGTCGGTGCACGTCCGTCGAATCTGGTCGGCCTGCTGCTCCGGCCAGAGATCCTGCGGACGGGTGCAGCGTTCGCGGGTGGACTTGCGGTGGCCTCGCCGGCCGCGGGTCTCGTGGAACCGCTCGTCTACCAAGCGCCACCCATCGATACGCTGACGTACGGCGCCACCGCCGTACTCGTGGTGCTCGTCTCCATCGGGTCGATCGTTCACCCCGTGGCCCGAGCAGCCCGAACCGACCCAATCCGGGCGTTGCGCGAGTAGGGTCGCCGCCGCATCTCCTTCGAGCCGGGCCGCGCAGTACCTCTGTCCAGCCAGCCGACCCATTGGCAAGCCAATGCCCATTGCCACGCTGGCGGCGGCCGCGATCGGAGTCGGGCTCTCGCGTCAGCGGGACACCTCTCCAGCTCGCTGCCGGATCGTAGAGCGCTTCTCGCCTCTGGCGCGCTCCGACTTAGGCGGTGAGGCCACCGTCGACCACGACTCCCACCCCCGTAATGAACGAGGCCTCGTCGCTCGCGAGAAATCGAACGAGCGCTGCCACTTCGTGGGGTGAGCCGTGTCGCGCCAGCGGCATCTGAGCATGGATCGCCCGAGCCGCTTCGGTGTCAGCCGGGTTCATGTCCGTATCGATGGGCCCGGGCAGCACCGCATTCACTCTTATCCCGCGACTCCCGAGATCGCGAGCCCAGCTGCGCACGAGCGCCAGGACGGCGGCCTTCGAGGCCGCATAGGCCCCGATGCCCGACACCCAGGAGCCCAACGCGGTGATGCTGGAGACGGCAATGATGCTCGCCCCCTCGGTCATCACCGCGGCACACGACTGGGCCGCCTCGACCACCCCGTCCGTGTTCGCGGCGAAGGTGCGGGAGTAGTCGGTGTAGTCCATCTCCTCCAGCCGGCCCGGAATGAACACCCCAGCGTTGGCGACGAGAACGTCGATGGCACCGAACTCTCTCATGACTCTGGCGACGGCGTTTCGCATTTCACCGGGTTGGCCGGAGTCGGCGCGTAGCGGGAGGACGTGGCCTCCTAACGACTTTGCCTCGTCACGAACCGACCGCGCCCCTTCATCGGATCGAAGGTACGTGAACGCGACCCGCGCTCCCTCGTTAGAAAAACGCTTCACCACGGCCGCGCCGATGCCACGGCTACCTCCCGTGACCAGCACCACCTTGTCTGCGAACCCGGAGAAGCCGTCCGTCACGCCGCCACACTCCCGGCGCCCGCGCCGGCGTCGTCCCTAGCCCGGGGTGCCATCCGACCACCGCGGCGTGCGAATCACCGTGACCGCCCAGGGCGTACCCCCGCTCGAGACCATCGGAAGCGTCGGGTCGTTCCCCGGCACTCCATACCACGCGTCGGTGGCGAACGGGGTGAAGAACATCAGGTGGGGGAAGAGGCGTCCCGCCTGGGCCCCCAGGTGTTGACGAGGCGACAGCATGTAGGACATGGCGCCCGCGCCCGGTAGCCGAAGCCGTCCCTCTCGGATCGCGGTGTCGACCGCCGCATCGACCTCCGACGGAGCAGCACCCTTCATGAGCAGGCTTGTTTGGAGTTCATAGTACCCGAGGACGGTCGCAGCAGCCTGGTCATTGAAGCACTGTGGCGCCCGAACTTCCGGGTCGAAGTCCGCGGCCCGCCAATGCCGGCGGCCATCACGAAAGGCTTCGGGCGCGGTCCAAGCCCGCCCGGTGAAGCACGTCCAGCCGTTCTCCCCCGAGACCACCTCCTCGTACTCGCCCGAGAGCCGCATGACGAGAAGGGTCGCGCCGTCGCCAACGGATGGAGGGCCCGCGCTACGACTGAGAGCGATCTCATCTCCGGCATCCATGAGGTAGGCGTCCGGATTCTGGACACCCATATCCTGGGCCGCGCTCGCGGTGGGTGCGGCGATGCCCAGGCCCACCGCCACGACCAACAGCCGGCGAGAGACGTGCTGACGCGCACTCCCAGGCGCCTTCCCCTTCAACGCCAGCGCGCCGCCCAGCAACCGTTGCACTCGATCATCGCCCACCATAGCAGCCTCCCGACCCACCGGGTCAGATACGCGGTCCACGTGACACCGGCCCATGTACGGAGCAAACCTCGGCCGGGATACGTCCGCGACGGCTGTCCGTATCTCGGGTGCGGCGCACCGCGTACGAGAGGGCGCCCCGAGATCGGACGACCGCCGGAACAACCACAGGAGAAGCGCATGCCAGCTTGGCTGATGCGGTCCGGGCCGACCGTGGCTCTAGCTACCCATGCGGGGCTCCCTGATCTCGACCCCGACGACCTGGAGCTGGTCGCCGCTCTTCGCGCCCGCGGGGTCCAAGCACGACCGCGCGTTTGGAGTAGGGATCGAGATTGGGCCGACTTCGACGCCGTGGTGTTGCGATCCTGTTGGGACTACGACCGCTCCCCCGAAGCCTTCCGAGGATGGCTCGATCGACTTCACCGGTCGGGCGTGACCGTATGGAACGAGCCGGGACTGGTCGCGCGCTACCTCGACAAGCGATACCTACTGGACTTGCCTTCGAAGGGCATCTCCATCCCGACGACTGCCCTTCTGGAGCGCGGAGGGCGCTTCGACCTCGGCGGGTGGATGGACTCGGTTGGTTGTGGTTCCGCCGTGGTCAAGCCGACGGTGTCGATGCTGTCACGCTCAACGCACCTCGTGAGTCGGGAGAACGTCACCGAGCTCCTTCCGCTTCTACACGCACTGCAAGGCCAGAGTGAGCTGCTGGCCCAGGCGTTCCATGTGCCCCTACTCACCTACGGTGAGACGTCATTCGTATTCTTCGACGGAAGGTTCAGTCATGCTGTCCGGAAGCAGCCCGCAAGGGGCGACTTCAGGGTTCAAGCGGAGTTCGGGGGATCACGCGCCCCGGTACAACCCTCCGACGACGACCTGGCCTGGGCGAGGAGAGTGATCGGTGCCGGCGAACTCGATACGACGCTGTACGCGAGGGTCGACGCCGTGCTGAGCCCGACGGGCCGCACGGTCATGGAGATCGAGGCCGTGGATCCTTCATGCTACCTGATCGAGGGAGGCGACGCACCGCAACGCTTCGCCGCCGTCATCGCCGCGCGGCTGCGCTGAGGAGTTGAAGGCCATCTGAACGGGCGCCCTCCATGGGATTCGGCGACGTATCTCTCCCCGCCCAGCATCCGTACCTACGCAGAATGAAGCCTCCGTACGGGGCAACGAATCCCACTGACAGGCAGGTGATCATGGCCCTTCAGTTTCGGTCGTCAGCGAACGGGCGATCCTCGGAGACGGTGTGGCTGGACCGCGCGGCGCGGTTCTTCTTCGGAGTACCTCTCGTGGTGAGTGGCGTCATGCACTTCGTCGGGGCCGAAACGCTCGATCCTCTCGTGCCGATTCCCCCCGCGCGCTTTTGGGTCTACGTGACCGGAGTCGCGCTCTTCGGCGCGGGGGTTGCAATCGTGGCGGGGCGGCGCGTCGTCCTGGCCGCGGCAACCGCGGGCGTCTTGATGCTCCTCTTCGCGTACACGGTGCATCTGCCGATGCTTATCACCGGACATCCCGAGGCGCTGGGCGGTTTTCGCAACGACCAAATGGCATTCGGCGGCGCCCTGGCCATCCTTCTGATCCACCGGAAGGCCCGCCAAGACATCGCCCCGAGCGCGCAGGAGAGTCCGTGAGCGACGGCTCGGGGCCGCGCTGAGGAGTCGAACCCTTCCGCTGACACCCCACCTCCCAGAGCCGGCGTATCCAACTCGGCCCGGCGCGCGTACACCCATCAGGCGCGGACCTTCAGAACGCTCCGGGCCGTTCGCGACGGACGATGTGACTCTCGGTGAGGAGGTCGAAATGAATCGATGGGTATGGAGTGGGATCGCGCTGGGCGCACTCTTGGCTGCGCCCTCGGCGGGGCAGGCGCAGGACGCCGCCCTCAAGGAGTTTCAGGTTGGAGATGCGGGGCAGATGGCCGAGAAGTTCATTGGCCTGGCGAACGCCTTCGATGGCACGGATTACGACTGGCGCCCGATGGAGGGCGTCCGTTCGGTCCGGGGCGTCCTCGGCCTCATGATCGCCGAGGCGTACCTCTTCCCACGGATGTGGGGTGTGTCCCCGCCTGAGGGTGTGGAGACGAACTTCAACGCTCTGGTCGAGGAGGCGAGTGGATTCGAGAAGGCACGGATGGTCGCAGAGCTCGAGGAGGCGTTCGAGTACTTCCAGGGCGTGCTGAGTGGCATGAATGCCGAAGTTCGGTCGGCGGAGGGTCGTACGTTCGGGCGATCGATGCCCAACCACGTCGGGATCACCATGGCGATGTCGGACATGCACGAGCACCTGGGCCAACTCATTGCATACGCCCGTGCGAACGAGGTGGTGCCCCCGTGGAGTCGGGGCGGCACGATGGGAAACTGACGGTCGGTCGGTGAGCGTCGAGACCCGGAGCCGCTCGAGGATCGTTCTGGCAGTGGTCGCCTCCGTCGGGCTGCTCAGTTGGACCCAGCCCGCGAGGGCACAGGTCGATGTTGCGTGTGAGATCGACGCTCGCGAGCGCGAGCATCTGCTATCGCTCGGATATCGCGACTTCGACCAGACTCCCGCCGAGGGGTGGCGAGCTCTGGTGAACGCCGACTTTGCCTGCGCGCCCGAGGTCGCGGGCCTGATCGATGAGTACGCCTCGACCAATGGTGGGGACCTCACGGACTACAACGTCCAGATCTTGTCCTGGCACGCCGGCCAATTGTACGGATTCGCAGGGCAAACCGATCGAGCGCGCGAGCGCTTCAAGGCCTCGCTCGACCCGACAGAGGCGGCAGACGCGCCCCCCTGGAACGCCTACGTGCGGGCCAGCCTGGCTTTCCTCGATGACGATCTCGCTGAACTTCAGCGCCAGAGAGCGCTCATCGCCGGACCGAGAGCCAGATGAACTTGGACGTGGTCGATCGCCTCATCGCAGGCTTCGGGCGGCCCTACGCGAAAGCGTATATGGGTCGGTAGTCCCGTTCAGCGACCTGGGCCTCCGGGGGCGTGGCCAGCCGACGATTCGTCGCCGACTGCCGCTGCGCCCCCAAGGGGCACAGCCTCCTCAGACGTCCAGAGCGACGACGTCGGCCCCCTGGAGCAGGTAGGGGATGTGCGAGTAGTCGCGAATCGCGTCGATACGGCCGTCCTGGATCTCCACCCGAGCCGCCGACCTTACCTCCCAGACACCGGACGAATCCTGGCCCCATCGAAGAATCGCCGGCACTCCATCGACCAAGCCCAACCCCATTCGCCACGGGATGCCGCGATCGACCAGGGCTTCGTAGTTGGAGAAGTATGGCGCCGCAGCCAGCGCACCTTCGAAGCGTTCGAGCACTTCAAGGTGTGCGTCTGCCCGGGCGAGCTCGAGGACTCCATCCCAGTCACGTCGATTGAAGCGATCGACGTAGAGCCGGAGGATGGTCGCTTCGTCTTCGGAGAGACTTTGAGGCTGGACCGCCGGCTGCTCACGGAGATCATCGAGCTTCCGGCGTCCTCGATGCAACGCCGCCTTCACGCCCTGGGTCGTAGATCCGATCACTTCGGCCACCTCATGGAGCTGATAGTCGAAGACATCCTTCAGTATCACCGCAGCACGTTCCTTCGGTGGTAGCGCAGACATCAGCCTGCGTAGCCCCCGGTCTACGTCGGCCGTCGACAGCGCACGGCCCTCTGGACTCGGCGAGATCCCGTCCACCACGTCGGTGGTCTCGCGCCGGCGCTTGACGCGCCGAATCGCATCGAGGCACTGGCGCTGTGCGATGCGAAAGAGCCAGGGCTCGAGCGGACGGCTCCGATCGAAGATCGGGAGCTTGAACCACGCCTTGGCCAGGACGTCCTGAACGACATCCTCCGCATCCAGGGCGGACCCCAACATCTGCGCGCAGTACGCGTGGAGCCTCGGCCGAAGCTGTTCGATCTCAGTGAGGAAACGATCCCTCAGCTGATCCATTTCGGTTTGCTCAGAATCCCGCACCGCCAACGCTCCGTCGGTCGCCATGGGCTCACCTTCCCGTGGTGGGTGTTCCTCATCTGCGTCGTCCATCCGACGCCCGGACCGACCATCGACCGGTCCTCTCATCGAGTACGACGATGCCGTTGATGAGGATACGTCACGGTAGCCCATCAGAAGTAACGGCTCAGACGGAACGTGGCGAAGCTGTCCCCACGAATCCAATAGGCGGGGGAAGCAGACGACGTACTCGCAAGGACGCGGGCCTCGAGCTCGACCATCCAGGACATGCCGATCCGGCGACCGGCCTCCAGGAACGCGAAGATCTCACCGGAGTCGAGGTCGATGACCGGCCCGCCGAGAATCGCCGTATCGTTCGGGTCGTTCAGAGCCCATCGAGCCCCCAGGAAGAGATCCTCGTCCCAGAGGGTCGCGGGCGCCCGCTCCGGCTCGCGATCGTCGAGGCTGAGCTCCGCCAACAGGCCCAGATCCGTTGCCGTGCCGAAAAGTCCGAAGAGGGAGTATTCGATGCCGCCGACCACTGCCTGAAAAGGCGCGCCATGCCCCCAGCGCCGGAGCGCCTCGAGTTTCCAGAGGGAGGAGCCGTGGGTCCACTGGAGCGTGAGACCGAGTTCATCGATGAGGCCGTAATGGGGTCTGAAGCCTTCCGCTCCTTCCGGGACCAAACGGGGCTCGCGGCTCGTTCCGGTGAAGTACGACAGCCCAAGGTCCAGCGGGCCCATCGCCTGAGTCCAACGAAGGGCGAAGTCCGAGTGCCAGCGCTCGGCACCGGACTCGTAGACCGCCTCGCCCAGAACCGGGACGGGTCCCGACAGGCGGGCGCCGAACTCGGGAAACGTGCGCTCCCGGAAGTAAGGCAGCCAGAACAGATCGAGCCCGCCGGCATGACCTTCGATGGTCAGGTTGAGCATGGGTTGCCCGAGCCGATCCTCATCGTCCAGGTCCTCGACCCCATCGACCTGATTGATGACGTTCACCAGATGCCGAGACTCGGTCACACCCCAGAAGACCCGCCCCACGCCGGCGAGGAGTGTCCATCGGTCTCCGAAGTACAGGAGATTCAGCGCCCTCACATCGCCGTGCGTCCGCTCACCGTCGTGGGCATCGGCACGAAGGAAGCCCTCCGCAGATAGCCGGAGCGCTCCGCCAAGCCAATCGACGTCGAACTCCGGCTCGAGCGTGATGGACGGGGACCACGACGCGTCCTCGGCTCCTGGAGTCACTGGCTCTTCGGGGAATACGCGAGTCTCCGCACCGACCCGAAGATCCAGGTCCTGCGCCGAGGCCGGCGTCCCCATGAACCAGGCCAGCGTGACCCCGAAGAAGAGCCCTCTGCTCACCGGACCCGTCGGAGTCTGGACGGCGTGAAGTCATCCTCGGAGACATCGATGCCGAAGGCCCAGTCGTCGAACGTCAGGACGGTCTGCTTGCCGTTCTGATGGTTGACCATCTCGAGGCGATCAGGGCGCCAGAAGCGACCCTCGTACTGCTGGTACCCGTGATACGAAAGCGTCTTGAGCAGGCTGTCCTTGCGATCGTAGAAGTCGATGCGCTGGGGCCGATACTCCTCGATGTCCCACCAGATGATCTGACGCGTGTATCCGGAGTCCTCGTACCGGGGGTAGCGCTCAACCACCTCGCACTCGAGAGCGCCGCATCGCTCGGTGCGCAACCAGCGATACTCGTACTTCTCGACCTCTTGGGACACCAGGTCCTCGAACGCGAACTCACTGCCCACGAAGGGCCCCGACTTGTTCGACGACGAGATTCGCTTCACCCGGCGCAAGGCGGGCAGGTACAACCATTGGTCGTCGGGGTCGAGAATCCGGCTGTACGACAGCAGAGCCGTTCCCTCCACGTCTCGGGGAGAGTCGAAGACGATGAGGCTCTTGTCCCCCGCACCCGGCTCCTCGGACTCCAGCGCCTGGCGGCGCAGCTCCCGCCCGCTTTCCTCGCCGTTTCGGTTCGTGAGAACCATGGTGATCCTAGAGGCGCTGGTTCCCCAGCCACCGTCCCGTCGGTCGGCCTCTCGCGCCACCTGGACGCCCCTTTCTTCGGCCCCACCGTCGGCCTGCTGGGCGTGCAGCGGGCCAGCCGCCAGCAGAGCGACCGCCGCCAACCGGACCATCCCACTCGTTCTATTCATCATTTTTCCACTCCTGGTTCTCATTGGTTCTTCGTCATAGCGGTGAGGTCAGACTCACCCACCCGCGGCAGCGAAAACCTCGGGGCCATGGGTCGGTGTCGGGTCCTCGCTGGCGGCCTCGTGCGATCGCCGGTCGAACTCGATCAGCAGTGCCGGGAGGAGCAGGAAGTCGATGAAGAGCGCGCACACCACGGTCAGCGACGTCAGCAGGCCCATATACGCGGTCACGCGAAACGTGCTGAGACCCAGCATTGCAAAGCCGGCGGCGACGATGATCGTGTTGCCGAGGATCGCGGTGCCCACCGTCTCAAAGGCGTAGCTCACGGCTTCGCGAGGCGGTGACGACCGGCGAGCCCGACGGTACTTGGACAGAAAGTGGACGGTGTCGTCGACGATGATCCCGATGGACAGGCCCGCGACGATGGAGATGGCGAAGCCGACCTCGCCGACGAGCAAAGCCCAGATCCCGAAGGCCATGGCGGCCGGAAGCACGTTGGGGATCAGGCTCAGGAGGCCCAACCGGAGGTCCCGGAGGGCGGCGACCAGAATGCCGGCGATCAACAACAAACCAAGCCCCGTCCCCAGTGCCATTGAGGCAAGGTTCCGACGAGTGATCTTGGCGAACATCAGGGCCGTCCCGGTTCCTCCTGCCGTCGCCATCGGCGGAGTTCCGTTCTCGTCGAGCCAAGCCTCGGCGGCGGCGATCTCCGACTCGAGGGTAGCGACGTCGACGTCGCCGTACGTCACATCGATTCGGGCAGAGCTCTTGTCGATGTTGATCTGATCGTTGAGATCCAGCCCGTACGGTAGAGACAGCTCGTACAGGAACAGATACTGGGCCGCGAGATCGCGATCATCGGGCAGGCGATACTCCTGCGGGTCGTCCCCGTGCATGTTCATATTCAGCCGCTTCATGATTCGACTGAAGCTGTTCACGTGGGCGACGTTCGGACGAGCCTCGAGCCAGTCCGCGAAGGCGTCGAGACGGCTGAGGTAGCCGGGGTCGGAGACGCCGTTCTCTTCCCCGGAGTCCACCGAGAAAGAAGCGTAGTAGATCCCGGCCAGGTGTTCGGTCGCGAAGTCGCTTCCGATCCGTACGGGCAGCTCGCGTGAGAAGTATTCCGTGTACTCGTCGTTCACGCGCATCTGCCCGATGGCGAGCGTGAGGAGGACGGTGGAGGCCAAGGCACCGACCAGGAGAGGCCGGTGATGCCGCGTGACCAGATCCCGCGTGCTGCCGACCAGGCGATCCAGCGGACCGATCCGCCGGACGCCGCCGCGAGTCGGAAAGAACGAGACGACGGCCGGAAGAACGGTCATGGAGTAGGCCCAGGCCAAGAGCACGCCCAGTGCCGTCACGTTCCCCAGAAGGCGGAAAGGAGGAGAGTCACTGAAGTTCAGGCTCAGGAACCCGATGGCCGTCGTGATGCTGGTCAAGAAGACCGGCATCGCGTTGAGCTTCATCGCTTCGATGAGCGCAGCTGTGTTGGTGCGACCCATCCCCAGCGCGTGCCGCCACGAGACGAGGACGTGGACCGAGTCGGCGATCGCCAACGTCATGATGATGGTCGGCGCTGACGCACTCGCAGGGTCCAGGAAGAGGCCAACCCAGCCAGCGATGCCGAGTGCGGTCGCGGTAGACAACAGAATGACGGCGAGGGTGCCGACGGTCGCCCCCACGGACCGCAGAACGGAGATGATCATGATGATGAACACCGCCATCATCAGCGGCATCACCGTCGGACCGTCGTTCAGCGGAGCGGTAGCGAAGGCGTTATTCACCATAATGGCCCCGGTGGTGTGCACCTCTAGACCGGGATACTGCTGACGATACCGGTCAACGAGGTCCTCCACCGACGCCACGGCTTCAGGCAACTCCTGGTCGGTGACGCCGGGCAACATGACCCTTACGTTGACCCCCGCAGCGTTCCCGTCGCGTGCTATCAAACGCCCAGCCAGCAGCGGCTCTGACAGCGAGACGCTCCGAACGCGATCGATGGCATCCGCCGTGATCGGCCCATCAGGAAGAAGGTCCTCGACTACCAGCTCGTCGCCCTCAGCCCATGTATGCTGGAAGTTCGTGATGGCATCGACCCGCGTCGCATAGGGGATCTGCCACGAGTCCTCAGTGAGCTCCCGAAGCGCGCCAAGGACCTCCGCTGTGAAGACGTCACCCTCCCGAGGCTTAACAACGAACAGCACGTTGTCGTTCGGCGTGTAGACGGCTTCGAGCTCGTCGAAGGCGACGAGGTCCGGATTGTCTGCGCTGAAGAAGACGCGGTAGTTGTTCGCGAGGCCGAGGCGCGGAGCTCCGGCCGCCGCCAAGGCACCCAACAGCAGGGCCACGCCGAGGACCAGAGAGCGTCGCCGGATCACCCAGAGCGTCCACCGCTCGATTCTACCTTCAAGCCCGTCGCCTAGCACGGCTCGCCTCCTCCATTCTGGGACTCGTCCGGTGTGCGAGACATCGATCTCACCCACCAACCGCCGCTTCTACGCGGCGCGGGTCGACGGGGATACGTGACGGGTCAAGCTGTCCGGATGGAAAGCGTCCTGACGGTCACCCGTCGGATGCAGAAACGCCGACGGGCGGGCCGAAGCCCGCCCGTCGGTCCTGTTGCGATCCCGCTGGGGGACGCTCGCGCCTACCCGATGGGCACCAGGTACGAGAGCTTCAGTCCCCACGTCACTTCGAACTGCGTCTTGTCGTAGTCCGACAGCGCTCCACCCGACTCGGAGAAGTCGAACAGCCAACCCTTGGCCTCGACGCCAATCCCGAGTCCATTGCCGACCTCGTAGTCGAGACCGACTCCGCCGGTCCCGGCCGCCCGCGTCTCAGAGTTGTCGGGGCCCTCGGGATCGAGCGTCACACCGCCTCCTCCGACGAACACGTAGGGCTTCCACCCCCCGCTGGGGAACTGCACCTGGAGGGCGGCGTCGTAGAAGAATCGATCCAGCTTCGAATCGACCGCCACCTCATCGATGCGTAGGTCGTTGCGGGCGAACCCGAAGTCCGTCCTGATCATCAGGTTTCGGTTTACTTCGAATCCCACGCCACCTCCAATGTTGAAGCCGACTTCCTTGAAGTCGGCGGTCTCGGCCTCATCCAAGCTCGTGAGGGCGTTGAAGCCTCCGCCCCGAATGTTGAATTGAAACGCTCTCTCCTGCGCAGCGACGGGAGACGCCACCAAGGCGGCCACCGCCGCAAACAGAGCACTACGAATGATGTTTTTCATCACAACCTCACGTTCCCGCTGATCGCTCCCCAGGTCTTCGAGCGATGCAGCCTGCGTGGATCGGCCACGCGCCGACCGCCGCGCTGATCGCGACGGGTGAATAGACGACCCATCGTCCATCCGCCCCGACGGACCGCTGCGGCGTTGGCCCACCGTCGCCGCGCCCCCGAGGCACGCGGGAACTACGCACCGTGGTCACGACGGGATACGGCGACGTGTTGAACGCTCCTCACACTGTCGGCGCACGCGTATCCAGGGCGCCGACGACGACGTACCAGACCGTGATCCGGCCCATCCGCCCACGCCTCGAAAGGACGCTCGCCATGCGATCGGTCGTGTCCCTGTTCGCTTTGGCCACGGCCGCAGTCGCCGATCTGTCCGGCCAGGCCCCCGGTGCTGTTCACCACTTCCACGATCTGGCGGACGGCGTCTTCGTCGCCGAACCCCTGTATGGAGGTGGCAACTCGACAGTGATCGTGAATGGGGACTACGTGGTCGTCGTCGACGCGCAGGGCACGGAGGCGGCTGCACGTGCCCTGATCTCCGAGATTCGACGGCGCACGGATGCACCGGTCCGGTACCTCGTCAACACGCACTGGCACGGGGACCACCACGGTGGCAACGCAGCGTTCAAACGTGCGTTCCCGACCGTCACGATCCTCGCCGGTTCTGGCGCTCGCGAGGACATCCGCATCCGGTCGAACGCGGAGATTCGCGAGGTGGCACCCTTCCTCCGTGAACTCATGCGACCGGCCGAGAACCATCTGGCGGAGGGTATTCGCGACGGTCGCTCATTGACGAACACTCAGCTTCAAGAGCTCGAGACCTTCGTTTCCGAGGAGGTCGAGTTCCTGAACAACGTGCCGCCGGGGTTCCGCTACACCGAACCCGACACGGAGCTGGACGCCGCCGTGGAGCTCACGGATGGTGGGCGGCGCGTCGTGATCATGCCCACAGGTCCAGCCCACACACGGGGAGACGTCGTCGTCCTGTTGCCTGACGACGGCATCCTCGTCGCCGGCGACATCCTCACCGTCCCCTATGTCGTTCCCCGCTCCGGCTTCCCGAAGCGGTACTCGCGCGTACTCGACGAGCTGCTGGCCGAGGCTCCGAGCGTGATCGTCCCCGGACACGGACCGCCAGCAGATCACGGTGAACTCGCCGGTACGATGGCTGACTTCCTCACCACCGTCGTCGAGCACTCGGAGCGGGCGCGGGCGCAGGGGCACGATGCCGAAGCCGCCGTTCAGAGCGCCCTGGCTGATACCCGCATCGCGACGTTCGAGGAACGCATCCAATGGGATGCTCCGGGCGGGTTGACGTTCCTGTCGTTCGCCGACCTCGTGGCGATGACCGTCCGGCGCGCCTACGCGGAGGCGGACCTCCCGACAGGATGACGGAACATTGAGAGGAGCGGCGACTCAGCCGCCCACTATCTCCGGCTGACCCGTTGAAAGGTCCACGATGCGGAGCCGTCCTCCGGTCGCAGGGTAGCCCTCCCTTGCTCCAGGTGCAGTCGGACCGTCCGGCCCGAGAACGGATCGTGCCAGACGAAGCCCGCCTCGGCGGATGGCCGAAACGCCCACTCCTCTCCGAACGGGCGGGGCAGTTCGAGGCCCAGCACCCGATCGGACTCCCACTCGATCCAGCGGCGAACGCGACTTCCTTCGGCGTGGAGATCGACAGCCGTGACGTACACCCCTCCTCCGACGGCAATCGTCACGTCCGGATGAACCTCGGCTCCTTGAGACCAGGGCGCGTCGGCCCAGAATCTCCGTTCTTGTTCAACCAGGCCCTGCCAGGGCATGGCCGGATGCGCCACGCTCTCCAGGACCGTAATCAGGCCGGCCGAGAGGGCGATGAAGATCTCACCCGCTCGGTCGGACAGAGTGGCTGCCGAGTCCGCCACGCTGGTGGAGAATCCGTTCCTAGCATCCCCCCGCAGCGAGACACCGAGGCGGTCACCCGAACGGCGGAAGGACAATCCACCATGGGTGGCCTCGAATCGGGCGGGTCGCGCAGTCGGTATCCACGCCGAGGCGCTCGGCCACGGACCGACACGGGGTGGCAACGCCACTGAACCTCCCGCCGCGATGGTCGCGACCGGGTTCATGACGGCTTCCCGATAGCCACGTCCACGTACGCGAGTATTGGAGAGGAACGCGATGGTCCGGCCCTCGTCTGGATAGACTCGAACCTCTCCGTTGAATGGCCCGAAGTCCCCGGCATGGAGCAGGACGCGGGTTCCTCGGGTCGTAGTCACCTGTCGCCACCCCGACCGCGTGAAGCGCACACCCTCGGCCGCCTCACCTCCGACGAATGCAGAGTCCCACCATGCCGGCGGCAGAAGACGCGGATCTCCCACGGCGTCGGCCCAGCGGGCCAGGTCCGACGCCGTCGACACCACCGAGCCCGAGCCGACCGCCTTCGACATCCCTACGAAGGCAACGGGGGACTGGAAGGCGTCCGCTCCTGGAGGCGGGCCAGCGACCGGCTCCCACTGCTGTGGCTCGAAGATCGATCCGGTATCGTGCATCCCCAACGGGTCCAACACCTCTCGCTTCAGAACGATCTCGTACGGTTCGCCCACCGCTCGTTCGACGATACCTGCCAGTAGCACGTACGCCGGGCTCGAGTATGAGACCTCCGTACCGGGCGTCGACTCGAGAGCGAGCGAAAGCATCTCCCGATACACGTCTGGCCTCGGGGCAGTCGCGGACGGATTGGCGTGGGTGTGGAACGGGAGTCCCGAGGTGTGCCGCAACAAGTGGTCGACGGTAACCCCGGCAACGCCGCCCGAGGCCTCGGGGAAGAAGCGCGACACAGGGTCGTGAAGAGACAACACTCCCCAGGCAGCAAGTCGGAGCACGAGCGTGGCGGTGAACGTCTTCGAGATCGACCCCACCACGAAGGGCGTATCCGGGCCGATGGCCGGGCCGGTAGACCCATACAGCCGCCCGTAGCCGCGGGCGTACCGGGCCCCGTCCGCTTCGACGACGATCGCGCCGCGGAATCCGAACTCCGCCGAGCGCGAAAGGTAGTCGTCCACCGCGCCGAGCTGGCCGACCCGAACCGGTCCCGCGCTTGGCGCCTGCGGAGGCTGGGCGAGGAGCCCGCCGACAGGCGTCGTGAGAAGGGCCCCCAGTACGGCGCAGCGTCCCCAACGCCCGGCCCGTCCCATCACCGGCGTGTCCGCCCCCCGAGCCCCATCCCTTCCTCCCGATAAGGTCCCACGTGCCGGGGGGCGGACGACCCGTCACCGAGTTCGCCTCGGCTCCCCCATGCTCTGTCCCGTTCTACGTCCCGGCGGTCTCGGGGGATACGGAGCACCCCAGGAGAGCTCCAGGGCGGCGCGGAGCCGTGAGCGGCCACGAGATTGCCGCGTATCCTCACCGTCGCGGGATGCGTAGACCGCTGTGAGTGCCGGACATCGGGCCGGCCCGGCCGATCTCGAGTCAGCCAGGAGAACGATCGTGAGGGGTGGAGACATGGTGAGGATGGTGGTGATGGCGCTTGCTCTGAGCGCGTGCGTGGGTAGCGAAGACTCTGGTTCCGAGGCGGCGCCAGCAGGTGCCGCCGAGATGTCCGAGGCGGCCCGGCGGCTCGAGGAGATCAAGCAGGGTGACGACTGGAAGCCCGCAGTGGGTGGTACCTCGGTGATGGTGCTCGACGACGGCTTCGCCATCGCGGGCTTCGATCCCGTCGCCTACTTCACGGAAGGAGGGCCCGTACCTGGGACCCCGGAGTGGACCTACGAATGGCGTGACGCGGTGTGGCTCTTCTCCACGGAGCATCATAGGGACCTCTTCGCCAGCGACCCGGAAGCGTACGCGCCGCAGTACGGTGGCTGGTGTGCTTACGGAGTATCCGGGCACAAGGACGGGCCTGGGTACGGCGCCGAGACGAGACCTCAAGACAGCTGGTCCATCATCGACGGGAAGCTGTACTTCAACTGGAACCCTGCCATTGCCGACCGCTTCCGAAGCCAGTACACCCAACTCGTGGACGACGCGGACGGGTACTGGCCCGACGTGTCCGCCGATCTCGAAACGGGCGGCCGAGTGCATCGGCAGACCGGCCTGGATCGGTAAGATCCGCCCGCACTCATCGAGACGCGAATGCGGCGGTCAACCCGAGGCCGATGTAGACCACTCCGGCATACCGGCGACGTCGGCTCACGGCCTCCGGAGCTTCGGAGATCCTGCGGCCCAGCGAGCCGGCCAGTACCGCGTATCCGGCATCGGTAATCACCGCGAGGGCCACGAACAGGCAACCCAGTCGGACCAGTTGCGGGGCGACGGGCCCGGACGCCGCATCGACGAACTGCGGGAGGAAGGCCAGGAAGAAGAGCGCAGCCTTTGGATTCGTCAGATTCACGACGAATCCCTCCCAAGCAAGGCGCGCCAGCCCTTCCGTCTGAACGGCGTGCTCCCGGGTGCCCGGGCCGGCCGGGCGCAGCGCCTTCACTCCGAGGAAGATCAGATAGCCGGCGCCCAACATCTTGAGTACCCCGAGAGCCATGGGGTTCCCGGCAAGGACCGCGGTGAGCCCCACGGCGGCCGCAACGACGTGCGCCATCCCCCCCGCCCCGAGTCCGATCGTCGCGGCCAGCCCTCCCCAGGTGCCTTGCTCCAGACTCCGCGCGACCACGAAGGTCACCGCCGGACCGGGCACCAGGAGGACCCCAAGACTGGCCGCGACGAACAGTCCGAGATCCGTCACTGGGCGTGCGCGTCTCGATAGCTCCCGCCCGTGACCTTCTCCACGATGACCCGATCGACGGAGAGGGCCCCTCCGCCACTCAGTACGAGGGCGGCCGCAAGGGCCAGAGTCAGCACGAAGAACTCCACGCCTTCGCCGGCCTGGCTCCCCGACCAGTTCATGAAGAAGCCGTAAGGGAGGTGCACCGTGACCATCGCCACGAACATGGTCACGCCAATGACCAGGGCCGAGACCCGTGTGGCGAGGCCGAGAATCAGAAGAACGGCGCCGACCGACTCGGCGACGATGGCGGCAAGCCCGAGCAGGTAGGGAAAACCCATCGTCTGTGTGAAGAAGTCCATCGTTCCGGCGAATCCGAAGCCGCCGAACCAGCCGAACACCTTCTGGAGGCCGTGGGGCAGGATGACCAACCCGAGACCGACTCTCAGCAGGATCGGCACGTGCGAAGATCCCGTGTTCAACACCTTGATGACAGCACTCATCGCGCACCTCATCGAAAGAGGATATATTTTGTTGTTCGCTCAACTATATATTGTTGCTCACTCAACAACAAGCCCTCATGTCGGTCATTTCAGAAGAAGAGTTGCGCGCCTGGCGTTCCCTCTTGAACGCCCACTCGGCTGCTATCCGGCGCATCAATCGTCTCCTACAGGAACAGGATGGGCTGGCGCTGGAGTCCTACGACGTGCTGCTCGAGCTGTACAACGCGCCCCATCGCCGACTTCGACTCAATGAGCTGGGGGAGCGGGTCGTACTGACCCGTAGCGGGATCTCACGCCTCGTCAGCCGCCTCGAGGACGAGGGGCTCGTTCGGCGGACCTCGGTGGAGGGGGACGGGCGTGGCGTCCATGCAGAGCTCACGACCGCCGGTAGTCGCGCGTTCAAACGCACGTGGCCGCTCTACGCGGCGGGGATCCGCGATGTCTTCGCATCGCACCTCACGAGCCAGGAGGCGACACTGGTCGCGGATGTTCTGGAGCGCGTCTCGTCGGGATCGACGGACGCCTGATCGAGTCGTTCGGCGGCGGCGACGCCAAGGAGCGTTGCGGACGACCCCAAGTGACCCGGGTGGGGCTCGAACCCACGACCTACTGATTAAAAGTCAGTTGCTCTGCCAGCTGAGCTACCGGGTCGC
>ERZ869936.1395-NODE-1395-length-17500-cov-5.589739_pt1 | contig 17500 bp, 26 predicted proteins | sample MGYA00520876_ERZ869936 | MGnify/ENA primary metagenome ERZ869936 (study PRJEB32218, sample SAMN09650985) | biofilter metagenome | isolation source: enrty point of leading RO module | place: Saudi Arabia: Thuwal, RO plant located on Red Sea | collected 2016-02-17 ...
AAATTTCGTGCTGCGCGCGCACGCGGCGAGAAAACCCAATTCACAGGTTGGGCTCACTGCCGTTGTTCAGCCCGGGTTCGCCAAACGACCGCTTCCGACTTCCGAAGGTCCGTACAGCGGGTCAGCCTACTGAAAACACGTAATCACCTGCGTCATGCGAATGGCTGCTTCCGGAGTGCTGCTCAAGCTCGACCCGCTGCAGCGCCTCAAGGCGGCTCCGAGCCCCAAGCAGCCGATTTCGGCTTCAGCGGCCAGGTCTGCATTTGGTCGAACAGCTGCCATAGGACGACCGCACCAAGTCTGTCCGGTGATGGATGGTGGCGATTTAGGCGTAATCTTTGTGGGTTGTGTAATGTCGTGTGCGGCGCGTGTGCATGTTTCGATCGCGCATTCTCGTGCGGTATCGCGCTTGTTGCGACGGGCTTTTTCCGCTGCCGAGCAACTGCCGAGCGACACTCCGGATCGCTCGGGCCGAGATGAGATAGCATTCACGACGAAGAAGATTTGACGTAGGGAAATCCGGCGTCAAATCCGCAAAGCTCATCGAGTTGGATTTCCACAAGAGATCATTTCTTCTTGTGCTCGCCAAGACTGGTCACGTTCTTGCCCTTTGTGAAGTCGGCTGTCGCAACAACCTTTTCCTTCACCTTCTTGGGCTTCTTTGCTTCACGGTTGCCGCGTTGCTTGCTACCTTTGGTCATTTCCGTTTCTCCTGGTTCCGGCTTTCTTTTGATAGATGGACCGGTGTTCATGCCCATCAGAAATTTGGTTTCGCCTCCCGAGGCTCCTGACCACAGGACGCAGCCGTTCACATCATTCCGCCCATTCCACCCATGTCGGACACTTCGCTGCCGGCGCCGGCCTTCACCGGCTTTTGCGCGATCATCGCTTCGGTCGTGATCAATAGCCCGGCGATGGACGCGGCGTTTTCGAGTGCGATCCGAACGACTTTCGTCGGATCGATGACACCGGCCTTCAGCATGTCGCCGTATTCCTCGGTCTGCGCATCGAAACCGAAGCTCGGGCTGTCGTTCTCGATGACCTTGCCAACAACAACCGATCCGTCGACCCCGGCATTTTCAGCGATCTGACGGAGCGGTGCCTGGATCGCGCGCCGGACGATCTTGATGCCGGCATCCTGATCATTGTTCTCACCCTTCAGCGTCGCCAGCACCTTGCCGGCATGAACCAGTGCCACGCCGCCACCGGGCACGACACCTTCCTGAACCGCAGCGCGGGTGGCATTCAGCGCGTCGTCCACGCGGTCCTTGCGCTCCTTCACCTCGATCTCGGTTGCCCCGCCGACCCGGATCACGGCAACGCCACCGACAAGCTTGGCCAGCCGTTCCTGCAGCTTCTCCTTGTCGTAGTCCGAAGTGGTCTCATCGACCTGCGCCCGAATCTGCGTGACGCGCGCCGCGATCGCGTCCTTGTCGCCGGCACCGTCGATGATCGTCGTGTAATCCTTGGTGATCGTGATCTTTCTTGCAGACCCGAGCATGTCCATGGTGACGTTCTCCAGCCTTGTGCCCATTTCCACCGAAATCACCTGACCGCCCGTCAGCACGGCTATGTCGTCCATCATTGCCTTGCGGCGGTCACCGAAGCCAGGCGCCTTGACGGCCGCGACCTTCAACCCGCCGCGAAGCTTGTTGACGACCAGCGTCGCCAGCGCCTCGCCCTCGATGTCCTCAGACACGATCAGCAGTTGCTTCTCGGCTTGGATCACGGCCTCCAGCAAAGGCACCATGGATATGAGAGAGGTCAGCTTCTTTTCGTGAAGCAGAACGACGCAGTCATCCAGCTCGACGACCATTTTCTGAGCATTCGTGACGAAATAGGGGCTCAGATAGCCGCGGTCGAACTGCATGCCTTCGACCACTTCGGTCTCGGTCTCCAATCCTTTGTTTTCTTCGACGGTGATCACGCCTTCCTTGCCGACCTTGGCCATCGCATCGGCGATTTGTCGGCCGATTGCAGCCTCTCCGTTTGCCGAGATGGCGCCGACCTTCGCGATCTCGTCGCTGTCGCCGACGGGGCGGGACATGGCCTTGATTTCAATCACGACCGCGGCCACGGCTCGGTCGATTCCTCGCTTGAGATCCATCGGATTCATGCCGGCCGCGACCGACTTCATGCCTTCCCGGACAATCGCATGAGCGAGCACGGTGGCGGTCGTGGTGCCGTCACCCGCCTCGTGATTGGTGCGCTGCGCAACCTCCTTGACCATCTGCGCGCCCATGTTCTCGAAATGGTCCGAAAGCTCGATTTCACTTGCGACGGTCACACCGTCCTTGGTGATGCGCGGAGCGCCCCAGGATTTGTCGAGAATGACGTTCCGGCCCTTGGGGCCGAGGGTGATCTTCACGGCGTTTGCCAGCGTGTCGATGCCTTTCAGCATGCGGTTGCGGGCATCGGTACTGAATCTGACATCTTTGGCGGACATGGTCGGGTGCTCCTGAGAATGAAATTTCGGCGTCGCTGTCGGGGTCAGGTCATGACACCGAGAATGTCGTTCTCCTTCATGATCATGAGATATCTTTCGGCTTCCAATCGCTTGATGTTAATGACTGCTCCCGCACTTCGTCGAAGCTTGACATTACGAGCGTCGGACTGAATTGCCGCCAGCGATGATCGCGTTGATCAAGTCCGCCACGGCACCATGCCTTTCCTTTTCGACTTCGGTGCCGACGGCGTTCTCGTGCGTCGCCGCGGCGTCGCGAAGAATGCCGACGATCTCGTGCTCCGGAAGCAACCCGCGATCGTTCATGGCAAGCAGGAGTGCCTCGCAGATCGATAGAGCGGCCTGACCTGCATGTTCGCTTGCGGTGGACATCCGGGTTTCCTTCCCTGGCATCGTGAACCGGTGAAAAGAGAGGTTCGAATGCATCCGTACTTTTCGCAGGAAGTGCTCTATGCTGGACTGATCCAGAGCAGTGTCCGGACCGATTTCCTCTCTTGGGTCAAGACAAACCGAGAAGCCCCGTGAAATCAGCAGAACTCAGCCCCCTGACCCGCAAGCTCTCGGCCTTCGTCGCCCTGTCTAGTGTCGAACTGGCCGTCCTTGAACGACTGCACCAGCGTCGCCGCTCCTTCGTCGCGGGGCGCGATATGGTGCATCAGGGTCAGACGGCTCAGGCCGCTTACATTCTGTCGTCGGGTTGGGTCTGTTCCTACAAGCTGCAGGCCGACGGGACGCGGCAGATCGTGGATTTCCAGGTGCCGGGGGATTTTCTGGGACTGCGCAGCGTCCTGTTGCGCACGTCGGATCACAGCTTCGAACCTATCGTCGACATCGAGGCCGCCGAAGTGCTGGCAAGCGATCTTCTCGATGCCTTCGCACGGACGCCGCGCCTCGCGACCGCCATACTCTGGGCGGCGTCGCGTGACGAGGCGATGGTCGTGGAGCACCTCGTCGGCATCGGTCGGCGTGATGCGGACGCGCGCATGGCACATTTCCTGCTGGAGCTGGGATCGAGGCTGGCGCTGGTGGGCATGGGCAGCAAGGAAGGGTTCGACTGCCCTCTGACGCAATACCACCTCGCCGATACGCTGGGGTTGAGCGCGGTCCATGTGAACCGTGTCCTGCGGCAGCTTCGCGAGAGTGGATTGGTGACATTTCGGGACGGACATGTGTCGTTTGACGACCATGGCGGGCTGGTGGACCTTGCCGAATTCGATCCGGCATATCTGGATCAGACCGGGCCGCTCCTGAAATAACGAAACTCGCCGCCCGGTTGGTTGGACAGGGCGGCGAGCAGGTCTGAACGAAACTGCCTCTCGGCAGCCCCTCGACACCTGATCACTTGCTGTTGTCGGCGGCTCTGATTGCAGTGAGGCGTTTCACGACGTCATTGAGCGTAAGCGATCCGCATTCGGCTGGCGACATCTTTGCCGATCGCTCAAGTTGCGTGCAGTTGTTCTGGTACGGACGCGCGCTTGGCCGGGCAACGTCTGCCGACTGTGCTTGTAGAACCGGCTGAGGGTATAGGCTCTTCGCCTTCACGAAGGGACGAGCGTCCGGGCGCACTACGTCGGCTGTCTGGGCCAGCGGCACCGTTTGGGGGTAAAGGCTTTCCGCCTGACCGGCGGCAGCCACAGCAACAAAGATCACGGCAGATCCGAACAGCAGCTTGAACCGTGCCATCCCGGCAGTTGAGAGGGTTTTCGATAACGTTGTCATTGGGTAGTCCTTTCCTGGACTCGCCCAAGCGCTTGCATTCCAATAGCAGCTCGGAAAACCGAGTTGCCGTCGCGTCCAGAGATGTTGGGAGCTTGGACAGTGTTCCCGCCGGGATTCTGGCGGGCAAATCCCACAGTGTCTCAACTAATCCGTCTCAGCACTGATTTGTGTTAGTAGCTATCCGGCTAATGCGGAGGTCACGGAATGGTGAAGGCCGCCTTTCAATGTTGAAAGGCGGCCCGATCGAAAAGTAAAACGTCAGACGTCACGCCAGAGCGTTCGAAGCAGCGTTCAGTTCCTTGTTCGTCAAAGCGTCGTCATGCGCTTCATGCGCCTTCTGTGCAGCCTGATAATGCTTCAGAGCGGCATCCTTCTTCGGACCGGCGCTAGCCTTGTCCCACGCGGCTTTGACGGACTTCATCTTTTCTTCAGTCTTGGTCTGTTGGGGTGTCATTGGATTGTCCTTTCCTGGACGTTCCGAGAAAAAGAAGCGTGCCGACATGCCGACCTTTGGGGATCGACACGCCCACACGCTTCTCGGGTACTCGGAAAAATGCACCGCCAAATATTCGGCGGGCACATCTCACCTAACCGGTGTCGGCGTCACACCGCACTGACGCAGGTTAGTTCTGGAGTTCACCGGTTTGGATTTTTGCTAGCGCCAGACCTGAACAAGGGCGCCGGCAGCTGGCTGGCACCTATTCGGGAATACCGGACCCAGATCATGCAGCACCAAGAGGCACTTCATGTCGTGGCCGTTTGCTGGTGAGAAATCCTCAGCCATCTCTGGTCATCGTGAAGGTATGTCGAGGCACAGAGTGCCTTGTAGATCGGCACATCGGATTTCTCCGCCGAGGCACGATAGGAGAGAATTGCGATTTCGCCGAGCCGCACTGTTCTACGCTCAGACATGGAGATAGAACGCCATCCGGTCCGACGCCGAATGTGATTCCAAATCTGGTCGCCCTGAAGGATGCCGGGCGGATAGGGGAAGATCATGACGGCGTTGGTCGCAGTCGTCGCCCGCGCATTGTCGGCGCCACTGGTCCAGAAGCGTTCCTCCATGTCCCAGAGAACGCCCTGTTCGCGAGGCGATAGCGTGCCGGACTTGTGTGCCGCATGCGCCGGTCTGCTCGCGATTGCGGTTGGGACGGTCATTCGTCTGACCCCGACCCGCCAACCATGAACATCTGAAACAGCACGAAGATGATCGCGAGCGCCGTCCAGATCGCTCCGCGTTTTCCCGGGTGGTCGCCAGCCGCCGTCGAGGCAGTTCGATTCAGCGTGCCTGACGTCCGGCCATCGGGAAGCAGCTGGCTCAGGTCTCGTGCGACCCTCCCGTGATCGCTGGCAAGCGCAGTAACGTCCCGAAATCGAGCAAGCAGCGCCGCCAATCGCGCTCGCGCGTCGTCGCGCCTCAGCGCGATCAACTCAGCGGTTTCCTCCCATGGATCGAGGCCAAGCCGCGCGAGCGCGGACAGCACGGTCACGGCATAGCCGTTCCGGTCCTCGCCGACGGACGCATGGAGAAACCGATCGAACTCGGGTGGGGTACGGGTTGAGTACATTGGGGGCGGCCATCGCCACTCCTTTCAAGGGTTGCCGGAATGCAGATCATTCCTGTTTCCCAGAGGATACGCGCAGGCCGGTCTTGCCGCCCTTACACAGGTCAGTGCGAACGACAGCCCCCAAGAAGGTCGCAGCCGGCGCGGTCCCAGAGACTAACATGGGTCAGCGCCACGCTAGAGATCATGAGGTACAAGAGAATAAATCGTTCGACTGGTCAGGCCCCGGATCCGAGAAGCCGACAGAAGTGGTGAGCGATGGATCTGCCAACATCGCGGAGATCAGAGATGACCATGCGGTCGACCAGATCGACGGTGACGTTTTCTAACCCGTTCACCTTGTCAGGATACCCGGGCGATTTACCCGCTGGCGACTACGAAGTTCTCGTCGAAGAGGAGCTTCTGCAGGGGCCGAGATTCGAGGCTTACCGACGGACAGCGACCTATTTGACGGTGCGCGGTACCGGCGCCCCCGCTGGGCGTAGCGAGATGCGAGTGACAAGCGAGCGCGACTTGAAAGAAGCGCTGAGCCGGGATGCGGCCACAACCGAAACGGACAACAACAGCGATGCGGCGCTTTCCCCGCAGGAGGACTTGAAATGAATACTCCCGAATGGCTCAAGCCCGGTATCTACGGTGCCGTGATCGGCGCTGTCTTCGTCGGCGTCGTCGGATTTTCGTGGGGCGGCTGGGTGACCGGCGGAACCGCGAATGACAGGGCGATGGCGATGTCCCGAGACGATGTCGTAGCCTCCATGGTACCGGTTTGCCTCAACATGGCGCGCTCCGACCCGTCGCGGACGGACAAGCTGGCAACGATCCGAGCCGCCTCGACCTACCAGCGGCGCGACGCTCTCATGGAGGCGGGCTGGGCAACCATGCCGGGCACCGATGCTCCGGACAGGGACATCGCGCAAGCCTGCCTGGCAGCCCTTGATGTCGATGGATCACCGGAGGGCGCGGAAAGCGCCGTGGATGAAGGATGAACCGCGCCATGCCGACAGCGTCACCCGAGACAACCGATCTTGAGCGGCGTGTGCTGGCACATCAAAAGGTGCTTCAGGCTCTGATCGCCTACATGGCACGCACCGAGCCACGTTTCATCGACCATCTACGAGAACGGTTCGTCGAACCCATGAGCATCGCTCGGCACGAACATGACCACCGCGAAACCGACGACTACGCTGAGGAATTCATTCGCGCCGTGATGCTTCTCGGAGAAGTGCGCGCGCCAAAATCGAAGGAGCGAGACGTGACCGACAAGCAGCCCGTGCCCCCAAGAAGCAGAGGAGAACATCGTTCTTCCACGGACCGGACTGCGGGGCACCGTGGGGTCGAGGTACGCGAAAGAAATGGCATCTGGAAGGTGGTTGTCGATGGCAAGTTTCGCGGCGACTACCATCAGAAGGAGCATGCGGTTGCGGCCGCTGTCTTGCAAAAGTTGTCACTCGATGACGAGTAGCGCCCGCCCGACAATCCCACAGGACTTCCCGATCCAGGTGGCCGAGAACGAAGGCATGCCGTCGCGACCAGATTCCAATGGCTCTTGGCCACCAATCGCGCCCACCCGACGGGTAACAGGAACGCTCACGCTCAGGCTGTCGAAGACACGCGCGACGATCGACGGACTCCGGTCTGAAAAGGAAATGCCAATGAACAGAGAACCAACGACACGCCCGCTTTCAGGGCTGATTGCGAGGATGGCAGCCGTAGCCGGTGTGATCGCGTCCATGGCCTTCCCGGTCATTGCGCAGGACGGCACCGGGCCGATGTCACCGAACGCTCAATCGCGCGGCTATGGCGGAGGCTGGGACTGCGATCTCGGTTATCGGGTGGAGGGCACCGAATGCCTGGCTCTCGACATCCCGGAGAATGCCTATGCAACGGGTCGGTCCTACGGTTCGGGTTGGGCGTGTCGGCGCGGATTTGAAGAAATCGGCGGCACGGCTTGCCAGCCAATTCCGGTGCCCGAAAATGCGTTTCTGCGATCCTCCGGATATGACTGGCAGTGCGACCGTGGATACCGGCAGGATCGCGAGAGCTGCATTCTCATCGTCCTGCCAGACAACGCCTATCTCACCGACGATACTTCAGGCTCCGGATGGTCCTGCGAGCGAGGTTTCACGGCCGGTTCAAGCAACTGCGTTCCAATTGAAGTTCCTGTGAACGGCTATCTCACCAATGCGGACTACGGTGACGAATGGGCCTGCGAAAGGGGCTTCTTTGAAATCGATGGCCGTTGCGATCCCGTGGCGCTTCCGACGAACGCCTTTCTGGATCCGGCGTCCTATGGGCCGGGATGGCGCTGCGAGCGGGGCTTCGAGCCCGTGAACAACGCCTGCGCCCAGATCGACCTTCCGGCGAACGCGCATCTTGATCGATCCGGGAACACATGGCGCTGCGATCGCGGCTTTCAACTTGCAGATGGAGTGTGCGTTCTTGGACGATAGTGCGCCACGATCGGACCACGGCGACGCCCCAGGCATCCGCATGCGGATCGGGTGCCGACTGAAGTACCGACTGACACAACCGACTCCACTCGTCGCCATGCTGAACGTGCACTACTCGCGCTTCGGCGACTTGGAGCGCGCCGACTTTTTGGTGACCAAGCCCAGCGTGCCGCTCGAAAGCTATCGCGACGGGTTCGGAAACTGGTGCACGCGGATGGTTGCGCCGGCCGGCGATTTCACGTTGTCAACCGACGGGATCTTCCGCGATTGCGGACTGCCCGATCCGGTCGCGCCCCATACCACGCAAGCGGCTGTCCAGGATCTGCCCTTCGGGACGCTGGTCTATCTTCTCGGCAGTCGCTACTGCGACACGGATCTTCTGTCGGAAGAGGCATGGCGCCGGTTCGAGACCACATCGCCGGGCTGGCCGCGCGTGCAGGCGATCTGCGATTTCGTGCACACAACCGTCTCATTCGACTACATGGAGGCCAGCGCAACGCGCACCGCGTCTGAAACGCTGGCCGAACGGAACGGTGTCTGCCGGGACTTCGCCCATCTTGCGATCGCCTTTTGTCGATGCATGAACATCCCGGCCCGCTACTGCACCGGCTATCTGAGCGAATTCGGCGAACCCGAGCCTCACGCGCCCGACGATTTCGCGGCCTGGATGGAGGTCTGGCTCGACGGCCGCTGGTGGGTCTTCGATCCGCGCAACAACTCAAGACGCAGGGGACGGATCCTGATCGCCCGTGGCCGAGATGCCGCCGATGTGCCTCTGACTCAGACATTCGGACCGAACACCTTGACGGACTTCAAGGTCTGGACCGACGAGTTGATCTGACGTTGGCTTCATTCGAGGCGCGACGTCGTAAATCGGCGCGCCAGTGCCCATATAGACAGTACCGACGTCAAGCATCCCGATCCGGCATGGACAGGGAGCTGGGTCGGCCAATCAAGGGATAGAAAGCATGTCTTTCAAGGACCTGACGGCAATGGCTGAGGCTGCAATGAAGCCGAAGTTTGCCGAAACAGCAAAGGCACCTGCCAAGGCGAACGAGCCCAAGGCCGGCGGCAAAGAAATGCGGACGAAATCGAAGACATCTTGAGACCTGCCAAGGCCACGCGTCCCATCCTCAAATGGGGCGCCGGTCACCCTCAGCATCAAGGGAGAGGATCACGCCGATGGAAGACCTGACGAGCAAGACCATCGCGGTCTTTTCCCGACCGTTTACCGTTCCAGGCTTTGCCGAGACACTTCCGGCGGGAGAGTACGAGATTGAAACGGAACGGGTTTCACCCCCGGATCACAAGGATCCCGAAGCCTGGAAAGCCTCTGTTCTGCTGAGGCTTCATCCTCGAATCTCGCATCCTGGACTGGCAAGAACCCTGACTGTTTCCCTTGTCGACCTCGACCAGGCACGCGCCAGGGACAAGGTGACAGGCAGGGCGTTGACCGATTTCTTCCTCGAGGAGATGCTGGCCGACCCAATGATCCGTCTCGTCATGCAGGCGGACGGCGTTTCCGAGGCGCAATTGCGACATCTCTACTCCGCGCCCGTGACGCCTTTGTCAGACCAAAGGCAGGCAGGGCAAGACGACCCGTCCAATTCGTCAGAGCCTCGTCGCGGGAGGCATGCCAGCGATGCCGCCCCACGCTCCGGAAGCGCACGCCAGGGTATCGGAGAATGACTCCGGTGTTGATTATTCGTTGCTTCGTCCAGTCGAGAGCTTTGCTCGATGCTCTTGTCGGGGCTTCGAAATGACCGATGACCCGATCGATCTCGACGGCCGCAGGTCCGTTGCCGGACAGCGTGCGTCGGAAATGCGACGGCGCCCCGCGAACAGCCAGCTACCTCTTACATTGCCGCCGCAACCGCAAATCGAAGGCCTCGAAGATCAGGTGCTGGCGGAGCCGGCACGGACGTGGGCCGAAGTCGTGAAGAAGTGGCGATTTCTTCGCGACCGCTACGCGACGACGCCAGAGGCTGGAAACGAACGCATTCAGAAACTCATCAAGCACGCACTTGGCGACATGGAACGATTGAGAGAGCGCGAGGAGCGGAAATGACAATCAAGTCTGCGGAGATCGATTCTGGGACAGTCAAGGCAACGGCCGACATTGCCGCCGAGCGGGTCTGCCTGAGATGTGGGTCGACCTTCTGGAGCGAAGGGTTCGGCGAACGGATATGTTCCCGTTGCAAGGGATCGGCCGTCTGGCGCTCGGCAATTTCCGAAAGCAGCGGACAGGGTCGGCGTCGCTCGGGCGGACGATCATCATAGGTTGCTACAATGCCATCCGTCACGATCACACACGCGACTTTTTTTCACTATCGAACCGAGGTTTCTCTCGGATCGCACAGACTGATGCTGCGTCCGCGCGAGACCCGGGATCTCAGCCTTACGTCCTTCGACCTCGCGATCAGTCCCGAAGCCCGCATCGACTGGTCACACGACGTTGCAGGTAACGCGATCGCAACCGCACAGTTCGACGCCAAAGCGACAATGCTTTCGATCCGGTCGCGGACCTGTGTAGACCTGCGCGCACCCGTCTGGCCAGTCTTCCCGATTTCCGCCGCCGCGGCCTCATACCCGTTCGTATACTCCGCCGACGATTGGACCGACCTCGGCGCCTTGGCAATGCCGCAATATGCGGACGACACTGGCCGACTGTCGAAGTGGGTCGAACAGTTTGTCATGGCACGGCCAACGGATACGCTTTCGCTGCTGAAGGACATCAGCAACGGCATCACCGCCGAGATCTCCTACCAGACCCGCGAGACGGAGGGCACGCAGGGGCCGCTGGAGACCCTCGACAGGCGATGGGGGTCCTGCCGGGACTTCGCCGTGCTGTTCGCTGAGGCCACTCGGACGCTTGGCTTCGGGGCCAGGCTTGTGTCCGGATATCTGTTCAACCCGGCCCGGGACCTGGTCGGATCTTTGGACGCCGGTTCCACACACGCGTGGGTCGAGGTGTTCGTTCCCGGAGCGGGCTGGATCCCGTTCGACCCAACCAACAGATCGGTTGGTTCCACCAATCTAATTCCCGTCGCTGTCGCGAGGAGGATCGAGCAGGTCGCGCCGGTCAGCGGAAGTTTCCATGGGAGACCGACAGACGTCTTGTCGATGGAAGTGAGCGTGGATGTCGAAGACGCGGCAAGCCTGCGCTCCTGAGTGACGAGACGAAGAAGGGGATTGTCTGTCGATGCTGGCAGCGACCTTCGGAATCGATGGCATGGAGAAAGGGACATGCTGTTCCGCGGGATCAGCAGCGTCACCGCTGGAGATGAGCAGTTTGTGTGCCACGCAAATTGAAGGTCCGCAAACCGGGCCACAGCAGCCACTTGCGCAGACGCAGCGAGTTCACACTCGGTCCGCGATCCGGACATCGGCTTAACGATGTTCGCTGCGCCGACGACGAATGACCGTTATTCATTCTGCGGCGCAGCTGAGGCGTCCGTCGATGTCGTTGCTGCGTCTGCGAGTGTCAGGGCCAGGGCACTTCCGGTATGGGCTCGGAGCGGACATCTGGCTCTTTCGCTCGAGGGAGACATCTGAGTCAATTTGTCAGATGACGGCAAACCCGCACTCAGCAGACATTCAGTGCAGACTTTTCATTTGGCATGTGGCCTCCTGTCAGCCTCCTGTCAGCCTCCTGTGTTTCGGCCTGCCAGCAGGCGACGTGCAGCCTGCGGCCGTCAATCTCGGTGACGGACACGCGCCAGTCGAACTTGCCGCAACTGGCGCATCTCGGGGGTTTCATGGTTTTCCGGTATGCTACAGCCCGGCGGATTGACTCAGACCAGACGGCTGCAATCGCCTCGGGGGTCCGCGCAACGCTATCGGCGTCGGGCGCGTCAGATTCAGTGTCAGTGTCTCCAGATTTTACTGACAAAACTGACTTTACTGCCGGCTTTACTGCCGGATCGGGGGTATTGTCGGTTTTGTCAGTTTTGTCTGAGGGGGCAGCTCCCCTTGCCGCCTTCAGCCAGCGGGTCATGGCCTGGCCTCCAGAATGAAGGGGTTGACCAGAAAGGTCTTGGCGGGCCTGCCGCCGTTCGGGCCGACCTTGACCGACTGTTGCGAGATGCAATCGGCGTCTTCCAGAAGTCGTAGCGCCGGTTCGACGAATGACGCCCGGTCGATCCCAGTGCGTTGCGCGCGCAGGACCTCCCGTGACGAGAACTCGCGCCATCTGTTTTCGCGGATGAGGTCGATGATCCGAACGGCGGCCTTTTCGTCGGCTGGCTGCGAGGCGTCGGCATAGGCCCGTCGCGCCATCGGCAGGGCGTATGCCTCGACGAAGTGCGCGGCTCGGCCGAAGTGCTCGACGCCGATCGATTGCGGCGGATCGCCGTTACCAGCTGCCCAATCCAGATGAGCCAAGATCAGGGACAGGCGCGCCGCAAGGCCCGGCATCTTGCCGGTGAAGGACAGGATCAGGCCCCCGACATCTTGCTCCCACTCGCGACAGGCTCGCCGCAGTTCGTCCATCAAATCGCGTGCGCTGTCATCGAACGGGACAAACCACGGGCGCGGGCCTTCATCGTCGGGCGTGAAGTCGAGTGACAGAAGGCGCAACAGGATCGCGTCGATCAGCGTTTCGTCGGCCCACGTGTCCGGCCGCCGGATCGGTGCCGGGTTCGGCCAGAAGGGCACGAAGCGGGCCAGGAGCCCGTCATCGTCGGATCGCAACAGAAGGCTTCTCAGGCGATCCGGCTGGATGCCGCCCAAGACGCCGATAGACAGCCGCTCGACGGTCAGCGGATCGCGTCCCATGCGCTCGACGGTGAAGGGGCGCCCGCCGTATGCCTCCAGCCAGAAGGGCCTGTCGCTGCCGCCGGAATAGCGGTTCATGCCTTCCAGCCATCCGGCCAGTTCGTCGCGCATCTGGAGCGTTCCGCGCGGCTGTACGGCGACAATCGCGCCCAGCTTCTCGATGGTGCCGTCGTTGACGACATGGCGCGGGATATGCGGGCGATCGCCGGCGTCGGCTTCCTCCGGCTTCGGCGGTGCGGGTTTTCCCTCCGCGAGCGCGGCCTTCACCTGGTCCTTCCAGATCGCCCCGGCGATCTTGGCAACGTCCGCCTTTTCGTCCCATGCCTCGCGCTCCTTCAGGGCCTCGGCGCGCAGTGGCTCGGCTGCCTTACGGTAGGGGATCAGGGTCGCGTCGATCCCCGGTGACTTGTTCATCGAAGGCAGGCCGATGCAGACCGACCAGATGATCGGTGGCTCGGCCCATCCGCTCCAGGGTGCGACCCAACGGGTGTTCCCGATGGCCGTTCCGGCGATCGCGAGAAGCGAACCGAAGACGTAATCGACGGGCGCCCCCTTGGCGTCGGCCGCCTGCCTGATCCACCGCGCAAGATCGGGCTGTAAGATGTCATCAAGCGGCAGGATCGGTGGCGGCGGACGGGACGGGTTCAGGAAGCGGGCGATTGGTTGCGGCCATTCAAAAGTCTCGATGCTTACCATGCCGTCACCTCCCGGATCAGGAGGTCGTTGAAGTCGTAGCCATCGCCAGGATCAGCGATGGACACTTTCCAACCCAGCCCCGTTGCACGACGAGCCAGACACGCTCCGGCATCCCGGCCAGGCCGATCCCCGTCAACCGCGACAATCAGATCGTGGCGATGTTCCGGAAGCTTCACCGCCATCAGGCCGGCGGTCGAAAGGGCCGCCCACAAGGTTCCGCTCCCAGACAAAACCGACAAAACCGACAAAACGCTTTCGATGCCCTCGCCGATCACGAGCGGTCCGACAGATTCTCCGAGACGGACCGCGCCGCCCCTGGCACCGCCCAGCATCATCTTGTTGGGTTCGACATCAGCCTTGCCGCCGTCTTCGGTGAGGTAAGTCCGATGGATGCCGAACCGCTCGCCGCCGTCGATCCGCGCGATCATGGCGGGCAGTTTCCGGGCCGCTCCTGAATGCCAGCAGTTGGAATGAAACCGCAGGGTGTCGGGCAGATCGCAGGTGATCCCGCGACGGCGCAGGTACGTCTTCGCTGGTGTGCCCGCGATTGGTTGTGCCTCGTTCCAGCACGCTTCTGCCTGCGCCTCTTTCTTCTGGGCAAGAGCATCTTCTTTATGACGGTCGCGCACAACGTCCGCTGTAGTCAGGGCGTCATCGTCGAATCCGAAGACCGACAAGGCGTCCCGGATATCGCGGTAGGCGCAGCCCTTGAAGCACTTCAGAAGAAGGTGCGTATGTCCGCGGCGGATAGACAGCGGTGGGTTCTGCTTGCTGCCGCCGCATATCGGGCAACGGGCCCGGCCATATGAACCATACCAGACGCCACCGAGCGTGCTGGTCAGCGTTCTGGGGTCTGAGCGGTGCCCGGTGGAGATGAGATTGTTTTGCATTTTCTGCTCTCGCCTGATCTTGCCGCAGAGAGCGCGCTTGAGTATAAACGGGACACCCAATTGATTGTCCCTGTTGTAGCCCGTCGCGCTCGGTGCGGCGGGTTTCTTATGCGGGGGTTGCGGCTTCTTGCTGTTCAAGCCACGCGATTATGTCCGCTTCTTTCCAGTACCGGCGCTTGCCTATGTAAATCGGGCGGGGGAAACCGAGTGTGTCGTCGTTTAGCCAGCGCCAGAGCGACATATCCGAAATCCCGCCGCACAGTTCGCGGACGGCTGCGGAATTTATCCTGCGGTTCTCTGGAAGTGCCATGTGTCACCTTTTGGTTGGGGTGACCTCATGTCTTGGGGTCACCGGTTATTACAGGTGACCCTCTTTTGTGCATAACTCGTGCGTCAGTCGTGGACCAATAAAAGGCCTTCTTTTGATACTTCGAGCCGCAGTTATTTCAAATTTCGCCGATAGCGAATGTAGTGGTTCTTAACTCCGTCGGCTGTCCAAAGCTTACCATCCGGTATGTTCTGCCAAAAGTCATTCGCAACCATTGCGAACGCATCTCGCTGCGTATGCCCGAGGGTCCGCAGGCGCTCGACCTCATAATATATCGCAGATGATAGGGCGGCCCGACGTGACTCGATTATTGGCGCAGCTTTGCCTCTTCCACGCCTTTCGCTGCTTATAAAATCTCGCTTGATGGCAGACTCAACTAACTCAGAAAGCCAAGAGGGGATCGGCACCCCATTTTTGATGCAGAACAAGGCAGCTTCATATCCGGCTTTCAGTCGACCATTCTCAAAATCTTTGCGATATTGCGTGTCAACAAAGCTAGCAAGATCATCTGTCATTGCCGCGTCCCCTCCAGGTGGACCACGTTGCTGCCGCCGCCGCCTTTCACTAGCTGCATGACAAAACTTCCCCATGCTTCCAGCGCCTTCCGCTTCTCATCCGCGTAATCATGCCGCTGATAGACCGCGACGATACCGCCGCCCGTCCCGCTGACGTGGTTCAACACTGCTTCTGTGACACGCACGGGAATACCGAGACGGGCCATGCCGGTGGCCGCCGTGCGCCGCAGGTCATGCCATGTGAAATGCTCGATCTCGACCCGCTCGCCGCGTTCCTCCGAGGCGATCTGCGCCATGCGTTGGGCAATGTTAAGTCGGCCTTTCTGAAAGCCCTGTACCGGCGTTTTGCCCGTGGTGGTGAGGATATACCCAGCACGGCTCTTAAGCCGCTCCACGCCCGCGAGAACGGCCTGAGCAACATCCGATAGAGGCACGGTATGCGCCCGCCCGTTCTTCGTCCGATCTGCGGACAGGTGCCACACGTCGCCGTCGATCTCGCTTTCGGTCATCTTTGCGACCTCACCCCGCCGCTGGCCGGTGAGAAGCAGCAGTTGGCCGAACGACCCCCACGGCTGCCCCACGTCTTCACACGCCCTCCAGAGCCAACGTACTTCATCTTCGCTCAGAACGCGGTCCCGCTTACGCTCCCTGGCAACCGGCTTCACGCCCAGAACTGGGGAAATGTCGATCACGTCGCGATCCGCCAGCCATCCGAAGAACTTCGACAGGTGCGCACGCACGCGGTTCGCCGTGGTCGCCTTGCCCGCGTCAAGGATGCTATCGAGTAGGTCGATCACGTCACGTTTCGCGATGGTTCGGGCGTCCCGCTCACCCCATGCCGACACGACGTACTTCTGCAGGAGGCTGTAGACATCGGCACCGCTTCTGAGGGTGGACAGGTGGCGGCGATTGAAGACCTCAATCAGTGTGGCGACCGAATTGCTGTCGGCGCTCTCCGCGCGCTCGCGCTTCGTGGCGATCTTTTCGGCGCCGGGGTCGCGGCCATTCTCAACGGCGGCCAGCGCATTGGATGCAGCGAGCCGGGCTTCCTTAATGCCCATCAACGGCCACTTGCCGAGCGTTGCCTTGCGCGGCTTCCCCCCGAAGCGATATCGGACGGCCCAGGATTTCGCGCCGGATGGCTGGTGAACAAGGTAAAGCCCGGACAGGGCAGGGTCAGGGATTTCGACCCGCTTTTCCGGCGATTTCATCTTGTCGATTGATGCTGCGGTGAGTGCCTTTGCCATAATCAGATGGTCCCTCGGGGTAACGCTGGGGTAACAGATTCCGATGTTTTGCCCTGTTACCCGAAGTTAGGCGCTTTCACTAATAATGTCCATTTATGACAATAAAAGGGATTTTGGCAGCCCTGAGAAGTTCTGATTAGTTAGGGGTTGATTTGACCAAGTTTTAGATTTGTAATCAGGGGGTCGGGAGTTCGAGTCTCTCTGGGGGCACCAAAGAATCAACGACTTACAAGATTTCCGTGGCTCGCTGGAACTCCAGCGAAGCGCGAAACGGAAACCTCCCTGCGTCGGGCCTACACCAATTCGTGAGAAAATTCTTTCAAGTCCACTGGGTCCCAAAGTGGAACCAGTGGACGATCGGGCCGGCTTCGGACTAACCTGAAGGCGGCCGGATTTGGCCGGGTTCGTACTGGACAATTTGAAGCGTATACAATGTGGCGCATCAGCGTCCGGCACGAAATAAAAAACAAGGGAGGATAAAATGAGGAAAGTATTCCTTTCAGCCGTGGCTGCGGCTGTGGTGCTTGCCGTTCAACCGGCATCCGCCGAAGGCGAAAAGATTGCCTTCTCGGTGCCAAGCCTCGGCTTTCCGTTCTTCGTGCACATGCAGAAGCAATTCAACGACGAGGCGGCCGCGCAGGGCGTCGAGGTCATTAACTACGACGGTCAGAATCAGACCACCAAGCAGACGGCGGACGTCGAGGCAGCCATCATCAGCGGCGTCGACGGGATCGTCATCAGCCCAAGCGACTCGGTCGCCATGGCACCCGCAGTGCGGCAGGCTGTGGAGGCTGGCATTTACGGGGTTACCATCGACCGGCGAGGCGACGGCGTTGACGGGCTTCGAGCC
>ERZ869936.1396-NODE-1396-length-17497-cov-16.084394_pt1 | contig 17497 bp, 10 predicted proteins | sample MGYA00520876_ERZ869936 | MGnify/ENA primary metagenome ERZ869936 (study PRJEB32218, sample SAMN09650985) | biofilter metagenome | isolation source: enrty point of leading RO module | place: Saudi Arabia: Thuwal, RO plant located on Red Sea | collected 2016-02-17...
GGCGCCGCGGCGCGCGCACACCGCCTGCGCGGCGCGGTGGCGGCGAGCGTGACTCCGGGCGCCGGGGCGGCGGTCGGCTGGCTCGCCAGCTATCTGCGCATCGACACCACCAACCCGCCCGGCGGCGAGGCCGACGCCGCCGCCTTCCTGCACCAGCTGATCGCCCGCGAGGGGCGCTCCCAGCTCGAGATCACCAGCCTGGTCTCGCCGCGCGGCCGCGTCTCGCTGCTGGCGCGCCTTCCGGGCACCACCCAGGCCCTCGAGGCGCCGCTGCTGCTGCTGCACCACTCCGACGTGGTGCCCGCCGGCGACGAGGACCAGTGGACCCACCCGCCCTTCTCGGGGCGCATCGCCGACGGGCGGATCTGGGGCCGCGGCGCGATCGACAGCAAGGGCCTGGGGGTGGCCCACCTGGCGGCGCTGCTCGAGCTGGCGCGCTCGCAGCCGAGGCGCAGCCGCGACGTCTACCTGCTGGCGGCCGCCGACGAGGAGACCGGCGGCTCCCAGGGTGTCGGCTGGCTGCTCCAGCGCCACGCCGACCTCTTCCCGCGCGACCTGCTGGTGCTCGGCGAGGGCGGCGCCAACAGAGTGAACCAGCAGCAGGTGGTCTGGTGGGGAATCGAGAACGCCCAGAAGCGGCCGCTCTGGCTGCGCCTGCGCTTCCGCGGCGAGGGCGGCCACGGATCGACCTCGGGCGGCAACCCGGTCGACAAGCTGCTGCGCGGCCTCGCCAGGCTCGACGAGCTGCGCGCCGCGCCGCGCCTCACCCGGCCGCTCTGGGAGCACCTGCGGGTCGCCGCGCCGATCGCCAGCAGCGAGCACGCCGAGCGCTTCGGGCGCGACTTCTCGTCCGGCCTCGCGGTGTGGAACGAGCTCAACGAGGCCGGACTGCGCATCCGCTGGATCCCCCCCGGCTACAGCTCGGTGCTGCTCGACACCGTGCAGGTCAGCTCGGTGCTGGCCGGCTCCGGCGTCGTCAACGTCAAGCCCAGCAGCGCCGAGGCCACCCTCGACGTGCGCCTGCTCCCCGACACCGACCAGGACCGCTTCCTGCAGGAGCTGCGCCGCCTCTTCGACCGCGGCCTCGAGATCGAGGTGCTGCTCGAGACACCCGAGCTGCCCGATCCGTCGCCCGACCATCCCGATCTGGCGCTGCTCGAGGAAGTCCTCGCCGCCACCGCCCCCGTCGTCCCGGTGATGATCTCCGGCACCACCGACGCCCGCTACTTCCGCGAGCTCGGCATCGCCGCCTTCGGCTTCTCCCCCTTCCTGCTCGAGCGCGAAGACACCAACAGCATCCACGCCCACGACGAGAGCATCGCCACCGACGTCTTCCGCCGCGGCGTCGCCACCATGACCCGAGTGCTGGTGCGCTACACCACACCCCCCGAGCCCGGATTCCGGCCCACGGTCCCGGCACCCTGAGAGTCTCTGGCGAAGACTGTGGCTCGGGTCGGCGGCGGGCCCACGAGCGTCGTCGTCCGCAAAGGGCTGTTGCCGCTCGAACGGGATCACGGCACCGCGGAGGTCCAAGAGGTGACGTCCCCCGACTCGAAACCGTCGGCGAAGAGGGGGGTGGCGTTGATGATGGCGACGCAGTGCACGGTCTCGCCCGACGTTCCCAGCACGACGAGACCGTCGAGGCAGTCGGCGTCTCCCGTCCAAGCGACGAAGGTGCTCTCTGGATCGGTGACGGTGACGGACAGGCTCACCTCGGTGCCGGTGTCGTAGACGGCCGTGCAATCGGATGGATCACCGTCGCGGTCGCATGCGATGCCCGAGGGCTCCGACATGACGAGGCCGAGACCGTAGCCTTCGAAGCCGACATCGATCACGCCCTGGTCGAGCACGAAGGTCGCGATGCATGCGGTGGCGCCGGTCATCGTGACCGAGCCGTCGTCGCAATCCGTATCGCCCCTGAAGCCGGCGAAGGTCCAATCGGGCTCGGGAGTGGCGGTCAACCCGACGACGGTGTCGATCGGGTAGAGCTGGTCGCAGTCGAGGGCGCCGTTGCCGCAGTCGATACCGGGCGGGCTCGAGCCGACGTGTCCCAGGCCTTCGACGGTCAGGTCGAGGACGACGTCGTCGTCGAGCACGTGGCCGTATCCGAGCTCGTCGGTGAAGGTGACGCCCTGGGGAAGAGTGGCGAAGACCTCGACCACGAAATGCTCGTCGCTCTCGCCGAAGCCGTCGCCATGCACGACGACGGTGACGGTCTGCGAGGAGCTGCCGCCGCCGAGTGAGACCGATCCGGAGGTGGCCGTGTAGTCGCTCCCGGCCGTCGCGCTCTGGTCGATGGTCTGGAAGCCGACGTCGAAGGCATCCTCGACGGGAGCGGTGAGTGAGATCGTGAAGACGAAGTCCGTAGTCCCGGTGTCGCCCTCGACCATGGTGACGTCGTCGATGCCGACCGCGGCGCTGTCGTCGTCCAGGATGGTGCCGGTCGCGTCGCTCGCGACGATCTCCGGATCCGTCGGGCTGAGGTGGAGCGAGAACGTCTCGTCACCTTCCACCACCAGGTCGCCGGTGACGGAGATGGCTACGGTGTGCGTCTCTCCGGCCGTTCCGGCGAAGGACACGGTGTCGATGATCTCCTCGTAGTCCTCGCCGTCGGCGCTGTTGGCGATGGTCTCGTAGTCGACGTCGAACGGTTCGGTGTCGTGGGTGAGCTCGAGGGTGAAGACGAGGTCGACGGTTCCTGCGTTCCCTTCGACGACCGATGGCGAGTCGACCAGGAGATAGACCGTGTCGTCGTCCAGGATGGTGCCCACCCCGTTCTCGTCGCTGACGACTCCCGGATGGTCCGAGCTGACTTCGAGGTGGAAGACCTCGTCGTCCTCCGCCACCGTGTCGCCCTTGACGAGCACTGTGACGGCGTGCCGCTCGAAGGCGTCGCCGGCGAAGAAGACGCTCCCGGCGTGGCCGACGTAGTCGCTGCCCTGGGTGGCGGTGATCGCCTGGGTGGCGTAGTCGACCTCGAACCCGTCGTCGACGTCCTTGTCGAGGGTGAGGGTGAAGGTGAAGCGGTGGGTGCCGCTGTCGCCCTCGGCATGGCTTACGTCGTCGAGACCGAGGGTGGCCACGTCGTCGTTGCCGAGCGTGCCGACGCCCACCGGGTCGACGAGGTCGACGGATCCCGACTCGAGAGTGAGATCGACGGTGAAGGTCTCGTCGTCCTCGACCATGGTGTCGCCGAAGCCGAGGACCGTGAAGACGTGTTCCTCGCCGTCGTCGCCCGCGAACGCGATCGTGCCCGAGGTGTCGTGGTAATCCTCGGGGGTGGTGGCGGTACCCTCCGTCACCGTGTAGCCGACGGTGAAGGGCCCGGTGTCGCCGCCGAGGATGATCCTGAAGGTGAGCGGTGTAGTGCCGGTGTCCCCTTCGTCCATCGCCACGTTCACGACGCGCAGTCCGTCGCAGGCGTCCGGCACGCCGTCTCCGTCGGTGTCGATGTTGTTGTCCCCGATGGGACAGCTGTCGCAGCCGTCCGGAACCCCGTCCCCGTCCTCGTCCTCGTTGTCGTCGAAGCCTTCGCAGATGTCGCAGCCATCGAACACGCCGTCGTCGTCGTCATCGGGATCTCCGGGCGAGCACGAGAGATTCGGCCACCACGAGACCTTGTCGAGATCGACACGCGCGGCGACGATGTCGACGTCGCCGTCGCCGTCCACGTCCTCGGCGTCGGTGTCGGCGAGGTCGCCCGCCGTACCGGGGGAGAGCGGCCATGCGGTCCAGCTGAGGGCATCTCCGTCGACGTTCTCGTACCACTCGCCGTCTCTCGAGCCGACCACGTCGAGGTCGCCGTCGAAGTCCAGATCCACCGCATCCAGGCCCCGTCCGGCGGACGAGACCATGGCGATCGTGTGGACGACCCAGGCCGGGTCGTCACCCAACCTGTTCTCCCACCAGCGGATCTCGGTGAGCCCCGAGTCCTGGACGAGGATGTCGAGGTCGCCGTCCTTGTCGAGATCGGCCCCGCTCACCGCGTTGAGGCTGCCCAGAGCGATGTCGTGCTCGATCCACGCCGGCCCGGCGTCGTCCATGCGGTTCTCGTACCAGGCGAGCTTTCCCGATCCCGAGGCCGAGCCGCCGACCACGTCGACGAGACCGTCGCCGTCGATGTCACCGCCCCAGATCGCCTGCGCCGCGTTGATGCCGTTCTGGATCAGGTGCTGCGTCCAGGACGAGCCGTCGCCTCCGACGTTCTCGAACCAGTAGTAGGCGTCGTCGATGCGGCCGGCCAGGAGAACGTCCAGATCGCCCTCGCCGTTGCCATCGCCGTCGAGGTCGACGATGAAGACACCCTGGGCGCCGCCGACCATGCCGAGCTCCTGGCGAGGGAGGAAGGTGCCCGAGACGTCGAGGTCGTTCGACCGCCAGAAGAGGCTGCCTCCGAAGTCGGAGTAGACGAGGTCGAGATCGCCGTCGCCATCGAGGTCGCCGAGCTCGACGGCGCGGCTGCGCGAGCCGGGGGTGAGCTCCGTGTCGCTCCAGGTCCCGCCGGCCCCCTGGAAGGCCACGTACAGTGTCGAAGGGGACTCGGCGCCAGCGAAGACGTCGGCTCCGGGCGCGCCATCGAGGTCGCCGGCGCTGACGCCGTTGACGGAGCCCTGGGACAGGATCTCGATCTCGGGACCGAAGTCGGTCTGGCCGACGACGCGGCTCGCACAAAGACCGATGGTGGAAGCCAGAAGTGCGACGAGGATGCGAGAGGTCATGGGGTTCTCCCTCAAGGGCTGAGACGGCCAGAGCCCGGAAGGGCGAGCGTGGCGATGGGAACGAGGATCACGGAGTCGTCTGTGACCAGGTGGAGGTGTCGCCGGACTCGAAGCCGTCGGCGAAGAGGGGGGTGACGGTGAGGACGGCGGTGCAGGCGACGGTCTGGCCTGCCGTGTCGAGATCGACGAGACCGTCGTCGCAGTCGGGGTCACCGGTCCAGCCGTCGAAGCTGGTGTCGATGCTGGTGACCTCTACCGTCAGCTCGACGGTGGTGCCGACGTCGAAGGTGGCCGAGCAGTCCGAGGGCTCGCCGTCACGGTCGCAGTCGATGCCCGGCGGAGAGGACGTGATCACCCCGAAGCCGTCACCGCCGAAGCCGACGCCGAGCTGACCCGTGTTGTCGATGGGGACGAAGACGGCGGTGCAGGTGGTGTCGAAGGACAGCGTCACCGCGCCATCGCTGCAGTCGAGATCGCCGGTGAAAGCGTCGAAGACCCAGGCCTCGGCCGGGGTAGGCGTCAGGTCGACGACGGTGCCCGACGGGTAGACCTCGTCGCAGTCGGCGCCGCCGTCGCCGCAGTCGATGCCGGCGGGGTTCGAGGCGACGTTGCCGGAGCCGTCGACACTGACGGTGAGGAGCACGTCGTCGTCCGCGATCAGACCCTCTCCGGTGCCGTCGCCGAGGCTGACGTTCGACGCGGCGGGCTCGGTGAGCACGACGAGGAAGGTCTCGTCGTCCTCGTTCTCGGTGTCGCCCACCACCTCGACGACGACGGTCTCGACCTCGCCGTCCGTGCCCGAGAAGACCAGCGACCCGGAGCTCGCGAGGTAGTCCCCGCCGGCCGTCGTCGCGGTGTCGTCCTGGGTGGCGTAGGCGACCGTGAAGCCGCCCTGGACGCCCCCGGTGAGAGTGACCTCGAAGGAGAAAGCGGTGGTGCCGCTGTCACCCTCGCCTCCGAGCGCGTCGCCGATCGACACGGTCGCACTGTCGTCGTCCTGGATGGTGCCCGTGCCGCTCGCGTCGAGCACCACGACGCCGCTCGTGGAGGGCTCCCCGAGCCCGACCAGCACCGTCTCGTCGCTCTCGACGACGGCGTCGCCGTTGACGGTGACGCTGACGCTCCCGGTCTCGCCGTCGCTGCCATCGAAGGCCACGCTGCCCGAGGTGGCGACGTAGTCCTCGCCGGCGGTGGCGGATCCGCCGCTCGTGGTCTGGAAGGGCACGCTGAAGCCATCCTCGACGTCGCCCGAGAGGCTGACCGTGAAGACGAGACCCGTGGTCGTCCCGTCGGCGCCTTCGACGACCGCGGTGTCGCCGATCGTCAGGAAGGCGATGTCGTCGTTCTCGATGGTGCCGACGCCGGGGGCGCCGAGGAGGACGTCGTCGTTCGAGGGCAGACCGAGCTGGAGCTCGAAGGTCTCGTCCGGCTCGACGACGGCGTCACCGAGAATGGTGACGGTGACCGTTTCCGTCTCGCCGTCGAAGCCGGAGAAGGTGCGGTTGCCGGTGGTCGGCGTGTAGTCCTCGCTGGCGGTGGCGGCGTCTACTCCGGTGCCGTCGGCGGTCGCGTAGGAGACGGTGAAGCTGTCGTCGACCTCGCCCGCCAAGGTGATGGTGAAGACCAGGCTCCTGCTGCCGCTGTTGCCCTCGACGACGGTCGGATCGTCGACCTCGAGGGTGGCGGTGTCGTCGTTCTCGATGGTGCCGACGCCCACCGAGTCGGGGACCACCTCGACGTCGGGATGAGAGGGGGTGCCGAGCACCACGAGGACGGTCTCGTCGTCCTCTGTCACGTCGTCGCCCGTGACGGTGACCGTGACGGTCTGGGTCTCTCCTTCCGTGCCCGTGAAGGCGAGCTTGTCGGCCGCGGCGGTGTAGTCCGCACCCGCCGAGGCGCTGCCGTTCGCGGTGTGGAAGGAGACCGTGAAGCCCTGTGGGAGGTCGCCGTGGAGAGTGACGGTGTAGACGAGGTCGCTGGTACCCGGGCCGTCGCCCTCGACCACCGTGGGGTCGTCGATCGTCAGCGTGGCGGTGTCGTCGTTCAGGAGGGTGCCCTCGCCCACCGCATCGGCGACCCCGACGCCGCCCACGGTGGGTGTCCCGAGCTGCACCAGGAGCGTCTCGTCGGCCTCGACGCCGTCGTCACCGAGGACGGTCACGGTGACGGTCTTCGTCTCGCCGTCGAAACCGAAGAAGGTACGGTTGCCGGAGGTGGACACGTAGTCCTCACCTGCGGTGGCCGCGTTGGCACCGCTGCCGTCGGCGGTCTCGAAGGGGACGCTGAAGCCGCCCTCGACGACGCCCGAGAGGGTGAGCGTGAAGATGAGGTTGGTGGTGGAGCCGCCGTCGCCCTCGAAGACGGTGGCGTCGTTGATGGTGAGGGAGGCCGCGTCGTCGTTCTGGATGGTGCCGACGCCCATGAGGTCGGCCGGAGTGACGCCCGAGCTCGAGATGTTCGAGAGATCCACCGTGAAGGTCTCGTCGACCTCGACGACGTCGTCGCCGTCGACGAAGACGGTCACCGTCTGCGTCGCGGCGGTCGATCCGTCGAAGGACAGCGTCCCCGAGGTGGCGGCGTAGTCGCCGGGGGCGGTGGCGGTGCCGTCGGCGGTCGCGTAGTCGACGCTGACCCCGCCCTGCACCGGGCCGGAGAGGGTGACGGTGAACACGAAACCGGTGGTCCCGGCGGCGCCCTCGAGGGCCGTCACGTCGTCGATCGAGAGCGAGGAGGCGTCGTCGTCCTCGATGGTGCCGAGACCGCTCGAGTCGCTGACCAGTGTGCCGCCGTCCGAGGGATGCTCGAGCTCGACGGTGAAGGTCTCGTCGGGCTCGAGGATGGCGTCGGCCGCGACCGACACGGTGATCGTCTGGGTCTCGCCGTCGTCTCCCGCGAAGAAGATCGTGCCCGGCGTCGCGTCGTAGTCGCTGCCCGCCGTGGCCGTCACCGCGCTCGTCGAGTAGTCGACCGAGAACGGCGTGGGCGCGTCACCCGTCAAGGTGACGGTGAAGACGAAGTCCGTCGTCCCCCCGGTGCCCTCCGCCAGGGTCACGTTGTCGATCGCGATCGAGCGCACCTCGCAGTCGTCGGGTATCAGATCGCCGTCCGCGTCGACCCCGTCGTCGCCTCCCGGACAGAGGTCGCAGCCGTTGACGTAGCCGTCCCCGTCGTCGTCGTCGTCGTCGGGATCGCACTTCAGGTTCTCCGACCAGACGATCCGGTTGCTGCCCCGGATCGCGGAGAAGAGGTCGAGGTCGCCATCGCCGTCGGCATCGGCGGCGTCGAAGCCGAAGGGGCCGCCGGGCCCGCCCGTGTGCTCGCTCCACGTCGAGGCGTCACCGCTGACGTTCTGGAACCAGTGGCCGTTCGCGGCTCCCGCCGCGTCGAGGTCACCGTCGCGGTCGAGGTCGGCGAGCTGGATGTCTCGGCTGGGGCCAGCTCCATTCGGCCCGACTCCGATCAGGTGCTCGTTCCAGCTCGAACCGTCCCCCGCGACGTTCTCGAACCAGCTGATCGAGTTGTCGGGCTGGCTGAGGCTCTCTGCCTCGGAGACCAGGAGATCGATGTCACCGTCGCCGTCGACGTCGCCGCCATCGATGGAGATCATCAAGCCGGTGGTGATGGGCCGGGCGGCCCAGGTGGTGGCAGCTCCATCGGTGTTCTCCCACCAGATGAGCTGACCCCCTTCTTCGGCCGCGCCGCCGGCGACGTCGATGTCACCGTCGTCGTCGATGTCGCCAGCCCAGACCGTCTGGGCGCCGTCGGTGGCGCTGCCGATGTTGCGGCGGGTCCAGGACGAGCCGTTGCCGTCGACGTTCTCGATCCAGTGGTAGCTGCCGTGCGCCCGGTTCGTGAAGACGATGTCGAGGTCGGTGTCGAGGTCGACGTCCACCACCATCACGCCATCCGGGCGCCCGGAGATCGTGGTGATGACCGAGCGGGCGAAGTCGCCCGTCTCGTCGAGCCTGTTCCTCAGCAGGTAGATACGTTTCGAGTTCCAGTCGGTGAACACCAGGTCGACGTCGTCGTCGCCGTCGATGTCCCCGAAACTGGTCTGCCGGGGCCGTTCGCCGTTCGCCTGGTCGCTGGCGGACCAGGAGCCACCGCCGCCACCGTTGAAGATCACACTGACGCGGTTGGTCTCCTCGCTGAGGGCGAAGACGTCGGGCTCGTCGTCGCCGTCGAGAGGCGCCACCGAGATGGCGCTGACCCTCGTGAAGGGGTTCTCGACGACCTGCTGCGGCGCAAACGTGGTCTGGGCCGACGACCCCGTCGGCTGCACCCAGAGGGCGGCGAGGAGACACGAGACCAGAAGGCGGGATGGGATTGGAATGATCGAATGGCGACGCACCGCTGCTCCTCTTGGGTAGCAAGCCGCCCACAGAGGCGGCCTCCACCCAAGGGGCGCAAAACACGGCGCAGGTGCGTCACGGTCATCGCGCCTTCTGCGAGGAGAGGCCCTGGGGCCCGAGTCGGGACAGCGTGGACGCGGTTCAACGCTCGCGAGACCAATGGCCCTGGCGAAGTACCGGGAGAGTCGGCCGGTGCGGGCGCGACCATTGAGGTCCGAGGAATCCGAGTGGGTGACCGCGGCATCCGTGGCGAGCGGTGTGAGCGAGGGCTATCTGAAGGCCCTCCCCCGAAATGGGTGGGGCTTTCTGGGACCCCCCCGAAATGACCTCCCCCGGAATGGCTGCGACCTTCTTGGTGCTCGACCTGGTCGAGGCCGAGGACGAGGAAGCGGAGGAGGACGGGTAGCATGGCCCGTGTGGACCTGCTGCGCTTCTACCTCGACCCGACGACCGGCGAGCCGCACATCTACGAGCACGGCGTCAGCGAGGAGGAGGTGGAGGAGGTCCTCCGGAACCCCGGCGAGGAGCGGCCCGGCCGGGGGAGCTCGCGGATGGTGATCGGAGCGACGGAGGCGGGCCGGGTCCTGCGCGTCTTTTACGCGCCCGACCCGGATCCGCACACCCTCTTCGTGATCACAGCGTATGATCTACGAGGCAAGCCGCTGGCTGCCTACCGCCGCCGGCAGCGGCGCAAGAGACGACGATGAAGAAGGAAGTCCAGAACCAGTTTCCCCCCGGATGGGACGAGGCTCGGGTGCGCGACGTGATCGAGTACTACGAGAACCAGACGGAGGAGGAGGCAGTGGCCGAGGACGAGGCGGCCTTCGCCGACTCGACGATGATGGCGGTCCCGCCTCCCCTGGTGCCCGAAGTGCGCGAGCTGATCGCCCGCTACGAGGAGAAGAAGGCGAGCTGACGCCGGCGCCAGCGACCCTGCCGATGGCCCGGCCGTCACGCGGCGTGCACGACCCGCCCGGCCGCCCGCACGCCGACCGCCGTCCTCCGGTGGTGGCGACGGCAACCTCCGACCGCCCGGGCCCCGGGCCAGCTCCCGAAAAAGGGTGGGACCTCCTCCCGAAAAGGGTGGGACCTCCTGAGGACGGTCCTGAGCCACCTCTTCCTCTCCGCGTCAGCCGCGCCCCTTCGGCGCCGTTCTTCTCCTCGAGATGGCGAAGAAACTGCGCTGGACACCGACCCCGGAGGTGCTCGAGGAGCTCGAGGCACTGGCCTGGGCCTTCGAGCCCGAGCTGGGCGATCTGCTCGGCGAGACCGGAGCTGCGGAGGGTGCTGCCGATCGTGCTGAGACTGAAGCCGATTCCGCAGCCCCCGCTGCCAGCGATGCCGGCCCGGCTCCATTCACCGACCCGGCCGACCCCGCGAAGTCCGCCCGCCGCGCCGCCCTACGCGCTCGCGAGCACTCCGAAGGCGCGCCCGAGAATGCCGACGTCACGACCAGCAACACCGTGCACCTCGCCAAGCTCCCCGCCTTCGATCACCTGAGCGACGCCGAGTACCAAGACCTCATGCAACGCCTCGTCGACGGAGTCGAGAAGCACACCAGAGAGCGACTCGAAGCCGAGCGCAAGCGTCCTCTCGGAGTACAGGGAGTGCTGCGGGTGCACCCCCACCAGCGTCCCAAGAAGACCAAACGCTCTCCGCCGCCGTGGTTCCACGCCACCCGCGAGTCCTTCAAGCTCCTCAAACGGGCGTACAAGGCCTTCCTCGACGCCTACCTCCGCGCCGCGGCCCTGCTCCGGCAGGGACACCGCGACGTCCGGTTCCCCGAAGGATGCTTCCCTTCGAGACTCCCCGTCACCTTGCCGCCTCCGAGCGCGAGGGCTCGAGCGCCTGGCTGACCGTCGCGTCCCCCTCAGCTCCGACAATCCACCGCTCCGATCCCCGGCGCCCATGGCGTCGCGGGATTCGTGCGTCTGGACGTCGAGAAACACCGCCCGCAGGAGCAGTTGGAGGCCGAGATCGAGGGGTCGGAAGGAGGCGCGAGCGCTCGGCAGGGCTCGATACGCCGTCCACGCGCCCTCAAAGCGCGCCTCAACGAGCCGATCGCCGCTGACGACGACCGCCCCTCCCCCGAAATGGGTGGGACCTTTTCAGCGCGACCAGGTGTGGTCGAAGCGGTATAAGTCGATCGTCGTCAGCCCCGAGCCCCGGGTGCAGCTCGAGCGCCTGCGCTACATCGTCGCGCAGGGCTGCGACAACAACCTCGTCAGCTCGCCCCTCGAGTGGCCCGGGGCCTGCTCGCACCAGGCACTGGTCGACGGCGAGCAGACCGTCGAGGGCGCCTGGATCGACCGCACCGAGCTGTACGAACGTCGACGCTCCGGTGAGCCCGAGCTCGAGAATGCCGACGTCACGACCAGCAACACCGTGCACCTCGCCAAGCTCCCCGCCTTCGATCACCTGAGCGACGCCGAGTACCAAGACCTCATGCAACGCCTCGTCGACGGAGTCGAGAAGCACACCAGAGAGCGACTCGAAGCCGAGCGCAAGCGTCCTCTCGGAGTACAGGGAGTGCTGCGGGTGCACCCCCACCAGCGTCCCAAGAAGACCAAACGCTCTCCCGCGCCGTGGTTCCACGCCACCCGCGAGTCCTTCAAGCTCCTCAAACGGGCCTACAGAGCTTTCCTCGACGCCTACCTCCGTGCCGCGGCTTCGCTCCGGCAGGGGCACCTCGACGCCCAGTTCCCCGAAGGGTGCTTCCCCTCGAGACTCCCAGTCACCCTGCCGCCTCCGAGCGCGAGGGCTCGAGCGCCTGGCTGACCGTCGCGTCCCCTCAGCTCCGACAATCCACCGCTGCGATCCCCGGCGCCCATGGCGTCGCGGGATTCGTGCGTCTGGACGTCGAGAAACACCGCCCGCAGGAGCAGTTGGAGGCCGAGATCGAGGGGTCGGAAGGAGGCGCGAGCGCTCGGCAGGGCTCGATCCGCCATACCGCGCGCCCTCAAAGCGCGCCTCAACGAGCCGACTGCCGACGACGACGACCGTCCTTCCCCGAAATGGGTGGGACCCTTTCAGCGGTGAAGAGGGAGTGCGCGGCTGGGCTCGATCCGCCATCCGCGCGCCCTCAAAGCGCGCCTCAACGAGCCAATGGCCGTTGACGACGACCGCCCCTCCCCCGAAATGGGTGGGACCTTTTCAAGTCCCTCCCCGAAATGGGTGGGACCTTTTGAACCTGAACCCGAGGAGATCTCTTTTTTTAGGGTGGGACCTCTTCGGGACATCGAGATGTTTACGCAGCCGGACAAGCTGGCAAGCACATTCCGACCGCCGAGCAGAGAATTCCGACTATCACCAAGCAGCTCAGCTCGCGGGTTGTTCGGCCCTCGGTCGTCGGGTGCGCACACAAGTACAAAGCAGCGCTGATCACTGATATGGCCGGTGCCTCAACGAGCAGATTTCCAAGCTCGAATGGGCGATCCGTTCGCACCGTGACCGCAACCCAAGTCAAGGGCGGACCCACCAACCAGGAGGCCGTGCGGAGAATCGATAGCGGCCACACCTTCTTCCAAACATGAAGCATCGCCATGACTACCCCTAGAGTATTGAGGTGAATGACGAAGGCGAAGAAGAAGACCCCCGCTGCAACAGAGAACGGCCACGAAGTCGAGACGTTCGGCAAGGTCCAGTGATCAATGGAGACGGCAATCATTCGGCGCACCAAGGGACGTATTCTTCAGCGAACCGCGTGAAAGGAGGTGAGTGCTAGTCAGGATCGAAGGCCCTCCATGCTCACCGCATTACCAGGGCTAGCGTCCTCTTTGCGCCAACCTCCAATAAAACCATCCCGGCGTTTCCCTCTCACTTACAAAGCCGGGTTCGTTGACTCCACACGAACTTGAAACAACCTGTGCAAAAGAGTTGCTGTTGGGCGCGGCGGTAGAATCAAAGGGCCAACCCGGGGTGACACCGCCGGCAAAAACTGGGTACTTGCGTGTCGCATATTCCCATGTCTTGGTGTCAAGACACCTTCCCATCTCTTCTGAGAAGCAGATTGGGGCTCCGCACTCTCCGTTGCGAGGGGTATAACCTTTGTCAGCGTCGTCGCCCCTTCTTGCCTTGGCGAGCCCACTCTTGTTCAGCAGCCCCCAAGTTTGCACTGTCTTGCCAGCGTCGTCGACCTGTCTAATATAGCAGTGTCTCGCCAGAGGAATAAGGTCACGCGTCTGCGGAATGAGAGCCTCGACGAGGCCGATCGCAACGTTGACCCAACGAATAGCCGCAGCTGGATGTATGGGCCGGCAGCACACCTGAGCAGTGTCGAGGCCAAGCACATCGATGAGAAAGAGGGGATTGCCCTGAGCGTAGCCAAAGAGATTCAAACCACCTTCCAACCCCAACGGATCAACCCTCGTATACCTCCCCGTCCCCATCTCATACCACCTGTGCACGTTGTAGTACACGTCCGCACCCAACGTCGCATCCTGCCAGATCTCGTCCTCCCACTGCCCCGGCAGACGTAGCCGCAGCCCCGCCTCCAGGGCTCCACTCGGCGTGTCGCGCAGCGGATCGGCGCCGAACGGATCCAGCGGCCCCTGCCAGACCGCGCTGCCGCTCGCGTCGGTGGCGAGCAGCGGTGTTCCGAGGTGGTCGACCGTCAGGTACGTCCACTGTGACGCACCACCGGCCACTTCCGTGTACTGCGCCACCGGTCGGCCCGCCAGGTAGACGTACCACACGTTCTCCACCGGCGACGCCGTGCTGTCGCGCCGCTCGAGGTGGTGCACCACCCCGGCGCTCGAGTACGTCGGTCGGCTGTAGCCGCCGGTCGACGCCTCGTCAGCGCTGCGCAGGAAACTGCGGCCGTCGTAGCTGAAGCTCGACGACTCTCCGGTGCTGCGCGACACCGAGCCGAGACGCTCGTCGTCGAGCACGCCGAGCGCGAACGTCACGCTGCCGCTGGCGCGCTGCATCGCCGCGAGCGCGCCGGCGGCGTTGTAGGTGTAGGTGGCGGTGGTCTCGGCGATGTTCTTCAGCAGCGGGGTGTTGCCGCCTCCCGGCCCCTTGCCGGTGCCGTTCTTCACGTAGTTGTACGGCTGTGGCGCCACCTCCGCGACCTGCTCGCTGGTCCGGTTGCCGATTCCGTCATAGGTCCAGTCGCGCGTTCCCATACCGGTGCCAGCGAACGAAGTCAGATAGTGCTGGTGCGCCTGATACCCGTAGCCAAATGTGCGCGACAGCGTCGGCACGCCGGAGACGACGTCGTACTCGGCGATCTGCGTCACGTTGCCGACCGCGTCGGTCGAGTAGTCCCAGATGCGCGCCGTCGGGCCGCTGACCTCGATCTCGTCCGGGAAGTAGCGATCGTCGTAGTAGCGACTCTCGAGCACGCCGTTGCCGAGCTGGAGCTCGGCCAGCGGGCCGGCCGGGTAGTAGAGAGCGCCGGTGGCGATCGGGGTGGCGCTGCCCAGAGGCGGCGCCACCGTGACCGACTCCTCGCGGTCGGCGTAGTCGAAGTCGTAGTCGGCGACGAGACCGGAGGGATAGGTGATCTGGTCCCGGTTGCCGTGGACAGCCGGCGATCTCCCGCAAGCGGGCGATCGGCTGTCTCCATCGCCTCGCCTGTGGCTCGTCTCAGGGTGTCGTCGTAGCCGTAGGCGAGGTCTCCGTCCTGCACCTGCCGGCCGAACTCGTCGTAGGTGAAGTCGAGCGTCGCGCCGCCGCGGGTGATCGAGCTCAGCCTGCCGAGGGCGTCGGGCCCCTGGTCGTAGCCGTAGGTCACGTCGAGACTCGACGTCGGGTAGGTGACCTGCGTCACCCGGTCCGCGACATCGAAGACCCTGGTCGTCTGAATGCTCCGCGCGTCGGTCGTCGAGGTGAGGTTGCCGCCGGCGTCGTAGGCGTGGGTCTTGGTGCCCGAGGCGATCGACGTCTCGGAGGTCAGCAGATCCCGGTCGCTGTACACGTAGGTCGTCACGTTGCCTTCGGCATCGGTCACCGTGTCGAGGTGGTCCTGGACGTCGTAGTCGTAGCTGGTGGTCACGAACGTCGCACTGTTCGCCCAGGGAGCGGAGACCGTCGCCAGGCGGCCGAACAGATCGTAGGTGTAGATCTCGCTCGGTGTCGCGGTCTGGCCGAGCGAGGGGTTGTCCGGGTTCCACTTCGCCTCGAGCCGGCTGTCGCAGTCGTAGGCGTATTCGGTGAGGTTGCCGAGCGAGTCCTCGGTGCTCGCGAGATGGCAGCGGCTGGCGTAGTCATAGATGGTGTACGTCGCGGTGACCCAGGACTGGGTGACCTGGTCCCACCCCTGCTGCTCCTCGCGGGTGCGGTTGCCGGCGGCGTCGTACTCGTAGCGGGTGCGCTCACCGTGGCTGCTCGGCTGGTCGTCGGGCTTGCGCTCGATGGTCTCGAGACGGCCGGCGTGGTCGTACGAGTACTCCACCACGTTGCCCTCCGGCATCACGGTCTGGAAGAGGTCGCCGAACTCGTCGTAGCGGTTCTCGGTGACCAGCAGGGTGCCCAGCGAGCCTTCGACGGTGGTCTCCACCACCCGATCCATGGCGTCGTACACCGTGTGCACGACCAGGCCGTTGGGATCGGTCACCGCCTCCTGGCGGTTGAAGGCGTCGTACTCGTAGGTCGTGGTGCCGACCAGGGGGTCGGTGCGTGACCTGAGCAGCAGGTTGCCGCGCGGGTCGAGAGGCGGGTCGGTGTAGTCGAAGACGACCGTGTCGGCGGTGCCGTCGCCCGGCGGATCGGTGGTCTCCAGGCGCCCTTCGGCGGTGTAGGTGTTGACCGTCGTCAGCGAGAACGCAGCGCCGGCCTCGAAACCCTCCTCGGTGCGCTCCAGCACGTTCCCCTGCGCGTCGTAGATCAGCGAGGTGACGCGGTACTGGCCCACCACGCCGCTGGTGGAGTCGCGGCGGATCTCGGTCGCGGAGCTCGGGAAGGCCGGGTCCTCGTACTCCCAGGTGGTGGTCCGCTCCGACGGGGTGTCGTAGGCCTCGGTGCGCGAGGCCAGGACCCTCCTCGGACTCGCTCTACAATGGCCGCACGCCAGGGATCCGCACCGGAGGGCGCCTGACCCAGCCAGTGCCCGCAGGGCCCCTCGAGCTGCACCGCGGGTGCGACTCGCGGCTCCGACAGCGTCGACGAGCCGTCTCCCGGCGCTGCGTCACGATCGCCTCCACCGATGCTCCAGGTCCTCCTCCTCAGCTACGGCTTCCTCTTCGGCCTGGTGGTCGGCAGCTACCTCAACGTGGTGGTGCACCGGCTGCCGCGCGGCCAGTCGACGGTCACGCCGCGCTCGCGCTGTCCTTCCTGCGGTCATCTGATCCGCTGGTACGACAACCTGCCGCTGGTGTCGTGGCTGGTGCTGGGCGGGCACTGCCGGCGCTGTGACGCGGCGATCTCGCTGCGCTACCCGCTGGTGGAGGCGAGCACGGGGGCGCTCTTCACGCTCGCCCTGTGGCGCTTCGGCGCCACCGCCTCGGGCGTCGTCGCCTGCGCCCTGCTGGCGCTGCTGCTGGCGCTGGCGCTGATCGACGCCGAGCACTACCTGCTGCCCGACAAGATCACCAAACCGGGCATGCTCGCCGGCCTCGGCGCCAGCTTCGTGGTCGAGTGGACGACGCCGGTCGGCTCGGTGCTGGCGCTGCTCGGCGGCGCCGGGGTGCTCTACGCGCTGATCGGCCTGTGGTGGCTGGTGCGGCGGCAGCAGGGCATGGGCCTCGGTGACCCCAAGATGCTGGCCATGGTGGGCGCCTTCCTGGGGCCGGGCAAGACGGTGCTGACGCTCTTCCTCGCCTGCCTTCTCGGCACCGTGGTGGCGACGGCGCTGATCGCCACCCGGCGGGCCGAGCTCGGCAGCCGGCTGCCGTTCGGCGTCTACCTCGCGGTCGGCGCCGCCCTGGCGCTGCTGGTGGGCGATCCGGTGCTCGACTGGTACCTGGGGCTGCTGGTGCGATGAGCGACCCGCGGCGCGGCGACGCAGGGACCGGGCCGGGCGCGTCGCCGCGGGGCGAGGGCGGACCCCAGCCGCCACCGCCGCGACCTTCGCGAGATCGTGCGCCGGATCGGGTCGACGCCGCCGGCCCGGGCCGCTCTGCAGACACCGGATCCCGATCGCGCTCCGGCTTCGCCGCCATCGGCCTGCGCGGCGAGACGGTGGTGGTGCTGCCGCTCGCCACCGCCCTGGTGGTGCTGCTCTCGCTCGCCGCGGTGCTCGCCTACCGCAGCGCCGTGCACCAGTTCATCGAGGCCGAGCACGAGCGCATCCTGGCCGCCTCGCGCGAGCACCTCGAGCTCGTGCTTGCGCCCGGCGCGGCGCCGCCCACGACACTGACCCGGCCGCCCGGCGCGGCGGCGATCGCCCGGCTCGACGCCGACGGCATCGCCACCGCGAGCAGCGAGGGGCTCGAGGGCGTCAACCTGCTCGACCCGCTGCGCCGACGCCGCGGCGAGCCGGTCGCG
>ERZ869936.1397-NODE-1397-length-17496-cov-19.055845_pt1 | contig 17496 bp, 10 predicted proteins | sample MGYA00520876_ERZ869936 | MGnify/ENA primary metagenome ERZ869936 (study PRJEB32218, sample SAMN09650985) | biofilter metagenome | isolation source: enrty point of leading RO module | place: Saudi Arabia: Thuwal, RO plant located on Red Sea | collected 2016-02-17...
GGAACGTTCGCGTTCGTTCCCCGGCCTCCCTATGGCGTTACTCCTCCGCCATGACCGCTTCGAGAATCTCGTCGGGGATGTCGTAGTTCGCGGTCACGCTCTGCACGTCCTCGTTTTCGTCGAGCGCATCGAGCAATTTGAGCAGCTTGTGGGCCGTTTCGGCGTCGACTTCCACCTTGTTGGCCGGGATGCGGGTCAATTCCGACACGTCGGTTTCGACGCCCGCCTCTTCCAGAGCGTCGCTGACTGTCTGGTACTCCTCCGGCGGGCAGGTGATCTCGTACACGTCGTCGGCGAATTGGACGTCCTCCGCGCCGGCTTCCAGGGCGATTTCGAAGAGCGTTTCTTCGCTGGTGGACCCGGAGGGAACGGTGAACAGACCCTTGCGTTCGAACATCCAGGCGACGCAGCCGGCCGCACCGAGATTGCCGCCGTGCACTTCGAATGTCTTCCGCAGTTCGCCCGCCGTCCGGTTTCGGTTGTCGGTGAGCGCGTCGCACATTACGGCCACGCCGCCCGGCCCGTAGCCTTCATAGGTCAGTTCGACGTACTCCTCGCCGTCGAGATCCCCGGTCCCCTTCTTGATCGCGCGCTCGATGTTGTCCTTGGGCATGCTCGACTTCTTCGCTTTGTCGATGGCATACCGCAGCGCGAGATTGGAGGCCGGGTCGCCTCCGCCGCTTCGGGCCGCCACGATGATCGCGCGGCTCAGTTTTCCGAACAGAGCGCCTCGGGCCTTGTCGACCCGGCCTTTGCGGTGGGCGATGTTCGCGGAGTGGGAATGTCCGGCCATGATGATCGTTCCGGAATCGGTTTTCGGCCCGTCTCGCAAGGCGATCACAGAGAAGAGATCGCGCAGGCGCGAGGGCAAACCAGGGCGAGCGAAGCCTCGAACAACTCAAGCGGCGCAAGCGGTCGCTCTCAACGCCTACGGTGCGGAGGCGTCGGGAGGCTTCTCGTCCTCCGGCGGACTGCTCTTTGCACCCGGCGCTTTCTCACGCAGCTTCGATAGCAGTTCCTCGTCGGGGTGCGTTTTTTCCTCTTCGAGTTCGAGCGCCTTGCTCCATGCGGCGGCGGCTTCTTCCTCGCGGCCGAGCTTCTGCAGGCAGTCGCCCAGATGGTCATAGATCGTACTGTCCTCGCCGTTCTCCTGCTCGGTCGCCTGTTGCAGGAATTTCGCCGCCTCTTCGTACTCCTCCAGCCGGTACAACACCCAGCCCATGCTGTCGAGATAGGCGGGGTTCTCCGGCTCGGCCGCGAGCGCCTTTTCGATCATCTCCCTGGCCCGGTCCAGATTCTTGTTCTGATCCGCCCACAGGTAGCCGAGATCGTTGTTGGCCTGGATGCTGTCCGGATCCTCCTTCAGAACATCTTCGAGAATCTGTTCGCCGCGCTCCAGGTCTCCCTGCTGCACGTAGATGTTGGAGAGACTGAACTGGCTGTTGCGGACAATGCGTTCGTCATCGGGGCTGGTGTACGTCGAGATCACCTCCTTAAACAGCGCCTCTGCCGCCTCCCATTGATGCGCGTGATAGTGAATCCACGCCTCCTGAAAGTGGAGCTGCGAATTCTCCGGTTGAGAGCCCCGCGCCTCCGCGATCACCTCCAGCGCCTCGTCCGTCTTGCCATCGAACTCGAGCGGGTAGCTCAGGAAATACAGAAAAATCCACCGCGCCTGCTGCAGCGCGGGATTCTCCGCACCTTCCCGGAACACCTCAGCCGCCCTTTCGTAGTCCTTGATGTCGATCAGGTATTCGCCCAGTTCCCGGTAGAGGTCGAACGTCGGAACGTTCATCATCGAGATTGCGAGCTGGTAAAAGTGGACGACGTCTTCGGTGCGCTCTGCGTCGATCGAAAGTTTGCCCACCATGTAGACCTGAGCGAGATCGATCTTCGGAGGTTCGGCGTCCGCCTGCTCGCGAGCGGCGGCCGTCAGGCCGTCCATTATTTCTTCGTCCGCCGCCAGGGTCTCCAGCGCCGCTTCGTAGCGTTCGACCAGTTGCAGCACGTCGTCCGGGAGTTTCTGGCGATCGTCGTCGGACTCCGGCTGCGGCATCTGCGGGTACAGCTTGCCCAGCAGCGTCAGCAGTTTCTCGGCGTTCTTCTCCCGGCGATACACCTCCAGCAGTCCGACGAGACCTCGCGGATCGGTCGAGTCGGCCAGCGTTTCCTCGAGCAGCGCTTTCCCTTTCTCCACCTGCCCCGCAGCGATGTACTCGTCGGCGAGAAAATACGCGAGAAACTCATTGCGCGCGTCGCGTTCCGCGAACTCCTCCAGTCTGGGCAACAGCTCATCGCCGCGATCCAGCTCCACGAGCAGTTCCTTGAACAGCTCGTAGGCGGCGCGACCCTTCGACTGCAGTTGCGCGTCGAAGTAATTCTGCAGTTCCGCGAGCGCCTCTTCGTGCTTCCCTGTCTCGTGGAACACCAGCGCCAGGTTGTAGCTGTGAAGTCCCGGCCGTTCAGTGCGATGTTCAGCCGCCTTGTCGAAGGCCCGCACGGCGAGATCGGGAAGTTTCGCCTCCAAAAATGTCTTTCCGATTTCGTCGTACGTCGCCCCGGCGTCTCCCAGCAGTTGATTTCGTGCATCGGCGTCGAGTTCGGGGCCTTCCCCGTCCACGAGCGCCTTGAAGACCAACTGGTAAGACTCGGCGGCCTCCTCCGGGTGATCGCTCATGTGGAGATACAAGCCCAGGTCGCGATGGACCAGCAGACGTTGTACGCTCTCGTCCTGCAGGGTGTCTTGTTCCAGAGCCTTTTGCAGGATTTCGACCGCGTCGGAAAGGCTGTCCCCCTGCGCCATCACGGCGGCCAGGCCGCGCACGATCCGAATGCCTGCCAGACTCGTCCGTCCCGCCTGAAGGGCGAAAGACTGAGCTTCCTCCTTGTCTCCCTGCGCATAAAGAACCGGGATGAGAGACTCATAGATGGCGAGCGCCTCGGGATCGAAATTGATCGCCTTGCGATAGGCCTCAACAGCGACGGCGAACTGGTCCGGGTCGACCGCGCCCCGTGACTCGTGGATTTTCCCGGTCATGTACCAGGCCCGTGCAGCGGCCCGCATTTCATCCGCCGAAGTCCTCGGCACGACTGGGTCGAACGGTTCCAGTGGTTCGTCTCCGATCTGAGACGGGACGGCAAGCGGAGAACGCTCGGGCTCTTCCGCCTCACGGGCGGCGTCCCCTGCGTCGTCACCCGCGTGAGCGGAAACCGAACCCGATGCTGCGAAGATGCACACGAGGGTGATGCACGTCATCAAACGCCGTGCGCCGAGAGATCTGAAGTCCATGTCCGATTCCCTGCGGAAATGTTCTGACGAGGCAGTGCCTCAGACCATCCGAGCTGCCGCTCGATTATGGAAACACGCTCCCGTTGGTCGCTGAAACTTGACTCAACTGCAACAACTTCCGGGAAAAAGTGACCTAACTGCGGTGACCCGAGTCATCGACCGGGTTGAGCCGTGAGCCGGCCCGACCCACCGGCATTCTAGCGGGCGAACGATCGTCCCACCAAGTCCGCCTTGTCAGGTTCGCCCGGGGTGGTTCGCTCACCAATCGCGGGATGCCGGAGACGGGACTTCGGCCGCCATCGGCAACGCCCGCTGCGCAACCGCAGTCGGCGGCGGTTATCGCGAACCGGCTCGCCGTTTCTTCGTTTTCTTTTTCGCCGTCTTCTTGGAGACTTTCTTCGTGACGGCTTTCGTGCCCGCTTTCTTTCGTGCCGACTTTTTCGTCCGCGCGGATTTAGCCGGCTTCTTGCGTGTCTTCTTGACAGCCTTGCGTGACTTCTTCGGCGACGCTTTCTTCCTGGCGCGCGGCGGGCGGGCCAGGTGGCTTTTCAGTCGCTCCGGAGCCGTGCCGGCGTCAATCACGCCCTCCTCGTCGGCTGCGTTTTCGGCGACGAATGTTCCCGCGTACTTCCCGTCGCTCGTCAGTTCGCGAAGCAAATGACAGAACAACGGCGCGTCCTGCTTCTTCACGGCCGACTTCATTTCTTCCGCCGCAGCGCCCTCGTCGGCGTCCGGAGAGACCAGTCCCATCCAGACCAGCGCTTCCCGCGAATGGGCGTCGACCGGAACGACGTGCGATCCGAGACACTGTTGCAGGACGTAGCCGCGAACAAAGGGAGTGATATAGCGAATCTTCCCGAGTTCCTTCTCCGCGACGTCCATCGTCTTGCGTTTGATGACGTCGAGATCGAAGGCGTAATGCTTCTCGAAAGTGTACTGAAGAACTTCGCGGATCCGTAAGGCCCGCCATTCGGGATCGGGCAGATCCGAAATGACGTCTTCGATCTCGGAGATCGAACTCACGCGGATTTCGTTCAGGTCGTGAAACGAATCGAGCAGTTTCTGCAGCGCGGCTTCCGCCGAATCGGCTGTGCAGTTCTCAAGACAGATCGCAAAGAGCACGGTCTCCAGAACCGGCCGCGAGTCTTTCGGCGTGCTTCCGCCGTACTTTTTCTTCAGCAAGGTCATCACCTTGCGGGCGATCGCCTGGCGGTCGGTCGCTCTCAACTTCTTTACGGTCGTCTCGCTCATGGTCTCCTTCACTGCCTCTGGCGAGTTGTTGCGCTGCGCGAGTTTTGGACGGCCTCACTCCGCTTCCGCTTGCGCGTCGGGAACACGGGTGGGCGTGCCGCCCCCGTCGTCAGCCTGATCATCGATCCCGGATTCTTCGGCCTCGTCCGCGTCGCTGTTCATTTCCCTCAGTATTCGCGACACGGCGACGCTCTGCTTGACTCCCTGACTCAATTCAAAATTGAGGATCGGCGTGTGGCGAAGTCCCAACTCGTCCGCGATGCGAGACTGGAGAAACCCACGCGCCGAATTCAGTCCGTGCATCGCCAGGCGCTGCGCCCCGGCGTCCCCCATCACCGAGACAACCACTTTCGCCGATCGCATGTCGGACGCCGCTTCGACGGAGAGGACCGTCGTGTTCCGCACTCTCGGATCGCGCAGCTCGAAGAGGATCGACGAACTGACGACCTGTCGAATGGCGGCGGCCGCCTTGGCGGTGCGTCGTGAGTTCATAGCGGGAGTTTCGTCCACCACGGAGCGGAGGCTGCGCCGCCGTCGTTGTCGGGTTCCATGCGGCCGTTCGACACAGCGGCTTCCCTCACTCGTCGAGCGTACGTTTCCGTTCCTCCACTCGAAACGCTTCGAGCAAATCGCCTTCCTTGACGTCGTTGAACCCATCCAGCCGGATTCCGCATTCCATTCCCTCGCGGACCTCGCGCGCATCGTCCTTTTCGCGTTTCAGTGACGCGATCGCGTAATCGTTGAGCACCGTCTGGTCCCGAATCACGTGTACGCGATTGTTTCGTTCGATCGTGCCTCCCAGGACGCGGCAACCGGCGATCGTGCCGAGACGGCTGATCGAAAACGTCCGCAGTACGATCGCTCGACCACTCGTGACTTCGACCCGCTCCGGCTTCAGCAGGCCTTCCAGCGCCTGCCTGATGTCGTCGGTCAGGTTGTAAATGATGTCGTAACGCCTGATCTGGACCCCTTCCCGGTCCGCCAGCGATCGAGCCCGTTCTTCCGGAACCACGTGGAAGGCAATCACAATCGCGCCGGCCGAGGCGGCCAGGGTCACGTCGCTCTCGTTCACGCCTCCCACGCCGGAATGCAGAATCTGCACTCTGACCTCGGAGTGATCGAGCTTCTGCAGTTCGCCGCGCAGTGCTTCCACCGACCCCGGAGTATCGGCCTTCAGAATCAGCGGCAGGTTTTGCACCGTCCCGTCGCGATCGGCGAAGAAATCCTCGAGCGATTTCGGTCCGCCGCGCGTCGCCAGCGACTCGGTTCGACCGACGTGTTCCCGGAACTCCGTCACTTCCCGCGCTTCTTCCAGCGAATCCATGACGAAGAACTGATCGCCCGCATCGGGCACCAGATCGAGACCGGCCACCCGCACCGGCGTGGACGGCCCTGCCTCGTCAACCTCGTCGTCCCGATCGGTGTACATCGCGCGAACCCGGCCGTATGCCGTACCGCAGCAGATCACATCGCCGACGCGAAGTGTTCCGCGGCGGATGATCAGCCAGGCCACCGGGCCGAAGCCCTCGTCGCGGAACGCTTCCAGGCACACGCCGTCGGCGGGGATGTCGACAGGCGCTTTCAGTTCGTGCAGGTCGGCCGTCAGCACCAGCGTTTCCAGCAGGTCGTCGACTCCGGTCCCTTTGAGCGCCGAGATCCGCACGACTTCCGTGTCTCCACCCCACTCCACGGGCAGCACCTCGTGCTGCGACAGGCCGCTGAGAACGCGCTGCTCGTCGATGTCTGGCAGGTCGGTCTTGTTCATCGCCACCACGATCGGAACCCCGGCCGCCTTCGCATGGCTGATGCACTCGATCGTCTGCGGCATCACGCCGTCGTCAGCCGCGACCACGAGCACCACGATATCGGTGACATTCGCGCCCCGAGCCCGCATCTCTCCGAACGCCGCGTGGCCCGGCGTGTCGACGAAGGTGAGCTTGCGCCCGTCATGCTCGACCTGATAGGCCGCAATGTGCTGGGTGATGCCGCCGGCCTCGCCGGAGACCACGTTGCTCGATCGAAGCCGGTCGACCAGTGTCGTTTTCCCGTGGTCCACGTGTCCGAGGATCGTAATCACCGGGGCGCGTGGTTCGAGGGCCGCGCCGAGTTCCTCAGCCGTGCGGGCGAACCGCTCCTGCAACAACGACTCGACGCTTTCCGCCTCTTCAATGGTCAGGTCGACGCCCAGTTCGAGGGCCACTTCCAGCGCTTCATCCTCCTCCAGAACGTCGTTAATCGTGGCGGCTTTTCCGGCGCGAAACAGAATGCCCTGAATGTCGCGAGCCGGCCGGCCGAGCGCTTCGGAAAACTCCCGAATCGTCACCGGCAGCGTGATCGTCGCCTCGGTTTTGAGCGTGACCGGACCGGAGCGGCGCTTTCGCTTGGGAATCCTGTCCAGCGAGCCGCCTTCGCTCTCGTCGTCGAGAGGCCGGTTCTTCTGGCGGCGGCGGCGGCGCTCCTCACGGCCTTCGGCCAGCCCCAGGCTGCGCGCTTTCCCTCGCCGAGACTCGCTTTCCATCTCATCGGCGGGGGAACCGGGTCGCTTGGCGTCGTCCTTGTGTTTCTTCAGAATGCTCGCCAGCGGACTCGACTGCTTCAGCAGATCCGCCGTCAACCGCACCTCCGGCTTCTGCGCCGGGCTCTCCGCCTTGGCGTCCGATGTGGGCCCTTTGAACGTCGGCGTCGCGACGCTAGGCAGCGCCGGACCTTTCTTCGGTTTCTCACGCCGCCCCTTGGCTTCGCTGTCGCGGACCGACCCCCGCGGCTTCATCTCGCGGATGCCCGACAATCCGGCGCCGGTCGGCGCGACATAGTCCGACCGCGAGATCGCAGCCGGCTTCTTGACTTGCTCCTCAGCGCCCCCAGCTTCGCTTCCGCCGTCGTCCGCATCGTCGCCGGAAGCTTCCGGCTGTTCGGCGTCATCCGCAACTGCGGCCGCTTCCGAATCGGCCTCAACCTCTTCCCCCTCTGCATCCGCTTCAGCGGAGGCTTCCGCATCCTCCTCGTCTTCGGACTGCCCCCGCCGGGCGCGCAGGGAGTCGGCCAGCGGGCCCATTGTCCGAATCTGCCGGACCTTTCCGCCAACGTCCTGAGTCTTCGTGCGCACCGGCGCAGCCGGACTGACTTCTTCCGCCGGCTCAGACGCAGTCTCAACCTGCTTGAGGTGCGCCAGGAGCTGATCCCGTTCCTCAGGAGAGATGCTGGCCAGCGGCGACGACTTCACGGACAACCCGGCATCGGCGCAGTGCTGCAAGAGCACCTTGCTGTCGATGTCGAGTTCTTTCGCCAATGCGAAGATACGAATCTTCAATCCACCCCTCTCAATTCACAACTCTAACGAGGCAGAGCCTCGGACCATGCGAGCGACCGCTCGAAAGCGGGAACCCGCTCCCGTTGGTCGCTGAAACTTGACTCAACTGCAACAACTTCCGGGAAGAAGGTCATCCAAAAACACGCTCGAGAATTCATTCCGTTTCCGCCCTTCAGGCCCGATCTCAACCGCCTGAACACGCCCGGTTTCGGTCCCCGCGGATTTCGATCTGACTGACCCGGTTCTGACTGTCCGTTTTCTGAGAGCGATCGCAACCCTCGTGATGCGACGTCACTGCGCAGCCACGTTCGCTCGCCTTGTGTTGCGTCAGTTCGCCCCTCCCGCTGATGTCACATCCGGCGCCCCGGCAGGCTTCACCGCCGGTTCGTCAGGCGTCTCATCCGATTCCACCGCGCCCTCTGTCGCGAGCGCGGACCCATCCGTTGCTTCAATTTCGTCCTCTTCCGGGACGGATTCTGGCGGAGTATCCTCCGCGGCACTGCCATCGGCCGCGGATTCGTCACCCGCCACTTCGACAGCCGTCTCCGCAGTCGCCGTCGCACTCTCCGAGACGGCGACCTCCTGCTTATCCTCTGTGGCGTCTTGATCGGCGGTGACTGCGTCCGTCTCCCGCGCTTCGACCGCAGGCTCTTCCCCGGCGACATCGCTTCCAGCGTCACTTTCGCCATGTTCCGCTTCCGCAACGGTCGACGACTCAGACACTTCTTCAGAAGTTGCTTGAGCTTCGGAAGTCGCGTCACCCGCCTCTGCGGTTGATTCGCTCTCCTCGGGGGTTTGCTGCTTCGCCGCCTCTGCTGCTGCGGCCTCGGCGGCGATTCGGGCCGCGCGGGCTTCCGCCTTCTTGCGCTCCGCCTCTTCTTCCTCGCGCAGGCTTTCGACGTCCGCGTGCGCGACGATTTCATCACATTGTTCGGCCGTCAGTCCGCCGAGTTCCTGAAGCTGGTCCGGCTCTATCACCGACAGGTCGTCGAAACTGAAGAATCCCTGCGAAACCAGCATCTCGGCCAGTTCTTCCGTGATGTGCGGCACGGTCGAGAAGGCCCCGACAGATCGCTCCAGTTGCTCGTCCAACTCCTCGCGGGTCATCACTTCGATGTCCCACCCGACCAGCTTGGACGCCAGACGAACGTTCTGCCCCTTCTTGCCGATCGCCAGCGAGAGCTGATCTTCTTTCACCAGCACGATCACGCGGCCCAGCATCGGGCACAGGATGACGTCCTCGACCTCCGCCGGCTGCAACGCATTCGGAATCAACACCTGCAGAGAATCATTCCAGCGGACGATGTCGATCCGCTCGCCCGCCAGTTCGTCGACAATGCTCCGGATCCGCGAGCCGCGGACTCCCACGCAGGCGCCGACGGCGTCGATGTTGTTGTCGTAGCAACTGACGGCGACCTTGGAACGATATCCGGCCTCCCGCGCGAGCGAACGGACTTCAATCACACGTTCGGCCACCTCGGGAATCTCGACCTCGAACAAACGCCGCACCAGTTCGGGGTGGGTCCGGGAAAGAATCACTTTGACCCGGCTGCCCGCTTTGCGGACCTCCAGTACAATCGCACGGACGCGCTCATTGACCCGATGCGCCTCGCCTGGAATCTGCTCGCTGCGCGGCAGCAACGCCTCGACTTTCCCGAGATTCACGATGGCCACGCCGTGGTCGATGCGAGTGATCGTGCCGGTGACGAGTTCGGTCCGGACCGCCGTGAACTCGTCAAACAGCGAGTCCCGCTCCGCCTCGCGGATCTTCTGGATCATCACCTGCTTGGCGGTTTGAGCGGCGATCCGCCCCAGCATGTCCAGTTCTTCCTGTGGGATGTCCTCCCCGTCCAGTTTCGCGGACACTTCGCCCGATTCACGGTCCACTGTGACGAGAATGTCGCGTTCTTCGCCGTAGTTCTTCCGCGCAGCCGAGAGAATCGCCTGTTCGATTCCCTCGAACACAATTTCCTTGTCGATGTTCTTGTCGCGATGAATCGCGTCGACAATTCTAAGGACTTCGGTGCTGTTCATGACGTCCTGCCGCCGGATAATTGTCTATCTCAGGCACCCGGCCGCCGCGGGGCCGTGACGCCCGCCGCAGCGGATCCTGCCCGCTTCTCAACCAAAATGCCTGGGCGGAACCTGTTCTCCCCGCACTCCGGGATCAAATCAAAAAAAAAGTGGGACAAGTCCCACTCTGCTCGCCGCATCAGCGGCCGGGACGCAACCTTCACCACGGCCGACGAACCCGGGAACTTCCCGCGCACGCCCGCCGGTTTCACGGCGCACCGGCCTGTGTCATTACCGTCGCTTACATGAGCAACCTCGTCTCACGTGGTCGCGGACCGAACCCGTTCATAATCAGTTTCCATTCACGGGATGGCTGCGGCGAAGGCCGTGCATCGACTCCTCAAACTTGCCACCGCGACCCGACGTCAATCAGCAGTTTCCCCGCCTCACTTTCGGGAAAAACTGCCCGAAACCGACGAAAGTCGCGACTGGCGAATGGGTTAAAGATAGGAACCGACCGACGATCTGTCAAGCGCCCCACGCCATCGGCGAACGTTGATGAATGACGCCCGATCCCGCTATAACCGAGATAGCTGTCAGCCGTGAAGTCGTGGAGGCAGATTTCGATCAAGGCTCGAATCCAAGGCGGGTCAGCGCCGATTCGCCCCTCGACGCGCCTCAAACCAGTGGCTGGCAGCGCACGACAGAATTGATCTGTCTCAGAGCAAATTGCTCTACCATGTGTCCGCGTCGAGCGGTGTTTGGACTGTCGAGGACGAGAATCCGCGAGACAGATCGCCAACACTGATTTGCAAAGCGATGTAATTTTCTCCGGGAGTCCGTCATGTTCGACCCGCCACGGCGCGCCGCTTGTTCCTGTTTCCTGCGGCTGGGCCTCTGTTCTGTCGTGCTGGCCGCATCTGCCGCCTCAGTGCTGCCAGCGGACGAAAAAGCGGAGAAACCGCAAGTCGACCCCCAGCACGTGGAGAAAACCAATCAGGGTCTGGCGCTCTTCAAACAGGAGGTCCGATCGCTGCTCGTCAATGAGTGCCTCCGCTGTCACGGCGGAGACGACACCGAAGGCGAATTCGATCTCTCAACGCGAGAGACGCTCTTGAAGGGCGGAAGCAGCGGCCCTGCCGTCGTCGCCGGGGACGCATCGCGCAGCCGGCTCATGCGATTGATCCGGCACGAGGACGAACCCTATATGCCGATGGACTCCGGCAAACTCTCGGACGATGAGATTGATCTCATCGCCCGCTGGATCGACAACCTCGCACCGTACGACAAGCCTCTCCTGGAAGGGGACCGGGATGACGAAGATTGGACCACGCGGGAAGTCGCCGACGAATCGCGCGACTTCTGGTCGCTGCAGCCTCTGGCACGGCCGTCCGCCCCGGCCGTGGAAACCGCCGGCTGGTGCTCCAGTCCGATCGACCAATTCACGCTCTCGCGGCTCGAAACTGCCGGAATCGCGCCAAATCCACAGGCTTCCCGGCGGACGCTGATTCGCCGCGCCTCTCTCGACCTGACCGGTCTCCCCCCCACGCACGGCGAGGTGGAAGCGTTCGTCAACGACCCGGCGCCGGATGCCTGGGAACGCCTCATCGACCGGCTGCTCGCCAGTCCGGAATATGGCGAACGCTGGGGGCGACACTGGCTCGATCTCGCACGATTCGCCGAAAGCCACGGCTTCGAGCACGATTACGACCGCCCGTCGGCCTTTCACTACCGGGACTTTGTCATCCAGGCCCTCAACCAGAACATGCCGTACGACCAGTTTGTCCGCTTTCAGTTGGCTGGCGACGAACTTGCGCCGCAAAACCGATTGGCTCTCATGGCCACCGGGTTCCTCGCAGCCGGAGTCCATAGTACGCAGATCACCATCAACGAAGCGGAGCGCCATCGTTACGACGAGATGGACGACATGCTCAACACCGCCTGCACCGCGTTTCTCGGCCTCACGGTCGGATGTGCGCGCTGTCACGATCACAAGTTCGACCCGATTCCGATGGCCGACTACTATCGGATGCTCACGACCTTCACCACCACCATCCGCAGCGAGATTGAACTGAACTTCGACCCGGCCGGGTTCGAAGCCGCCCGTGAGAAGTACGAAAGCGAGCACGCCCCCCTGCTGGAGGCCCGCCGGGACTATGAACAGGGGCCGCTGCAGAAGAAGTTCGAAGAGTGGTTGGCGGCCGATCCCACGGTCGACGAATTGCCCAGGTGGGTCATCCTCGACCTCACGTCGATCAAGTCCCACGGCGGCGCCACTCTCGAAAAGCAGCCGGACGGTTCCGTGCTCGCATCGGGCGAAAGCCCCCTGCACGAAACGTACTCCTTCTCCGCCGTTGTCGATCTCCCATCAATCGCCGCCGTGCGGTTGGAAGCGATGGCCGACAACTCGCTGACCAGGAGCGGTCCGGGACGCGCCAGCAACGGGAATTTCGCCCTGAGCGACTTCACGATTACGGCCAAGCCGGTCGGGACCGAGGAATCGCCGGCGGAACTCGACTTATCGACTGCCATCACGACCTTCGAGCAGGTGGGACTCCCCGTCAAAGCCGCGATTGACGACGACCCGCTGAGCGCCTGGGCGGTCGACCCGGAATTCGGAAAAACCCAAGCAGCCGTCTTCGGACTGAGCGAACCTCTTATCTTGAACGGGCCCACCGAACTGACGTTCACACTGCGTTTCGCGAATAACGTGCACCACAGTATCGGGCGACCGAGGCTGTCGGTCACGACGTCCGCTGATGAGCTTTCTCTGGAAGGCGCGTCGATCCTGCAGACGGTCGTCGCCTCACTCAATGCCCCCGCCGACAGGCGGACCGACGAGCAACGGACGGCGCTCCTGAACTGGTTCCGCACCCAAGACGAACAATGGCAGTCGCTCGACCGCGCCATCCGGGAACACGCGGCCCAGGCGCCTCAGCCTCCCTTGCAGAAGGTCCTCATCGCCAGCGAAGGGCTGCCCCCCGTCAAGCTCCATACGCAATCCCCTCGCGAGTTCTTCGACGAGACGTTCTTCCTCAAACGAGGCGACGTGAATCAGAAAATCCGGCCGGCGAAACCCGGGTTCCTGCAGGCTGTGTCTCTCGACGTCGAGGATGAAGCCGGGCGCTCTGCAACAGTCCCGGACCGTAGTGCGCAAGACTCGGCCGAATCTGTCTGGTCGCCGCCGGAGGACTGGCAACCGTCCGGACGTCGATCCGACCTGGCGCTCTGGATGACCGACGTCGAACGGGGCGCCGGACGGCTGCTGGCCCGGGTGATCGTCAACAGGCTTTGGCAGCATCACTTCGGACAGGGAATTGTCGCGACTCCCAGTGACTTCGGCCGGCAGGGGGAACGGCCGACGCATCCCGAACTGCTCGACTGGCTTGCGTGGGAACTGATTGAAAACGAATGGGATCTGAAGGCGATGCATCGGGCGATGATGACCAGCAGCACCTATCAGCTTGATGCGCGAGCCGACTCTGAAAAGCTCGCCGTTGATCCGGAGAACAAGCTGCTGTGGCGATTCACCCGCAGGCGGCTGGAAGCCGAGGTCGTTCGCGATTCCCTCCTGGCCGCCAGCGGACGTCTCGACCAAACCATGTACGGCCCCGGCACGCTCGACACGTCCATGACGCGCCGAAGCATCTACTTCACCGTCAAACGCAGCCAGTTGATCCCGATGATGGTCGTTTTCGACGCGCCCGACGCTCTCGGAGGAATTGGCGATCGACCGGCAACGACGGTGGCGCCCCAGGCGCTCTATCTGATGAACAACGAACAGGTGCGAGCCTGCTCCGAGGCGATGGCCGCCGAAATCGTCCCACCGGATCCGAACACCCCATTTGTCGCGGAAGAGCAGGCAGCGGCGGCGTTTCGATCGGCGCTCGCGCGAAACCCCGATGCCCAGGAGCAGGCCGCCGCTGAGGCCTTCCTGGCGAAACAGGCCGCCATCCACCAGGCAGCCGGGTTGGGCGACGCAAACCTTCGCGCCGTAACCGATCTTTGCCAGGTCTTAATGAGTCTGAACGAATTTGCCTATCTGGACTGATGGTCTGTCAATTGAAGCTTTTCGGGTCGAGCGGTTCGCTCGGAAGCACGAATCCCGCAGGGTTTCGCGCGGCGTTGCAGTCCGACCAACCCGAAAATAAGGCCCTGACAGGGCACTGATGCATCCGGCAACTTTCGTCCCGGAAGGCTGCCGCGTCCGTTGTCCCCCCGCCGGGGCCGGTATACCATGACCCCACGCGCACAGCGCGCGTTGTTCAAGCGGTCGCGGACGGCCGCCCGCCACGCCACACTGATTCGCGTTCAAAACAAGACTGGAGATCGAAGATGAGACGCAAGTTGACTGTATGTGCAAGTCTGATGCTGGTTCTGGCCGCCGCCCGGTTTGCGCAGGCTGAAGAAATCGAAGTCGGCGCCGAAGGTCCCGATTTCTCCGCCGTCGGCACAGACGGCGAAACCTACACGCTCGACAGCTTCAAGGACTCCGACGTCGTCGTCCTCTGTTTCACGTGCAACTACTGCCCCGTCGCGGTCGCCTACGAGGACCGGTTCATCGAGTTCACCGAGAAGTACGACGACAAGAAGGTCTCCTTCGTCGCCATCAACTGCAACAACCAGACCGAAGGCCTGGCCGAAATGCAGAAGCGGGCGGAAGAGAAGGGCTTCAACTTCATCTACGCCTTCGACGAATCGGGCGAAGCGGCCAAAGACTACGGCGCGCGCGTCACGCCGCACCTCTTCATTCTCGACAAAGACCGCAACGTCGCCTATCGCGGGTCGTTCGACGACAAGCAGAAGGGCCCGACCGAACACTACGTCGCCAACGCCGTCGACGCGCTGCTCGCCGGCGAGACCCCCGAAGTGACTTCCACCAAAGCCTTCGGCTGCGGCATCAAGCTGAAGGAGTAATGCCTTCTCCACCGCGGAAAATCGCAACAATCCCGGACGCCGGGCGCGTCCGGGATTTTTCTACGCGCATCCGACAGTTAGAATTGGTTGCCGGAGGGCAGCCTTTCGCCAAATCAGCAGGGAGTCTCTAAAAATGCTTCGATCGGAAAATTTGGTCGCATCGGCCATCACATGTGTCGTGCTCGCACTGTTCATCACCGGAGCACCCGGCTGCGGGAAGACGGAGGCGCCGACGGCCGATCCCGCCGAACCCCCGGAAGTCGTCGGACCTCCGCCGACACAGACAGAGCCGGAAACGACGACCGAGAATTCGGAGCCAGAGCCTTCCGCCGAAGTGACTCTCGAAGAGATCGACGGCGACGGTCTGAAAGCAGCAATCGCGGCGCACAAGGGCAGCGTCATTTTGATCGACTTCTGGGCGACGTGGTGCGCCCCATGCCGGGAACGTTTCCCACACATCGTGGAACTCAGCGAGACGCACGCGGATGAAGGACTCGTCGTCATCTCAATCGCCGAGGAACTCGACCCCTCCGATCCCGAAACACGTCCGGCCGTGCTGAGTTTTCTCGAGGAACAAGGCGCCGAATTCGAGAACTACATCAGCGTCTACGGTCTCGGAGCCGAGTCGGCCAAGGCTTTCGATTACGGAGGAGACCTCCCCTTCTACAAGCTCTATGACCGCGCAGGAAACCTCCGCCACCAGTTCAGCGGCGACCCGCGGGACGACATCGAACCGGTCGACGATCTCGATGCGCGAGTCGAAGAACTTCTGGCCGAGTCTGCGTAGACGCGGATGTCGCCTGCGTTGCAGAATTGAGAGCCACGTCAAACAAACGGCGACCTCCGAGACAATCCGGGACAAGAGGGCGCGATGTCGACAACCCAGACTCTGAAACTGAACTACCCTCCCGAGGTGGAGGAGTACGTCGCGCAGCAGCTTGCGAAGGGCCGATTCGACAGCGAGTCCGCCTTGGCGACGGCCGCGATTCGCGCCCTGCAGGATTTGGATGCGCGGCACAGCGAATTACGGGAGCGAATCCGAATCTCACTGGAACAGGCCGCGCGCGGCGAGGTCGCTCCGCTCGACATCGCGGAACTCAAAGCCGACCTCATTGCTGAGTGGGAAGCCGGCGAGAAAAAGTTTTGCAACGAGCAGCAACGTTCGATTGAACAGGCGGATCGCGGAGAATTCGAGCCGCTCGACACGGAGGGAACGCTCGCTGACGCGCGACTTCACTCCGCACGCGACATCCGCGCCGCTTTCGAGGACGACAGACATGAATGAACCTCAACCGCACGTCAACCGCCGACAACTCCTCGCCCGCGCCGGCAACGGACTCGGCGTCATCGCCCTCGCCGATCTTCTGAATCAGCAAGGCCTGCTCGCCGCCGGCAAGTCCGCCAATGCGCTCGCTCCCCGCGACGGGCATTTCCCCGGCACCGCCAAGGCGGTCATCTACCTCTTCATGAACGGAGGACCGTCGCACGTCGACACCTGGGACTACAAGCCGGAACTGGAACAGCGCGACGGCCAGACTCTCGACAATTTCGACAACACCACCGGCTTCTTTCAGAACGCCGTCGGCGGACTGATGAAGTCGCCGTTCGGCTTCGCCCGGCATGGGGAAAGCGGAACCTGGTGCAGCGACATCTTTCCCGAGATGTCGCAGCACGTCGACAAGATGGCCTTCATCCACTCCTGCTGGACCGACTCCAACAACCACTCGCCGGCACTCTTCAAGATCAACACCGGCTACACCCGCATGGGCTTCCCCTCGGTCGGATCCTGGATCACCTACGGCCTCGGCAGCGAGGCGCAGAATCTGCCCGGCTACATCGTGATGTACGACACCAAAGGCCGCGGGCTCCCCAAGGGCTACGCCCAGAACTGGGGGTCCGGATTCCTGCCGGGCGTCTTCCAGGGCACCGCCCTCAAGCCGCAGGGCGCCCCGATCGACAATCTCTACCGTCCCGACGACCTGACCGACGCCGCTCAGCGGTCCCAGCTCGATCTGCTCAAGTCTCTCAACGAGCACGACCTGCAATCGAATCCGGCCGAAGCCGAACTGGCGGCTCGCATTGAAAGCTTTGAACTCGCCTACCGCATGCAATCGGCCGCTCCCGAAGCGCTCGCGATTGAGCAGGAATCGGAGGCCACCCAGCAACTCTACGGCATCGGCGACGAGCGCTGCGACCACTTCGCCCGACAATGCCTCGTCGCCCGCCGCATGGTCGAACGGGGAGTCCGCTTCGTCCAGATCTACAGCGGCGGGACTGAGAATCTCCTCAGTTGGGACGGACACCAGGATATCGTCAAGAACCACTCCCAGTTTGCCGGCGAAACCGACCGCCCCATCGCCGGCTTACTGGCCGATCTGGATGCCCGAGGTCTCCTCGATGAGACGCTCATCGTCTGGGGCGGCGAATTCGGCCGGTTGCCCGTGGCCCAGAAAGCCGAGAAGCCCGGTCGGGACCACAATCCGCACGCCTTCACCACCTGGTTCGCCGGCGGCGGCGTCAAAGGCGGAACGCACCACGGCGCCACAGACGAAATCGGCCTCCGCGCCGCCGAGAACCGCGTCAGCGTCCACGACCTGCACGCCACCCTGCTGCACCTGCTGGGCCTCGACCACGAACGGCTCACCTACCGCTACAACGGCCGCGACTTCCGGCTGACGGACGTCGAAGGCACGGTGGTGAAGGAGATTCTGGCGTA
>ERZ869936.1398-NODE-1398-length-17487-cov-5.458926_pt1 | contig 17487 bp, 17 predicted proteins | sample MGYA00520876_ERZ869936 | MGnify/ENA primary metagenome ERZ869936 (study PRJEB32218, sample SAMN09650985) | biofilter metagenome | isolation source: enrty point of leading RO module | place: Saudi Arabia: Thuwal, RO plant located on Red Sea | collected 2016-02-17 ...
GCCGGTGGCCTTGATCACCCGCGCGGCCAGCTGCACCCGCCCGCCCGACGCGTGCAGCCGACGCAGCTTGCGCTGTGCAATGGTCAAGGCCGCCGCAGAGCGGTCGACGGCGACGATGTCGGCTTGCGGCCGCGCGCACGCCAGCGATAGCGCAATCGCCCCGCTGCCGGTGCCGAGATCGAGCACCCGCACCGGCGCGTGCGCCGGCAGCCGCGCCAACGCGAGCTCCACCAGGAGTTCGGTTTCCGGCCTCGGGATCAGCACGCCCGGGCCGACTTCGAGATCGAGTTCATGGAAGGCGCGGCGGCCGACCAGATAGGCCAGTGGCTCGCCGCGGCGCCGCCGGCGCGCCCGCGCCAGGAAGCACCGCACGCGTTCGGCATCCAGCGGTTCGTCGCCGTGCGCGATCAGGCCGGCGCGGTCGCGGCCGGTCACCGCCTGCATCAGGTATCCCGCCTCGGCGCGGTCGATGCCGGCGCGGGCGATCGCCTGGGCGATCGTTGCCGGATTGCCGGATGGCTGATCGTTGGCGCGCGCGGTTGCCGTGGCGTTCTTCATACGCTTTCCGCCATCTCGGCGAGCTGCTCAGCCTGATGCTCCGCAACCAGCGCACCGATCATTTCGTCGAGGTCGCCATCCATCACCTGCTGCAGTTTGTACAGGGTGAGGTTGATGCGATGGTCGGTGACCCGCCCTTGGGGAAAGTTGTAGGTGCGGATTCGCTCGGAGCGGTCGCCGCTGCCGACCAGCGACTTGCGGGTCGCCGCTTCCTTGGCTTGTTGCTCGCGGATCTGCCGGTCCTTGATGCGCGCGGCCAAAATCGCCAGCGCCTGCGCGCGGTTCTTGTGCTGGGAACGATCGTCCTGGCATTCGACCACGATGCCAGTCGGCAGATGGGTAACCCGCACGGCGGAATCGGTTTTGTTCACATGCTGCCCGCCGGCGCCGGAAGCACGGAAAGTGTCGATGCGCAACTCCGATGGGTTCAACACCACGTCGCTGACTTCGTCGGCTTCGGGCAGCACCGCCACCGTGCAGGCGCTGGTGTGAATACGGCCCTGGGTTTCGGTTTCCGGCACGCGCTGCACCCGGTGCCCGCCCGATTCGAACTTGAGCCTTGAATAGGCGCCGTCGCCGATGACCTTGGCGATGATCTCCTTGTAGCCACCCAGTTCCGACTCGCTGTGGGACATCACCTCGACCCGCCAGCCCTGGCGTTCCGCATAACGCGTGTACATGCGAAACAGATCGCCGGCAAACAGTGCCGATTCGTCTCCACCGGTGCCAGCGCGAATTTCGAGAAAAATGCTGCGCTCGTCGTTCGGGTCCCGCGGCAACAGCCGCTTCTGCAGCTCGAACTCGATCCGCTCGAGGGTCCCGCGCCCTTCGCGCAGCTCGGCCTCGGCCAGCGCCTTCATCTCCGGGTCGTTCAACAGCGACTGCGCCGACGCCAGGTCGCGCTCGCCCTTCTGATACGCCTGGTACAACTCCACCACCGGAGCCAGTTCGGCATGTTCGCGCGACAGCCGGCGAAACGCGTCCATGTCCCGCGTGGCATCCTCGGCCGAGAGCAGCGCGTTGACCTCTTCCAGCCGGCCCGCGAGCTGCGCCAGCTTGGCGGCAATCGTGGGTTTCATTCTTGCGTGCCTGAATGGTACAGACGCGACAGAAGCGCCAGCAGCTGATTGCGGTCCTGCGCCTGCGAATGGGTCAGCGCGCTGGTTGGCGCATGCAGGAACTTGTTGGTAAGCGCATGCGACAGCTGTTCCATCACCTTCTGGGGATCTTCGCCGCGCGCCAGCAGTTTTATCGCGCGCTCGAGCTCGTGGCGCCGCATGCGCTCGGCATGGTCGCGAAGGGCCCGGATGGCAGGCACAACCTGGCGGGTATCCAGCCAGTGCATGAAATCGTGCACCCCGGCGGTGATGATGGCTTCGGCCTGAGCCACGGCCGCCTGGCGCGTATCGAGCCCTTCCCGCACGATCTTGCCGAGATCGTCCACCGTGTACAGAAACACATCGTCGAGTTCACCCGCCTCGGCTTCTACGTCGCGCGGCACGGCGAGATCGATCATCAGCATCGGGCGGTGGCGGCGGGTGCGGATGGCGCGCTCGATCATGCCTTTGCCGAGTATGGGGAGCGTGCTCGCGGTGCAGCTCACCACGATGTCGTGCAGGGCCAGCTGGTCGGGCAGATCGTTCAGGGCAATCGTCACGCCGGAAAACCGCCTCGCCAGCTCGCCGGCGCGCTCGGGCGAACGGTTGGCAAAGGTCATGAGGCGCGGCTCGCGCGCGGCAAAATGCGTTGCGCACAGCTCGATCATCTCGCCGGCACCGATGAACAGTACACGCTGCTCGCGCACCGTCGGGTAGATGCGCTCGGCCAGACGCACGGCGGTCGCCGCGGGCTATGCCGAGCTGCTGCCGATCTCGGTGTCGCTGCGCACCCGCTTGGCCACGGAGAAGGTCGTCTGAAACAGCTTGTGCAGCACGGTGCCGAGAGTACCGGCCACCTCCGCGCTCTTGACCGCGTCCTTCATCTGGCCAAGGATCTGCGGCTCGCCGAGCACCATCGAGTCAAGGCCACTCGCCACCCGGAACACATGGCTCACCGCCTGCTCCCGTGGCAGCAGGTACACGAAGGGCTGAATGCTGTGGCTCTTCAGGTGATGAAACCGCGCCAGCCAGTCCACCGCCCGTTCCGGTTCGTCGGTACTGCAGTACACCTCGGTGCGGTTGCAGGTGGAAATAATGGCCGCCTCGCGCGCTGCCTCATGCTCGACCAGGTCGCGCAGCGCCGAGCCGACCGTGTCCGGCCCGAACGTGACCTGTTCGCGGACCGCCAGGGGCGCGCTGTGATGGTTGAGGCCGAACGCAAAAAGCTGCTGCATCGGCGGCGGAGCGGAGCTTTCCGGATACGTCTGCAAGGGCGTAAATTATAAGTTAAATCACTGCCTTCCCGACTTGGATCGGCTGACTTGCGGGTGGGTTCTGGGGCGTTCCGGGCAGCAACCACGACGTGGACTGGTCACTACCGGCGAACGCCGGTATTGGACGGCCGGTCCCAGCGCGGTTGCCGTCCACACGCTCACACTCATCATGAACCTGCCCATTCAGTCGAGACTGCTTTCGCCGCTGTTCGCGCTGACTATTCTGCTGGCGGGGCCTGGCATCGCTGCCGACTGCGGCGGAGAGCTTGACCAACTGTCGCGGGACCTGCGCGGCAGGCCGTTGACCGAGGCGCAGAAGCACAGCCTCGCCGCCTTTGTCGATCGCGCCGTGCGGCTGTGTTTTTATCGACAGGAACCGGCGGCCTTGACGGAGATCGACGAGGCCCGGCGCCATCTTGGCCTGCCACCGATTGGCGAAGCATTGAACTGGCAGACAGCTCCGCTCGAGTCGTTCGAGGCGCCTCGCTGAATCAGGCCTGGTATGCGCGCCTCAGAGTCGGCGGCGAGCGCCGCGTGTCCGATGGCGTCGGTTGCGTGGACAACCCCTCCAGGCGATGACCGATTGGCGTTCGCCTGCGTCGCAACGGCCGCTCACGGAACGTTGTGCCTTCGACCCGGCGCGTTCCGCGCCTTAACCGGCTGCGCCGGTTAGCCTACGCCGCAACAGGCCGCTCACGCGGCATGTTGTCAGTCAATCAGATTTGGGGAATTGGTGGCCAAGGGCGGAATCGAACCACCGACACAAGGATTTTCAGGCCAATGCATTTGCGTTTTGCATCATTTCAATTGCCGCTAAGCCCTCTACAATCTTCCGATTCACGCGCCCTTCCAGCTCGCATCAGACTTAGGGCTCGACGAAGTTTGTAGAAAGTGGGCAGACATGGAAAGAATCGGATTGAGGCTCTTTAATAGGTATCTCACCGTAATAAAGGCCTTTCGTAAGAACGATTACGGCAGGGGCTACGAGAGAGGATTAATACAAAACCGTTACGGAAAAATGACTCCAGAGGAACACGAGGCCTGGATGCGGGTAGGCACAGATCGCGACCCGCAAGGGGAGGACCCGCAAAGGCGAGAACTAGGTCGTGGGTATCGCGACGGTTTTGCAGGACGCCTACCGGAATAGCTTGGGGCGCAAACGTATAATCTGTGACTTACCCGACTAAATGCGCGACCATTCGTCTCGATGGCAGAGCAGAACAGAAAATCGGCTTCAAAAAGCATGGAGCCTGTCGCGGCCCCCTCTTCAGTGGCGACAAAGACAAAGCCGACTCTCCCTCCGATGACGGCCGCGCCCAACACTCAACCGGAGTCGCGATTAGGAGAGCGCATCAAGCACGCACGCGACGAGCTGAGCCTGTCGGTGGAGGCTTTGAGTAGGTACACGAAGAGGTTTGATCCACCCGAACACACTGGGATTCCGGCTAGTACGCTCCTGCGCTATGAGAAGAGCGATACGTATCCCAGCGCCCGCGAAATGCGAATTCTTTGTCAAGCGCTCAATGTGCCCTCGCGTTGGCTACTGTTTGGCGAGCTCGAAAACCAAGGTAAGGACGAGCAAGAGCAGGCTTTGCTCATGGCCCTGGATAATTACGTGCGCGTGAAGGCGCACGAGATACGGATGGCGAGCGGAAAGGCGTTGCGCGAAGTCTTCGACCCCTATTCAGACGCCGCTAGAGCTGCTTGGCTTGAGGAGGCCAGGAAACCAGGCAAGTAGTCTGCCAATTATGGCGGAATCAGCCATAAACGCTTGACTTCGGCGTGCCGTTGTCTATCATTTGCGGGGCAATCCTGCGCAAATGGTGGACAAAATGGCAATCAAGCACCGTAACGCCGTCGCCAAGGCAGACTTCGAGGACGCCCTCGACTACCTCGGCCTTTCCGTCTCAGAAGTCGCCAAGCGAACGGGAATTCCGCGCGCATACCTTAGCGACCTCAAGAACCGAAACGTCAGGCTGCGCCGCGAGCATGAAGACAAGCTCCGAGCCCACCTGGAAGACGAAGGCGTCGAGTTCGAGGAACCGGGCGACGCTGACCAAGTCAGGCCACCGGCCCCACCGCCACCCCATCCGAGCGTCGAAACGGCTGTAGTCCTGCGCCGCAGTCTCTCGCTCGCCGATTCTCTCGAAGACGACCAGATTGCCGAAGCGCTCGACGCCCAGGCAGATCGGGACGCGCGCCTGTCGGAACTGCTCCGGCAAAAAATCGCGCGCGAAGAAGTCCTCCTTGGACTCGCCCCGAGTAAGTACACCGACGAGTTCAAGGCGAGCGTCGAAGAAGCGCGCCGCCTGCTCGCCGAGAGCTACTTCCTGATCGGCGTCCTGCGCGGCCTGCGCGGATTCACGCCGACCGCAGGCGACGCAGAGCCGGAAACACTTGGCGAGCTGCTCGCCCAAGAGCAAGCCGCCGCGCTCGAAGCCGCTGGACTCGCGCCGACCGAGACCGACCCGCTCGACCCCGAGTCAGCGCAGGCCCCCAGGAAAGCGGTCGACTGGCCGTGACCTAGGCGCCTCACGCAAGGAGCCGATTCCTTAACCCCTGCCCGTACCACATCCGCCGATGAATAGAGCGCAACGGCGCGCGCTGGCGCGTCTGACCAAGCACCGCCTAACGCAGGCCACCCGCGAGAAGCGAACGCACCGACTCGCCCCGGAAGTCTGCGTCCTGCACGTCCCCGGCCGCGGCTATGTCGCCGGCTTCCTGCCCTCGACGTTTCGCGTCGTCAGCGACATCAGCGAGGCAACCCCGTACATCGACGACGAAGCGACTAGCGCCGCGCTCGCCTTCCACGAAATGACCGGGCTGCGCGTCGCGATTCGTCCCTACCTGTGCCCGCATCGCGCGCACTGATCACGGTTCCCGATGCTCGACGCCCACCTGCCCGCCCCCGTCCGCCGTTGGGACCGTGCACAGCGGCAGAAGCTGGCCAAGTTCGAGCCCAGGCTTGCCCCGTCGATCCGCGCTCGCCTGCGCGCGAGCGTGGACCCCTTCGACATGCCGCTCGCGGCCGAAGTCTTCGCGCACCTGCCCCCGCAGATCGCCGCCAAGCTGATCGCCGAATGGGAAGAGCGGCTCGCGACCGAAGGAAGGACTGCGGCGAACCGCTACCTGTGGGAGCTGCGCGAAGACCTGCTGCCGGAACTGTTCCCAAGCAACGGCCTACCGTTTCACGCGACCGACGACGAGATCGCCGAGACGGCAATGCGTGCGGCCCGACTGGTGCGCAGCCGCTATCGGCCCGACATGGGCGAGACAGAGTTGCTTGTCACGCTTGCCGGCATCGCGCGCCGTTTCCGCGTCCAGCTGCCGCCTCGCACGCGCGTCGCGCAAATCCGGGCGCGCATGCTCGAGCCCGCATGGTGGCGCAGGGCGCTGCGAAAGCGTTTCCAGACGGTCGAGCACGCCGCCATCAAGGCGGGCTGCGTCCACCGCCGCGCTGCCCCTTACGTCTCCGACGAAGCGATGCGTCGTCACGAGCGCCACGCCAGGCGCACCGCCGTCACGCTCGAAGCCCTCGAAGCCATTAACGAGAGCACCGGGGAAGTGCTGGCCCTCGACGAACTGGCCCGCCGCAGTCTCGCCAATCCCGCTAACCGGCGCGCTGCGATGATGGTCTGCGTCCGAGGCTTGCAGGACCACGCCCAGGAGCGCGGTTTCGTCGGCGTCTTTCTGACGCTGACCTGCCCGAGCCGAATGCACCCGCGTGCCAGCCAGTCCGGCGAGCGAAACCCGAACTACGACGGCACGTCGCCGCGCGCCGCACAAACCTACCTCGCGCGCAAGGTCTGGAACCACGCCACCCGCAAGCTCGGCCATCAGTGCATAGAACCCGGCCGGAACTACTTCGGCCTGCGCATCGTCGAGCCGCACCATGACGGCACGCCCCACTGGCACCTACTCGCGTTTGTCGATCCGGCGCACGAGGCGACCTTCCTGGACACCCTCCGCGATTACGCGCTGCGCGACGCCGGCCAGGAGCCCGGCGCGCAGGCGCACCGCTTCACGGTCGAGCGCATCGACCCGAGCAAGGGCGATGCGGCCGCCTATGTCGCCAAGTACATCGCCAAAGGAATCGACGCCTTCGGCGTTGGCGACGACCTGGAGACCCGGGCCCCCGCGACTTCAAGCGCCGCCCGCATCGTCGCCTATGCCCGCATCTGGGGAATTCGCCAGTTCCAGTTCTTCGGCGTCGGGGCGATCACCCACTACCGCGAGCTATACCGCCTGGACCGCCTCCCGGGGGCCGTGGAAGCGTCCGTAGGCGCGCTCTGGATTGCGGCCAGGGAAAGCGACTACGCCCGGTTCCTGAGCGCCAGGAACGCCCATAACGTGAGGCTAGCCACCCTGCGCGAGCCCGAGCCAAGTCGCCGCTACCCCGGTGAGCTGGTGCAGCGCCTGCGCGGCATCGTCGTTCACTGCGAAGCGGGCGTTTTTCCAGTTGTGACGCGCACCGACGACTGGAGCATCCGGCTTCGGCCGAGCGCCGACCGGTCGCCCCTTGGACCCGTTTCAATAACTCCGCGCGACGTTGTTTTGACAGAGTTTTTCAAGCCGTCAGACAACGTGCCGAGCAACCGAAAAGCGCTGTGTCATCGCCATCCCGAGCACCGAGCGACAGCGCAAGCGCGCCAAGCCCGGGCCGGGCCGCAGCCAGGGGGCGTCCAGTGACCAAGAAAACGCGTGAGACGGTCCGGCGCGCGCCAGGACGCGGGCGCGCGTGGCTCGCTACCGAACTGAACCGAAGGTCAGCGGCGGCGCGGAAGCAAAGGCGAGAGGAGAGCGGCGCGGAAGCGAATGAGGAGGGGAGATCGCCCCCGACCGGGCGCCGATTCCCGGCCGAGGGCATAGCCCGTACCACGCAGGCCGAGGCCAAGGATACCAACGCGCGGAAGGCCCGCAAGAACATTCGCCAGTTCAAGTTCTGGATCGTCGCCGGCCCCGAGCCCGACGACGAAGGCTCGGGCTACGAGAGCCCCCGCACCCGCGCCGCGAAGCTGCGCGCCCGGATGCTCCAGTTTCATCGCATTTACAACGCGGCATGGATGGTCCGCTACGCGCAGTTCGGCCGCGCGGACTACCGCCAGGAAAAGATCGACAAGTTCGTCGCTGTGCTCAAGAAGGAGTTGGAGCAATGCGACGACACCGAAGCGCTTATCTACGCTGTCGCGGACGCCCTTACGGCTTACCCGCGCGGCTGTCCTTGGGAGGCATGACCATGAAGAAATCCGAGCTGTCCTACGTAGCCGCTTTGCCCGTAAGTCTCAACATCCTGCGAGTACACCGTCGCCTGAATCTCGGCTCAGGGCGTCAGCGCCCCGCAACCGACAAGTCCGGCACCAGACGACACAAGGCAGCGCAGCGCGCGAATCTGAAACGCATGGATGAAGCGCGCCTCTTTCGCCGCAACGCGTTCAGATAGTCGCCCGGCATGTTCCTGACGCTCGAAGAACTCGAAGACCTGACCGAGCGGAAACGCAAGGCCGATCAGGTGGCATGGCTGCGCAGGCAGCGCATCCCCCACCTGATCGGCGCCAATGGTCATCCGCGAGTCTCGCGCGCCTTCGTCGAAAACGTGCTCGCCGGCCGGCGCAACGCCACCGAGCCCGAGCCGAACTTCGACGCTATCAAGTCCCTCTAGCAGCGGCGTCGAGCATGGGCCGAAGGCGCACCGTCGCCGCCTTCAAGAAGCTGCCGCTGCGCATGCACTTGAAGGGCGAAACCTACTATCACGTAGGCAGCGGAAGCCCGCGAGTCTGGACCAAGCTCGGGCGCGAATGGGCGATCGCCATTCGCCTGTACGCCGAGATCGAGGGCACGCAGTACCCTGAGAACGATGCGACCTTCAAGGCCATCGCCGCTCGCTATCGCCGGGAGATCCTGCCCAGGAAGGCGCCGCAAACACAGCGCGACAATGCCAAGGAGCTGCAAAACCTCGAAGCCGTCTTCGGCGACGTGCCGATAGACAAGATCAAGCCGCACCACGTCCGCAAGTACCTCGACACCAGAGGGCTTAAGGCCAAGGTTCGCGCGAACAGAGAGAAGGCCCTGCTCAGCCATGTATTCAACTGCGCCCGGGAGTGGGGTTACACGGACGCCCCGAACCCTTGCGCGGGCGTCAAGGGCTTCCGAGAGACTGGCCGCGACCGCTACGTCGAGGACGACGAATTCCGCGCCGTCTACGAAAAGGCGCATTTCACCGTGCAAGACGCGATGGACCTTGCGTACCTGACCGGCCAGCGCCCCGCCGACGTGCTCAAGCTCCAGCGCGCCGACGTGCGAGACGGTGCCCTCTGGATCACCCAGGGCAAGACGGGCAAGAAGCTGCGGATCGAAGTCACCGGCGAACTCGCGCGCGTCGTCGAGCGCATCCAAAGCCGGCCGCGCAGGGCGCTCGGTCTGTCCCTGATTCAGGACGAGAACGGGCAGCGCGTCTCCTACACGTCGCTACGCTCCCGATTCGACAAAGCGCGGGAACTGGCAGGGGTTAGCTTTCAGTTCCGGGATATCAGGGCAAAGGCTGCGACTGACGCGGGGGACCTTCACTACGCGCAAAAGCTGCTCGGTCATAAACGCCAGGCGATGACCGAGCACTACACAAGAAATCGCAGAGGCGAGCGCCTAAAGCCCTTGAAATAAGCCGCGGCTTCAACGTCGAAAATAGGTGTCATCGAGCGGAACGAATCTATCAACGCCGTACTTCAATCGAGGACTCAGCCCGCTTGAGAGTGCGGCAAGGAAAACCCGCTTGCCGGCACGCATCACTGCCTCAATCAACGGTAGATAGTCAACGTCGCCAGTGACTAGATAGATTGCGTCGACCGCGTCGCGATGGACGTACTCCAGGGCTTCGACGCACAAATTGATGTCGACAGACTTCGTTCTGGTTTTGCGCGCCGTCTTGTGGAAGACGCGCGGAATTAAGGGGACGGCGCTCTTCACCACTCTCTGCCCCCCGCCATCAGCGAAACGAAACGCGAACTGCTGCCCGATCCATTCGGAGAACTCGTCCAGGACATCCGACCCACCTACGAAAGTGGTGTAGTAATGAGCCCGGACAAGTTCCAGATGATCAGCGGCAATCCCGAAAACCGTTGCGGGTGACCATACGAAACTGTCCCCGTGCTTCACGACCGGCCACCTAATCTCGTCATCCGCTCTTACCCGTGGTTGACGACCGGCGCCGACCATAGCACTGAACCGCGCTGTGAGATTTTCGCCATCCACAAATGCCATTAAGCGAGTCATACGCAGAGCGGAATTTGTAGAAGAGCCTCTAACTTTGTAGAAGTTGGCTAGTACGCGCTAAGGCTGCGCGCTAGAAAAGATGGTGGCCAAGGGCGGAATCGAACCACCGACACAAGGATTTTCAGTCCTCTGCTCTACCAACTGAGCTACTTGGCCTGTGTACTGCAAACTGCTGTGAGCGGGGGATTTTGGCTTCGGCCGGCGCACTCGCGCCTTAACCCGCTCGCGCGGGTTAGCCTTCGCTGCAACACGCCGCCGTTTCCGGCATGTTGTAGCTTCGGCCGGCGCTTACGCGCCTTAACCCGCTTCGCGGGTTAGCCTTCGCTCCAACAAGCCGCCCAGCGGCGTGTTGTCAGTCCTCTGCTCTACCAACTGAGCTACTTGGCTTGCGTACTTCACACTGCCGCGACCGCGCCCCGAGAGATGGGCCGCCTCGCCGCGAAGCCGCGCATTATACGAATAAATTCGGGCTCGACCAACCTGCTTTCACGGGCCGGTCAACACGCTGCGCAGCGGTTCATCGGCCGCCAACTGGGCATGTGAGACATAGGCCAGAAACAGTTCGGCTGCTCCCAGCGCATCCGACAGGGCATCGTGCGCCCGGTAGCGCGGCAGGCCGCAGTTTTCCCTCAGGGCGGCGAGCCTCAAGTCCCCGGGGCGCAGGCTCTGCTGGCGGCGAGTGAGTTGCCGGCGGAACAGCGCCTCGGTATCAACCACCCGGCACCGGAAGCCCACCCCATAGCAGCGACGGCAGGCGGCATCGAGGAACGCCTGTTCGAGGCGCGCGTGGTGGGCCACCATCACCTTGCCGGCCAGTCGTTCAAGCACCCGTGGCAGCACTTCGGCCAGGTGCTGGCCGCCAGCCGCGCGATCGTCGGTGATGTGATGAATCACCACGCTGCCTTCGGGCAGCGGCCGGGTGGGCGCAACGAACAGATGCATTGCAGTCGACAAGTCAATCGCGTCGTGACCCAGTTCTACCAGGCCCGCGCTGAGAATCTCATGCCGTGCTTCCTCCAGGCCGGAAGTCTCCAGATCGAGCCCGACGAAGCGCACATCGCGCAGCCGGGTACCCAGCAACGGAAACGGAACGGAGTAATAGTCGCGCAGCGGGCCTGGCGGCGCACTCCGCAGCAGGCGGGCGCGCTTTGCTTCCAGCCCGAACCAGCGCGACCACATGGCGCGTCAGACGACCCGCGCCAGGGGAAAGCGCATGTGCAGGGCGCGCTGAAGATCGGCGATCAGGTTGAACGCGTCACGCAGGTGCGCCCGCTCGAAGGTCGATAGCTGCCGCGGCGGCAAATAGTTGTCGGCAGGCTGTCCCTCCCGCAACCGGGCGGCCTGATGACGAAGTCGCAGCGTGGCAATCAGCTCATAGGCATCCACCAGACTGCGTGCCGCGTCATGGCTGATGGAATCGGAGCCGGCCACCGCCTGCAGCCGCTCTACCGTATTGACGGCGGGGCTGCCCTCGGACAGCGCGTACAACCGCGCAAGATCGACCACCGGGACCACGCCGCGATGCTTGATATCGAAGGTCTTGTCGTGTTCGCCCCCCGAGATGAGCACAAAATGGCGGAAGAATCCGAGCGGTGGCCGGTGCGTCAGCGCGTTGGCGGCCATGTGCGCGAGAAAAATGGTGTTGGCGCGGGTGCGGGCGAGATTTTCCTGCTGCAGCGCCTCGAGCAGCCCGGCGTTGCCGTGTATCACCCGCAGATCGAAGAACACGCTGGCAAGCATGAGCGCCTTCGGCTCTGGCTTGCCAATCCACCCGTCGAAGTACCGGCGCCAGACGCCGGCCGGCTGCCGCCATTCCGGGTTGCTTGCCATCACGTCGCCGGGGCAGTACACCAGACCGCAGGCACTGAGCCCGTCGTTGACCGATCTTGCGAGTGACTCGAAGTAATCGGCCGCGGCGGCGTCCGGCTCGCCGGCCAGGATCAGCGCATTATCCTGGTCTGAATGCGAGGTCTGTTCGCGGCGCGCCTGGGAGCCGCCGGCCAGCCAGGCGTACTCCATCGGGGCGGGGCCCAGACGCACCTGGGCCAGTTCGATCAGGCGAATAGTCAGGGCATCGGTCACCGCGGTGACGGCCTGCCCTACATGGCGGGCGGAGGCCTCCGAGCCGGCCAGCCGGATCTGCAGCTCAGGCAGGCGCCGGCTGGCCTCGATCAACGCATCCAGGGTGGCGGCCTTGCGCACCTCGGACACCAGATAAACCGCGTTGGCGCTTTCGTGACGCACCAGATCGCTCACCGAGATCATGCCGGCAAGCCGGTCGCCGTCCCATACCGGCAGGTGATGGACATTGAGCTTCGCCATCAGCATCAGGGCTTCGAATGCCGGCGCCTCGCGGCCGATCGTCTGCACGTCGGCGGTCATGATGTCGCGCACCGGCCGCTCGGTGTCCAGCCCCTCGGCAAGACACCGGTTGCGCAGATCGCGGTCGGTGACGATGCCGGCCAGCCGCTCATCTTCGGTGATCAGGAGAGAGGAGACGCGCTGCTCGCGCATGCGCTGCGCTGCCTGGCGGATGCTGGTAGCGGCCGCTACACAAACCGGCGCCCGTGCCAGCAGGTCGCCGACCTTGACGTTCACCAGCGCCGCCTCCGAGGCGGCGCTGCGTAGCCGCTCGATGGCGCCGGCCAGGCGTTCTGTTGCGGATTTGACGAAGGCCCGTTCGAATTCCGCATAGGCATCGCGCAGGCCATCGAGCCGCTGGCGCGGCAATCGGTACAGCAGCGTGTCTTCGGCCGCGTGCACCTGCTGGCCGGGCTGCGTCAGCCCGCCTTTGGGGGACGGGGAATAGCAATCGCCCTCGCCGAGCTTGTCGAGCAACTCGCCGGCCTGTCCGCGCAGCTCGATCGCACCGCGCCGCACGACCCATAGCGCATCGCTGTCCGACCCCGGCGGCGGAAACTGCGCGCCGCGGCGCAGGTAATGCACCGTCATTTCGGCCGGCAGCCGTGCGAGAACCGTTTCCGGCAGCGCGTCGAACGGGTGGTGCCCCGCGAGAAAATCGCGGATCTCGATCAGTTCGATATCCATGGATCGGAGGAGTCAGCGAACGTCACGATACTCCAGACGATCGCGCCCACGGATTGACCGAGGACAAGAAACGGAAAACCCCGCCGGAGCGGGGTTTTCGAACGTTTCGCCGGCGTCAGTGGCTGATGGGTGCCCCGGCACCGCGCGGCACGCGGATATCCTCGACGATGTGCTGGATGTGCTCCGGGGGCGGGGCCGTGAGCTTCGACACGGTCCACGCCACAACGAAGTTCAGCACCATCCCCACCGTGCCGATGCCTTCCGGCGAGATGCCGAACAGCCAGTTCTCCGGCGTATTGGCGGCCATCGGCTCGATGAACACACCCTTGAAGTAGATGATGTAGCCCATGGTGAACACCAGGCCGGTCAGCATGCCGGCAATGGCGCCCCACTTGTTCAGCCGCTTGTTGAAGATGCCCAGAATGATCACCGGGAACAGCGACGCCGCCGCCAGGCCGAATGCAAAGGCCACCACCTGAGCGACGAATCCGGGCGGGTTGTAGCCGAGGTATCCGGCCACCAGCACCGCCACCGCTGCCGCAATGCGGCCGGCCAGCAGTTCGGACTTCTCGCTGATGCTCTTGGCGAAGGTGCTCTTCAGCAGGTCGTGGGATATGGAAGATGAAATCACCAGCAGCAACCCGGCGGCGGTCGACAGCGCCGCGGCGATGCCGCCAGCGGCCACCAGGGCGATCACCCAGTTCGGAAGCCGCGCGATTTCGGGGTTGGCCAGCACCATGATGTCGCGATCAACGGTGACCTCGCTGCCCTTCCAGCCGTAGTTCTGCTCGGCCATTGCCTGGAATTCAGGATTCCTGTCGTTGTAGTACTGCATGCGCCCGTCGCCGTTCTTGTCCTCGAACTGGATGAGATGCGTCTCCTCCCAGCGCTTGAACCAGTTGGGGCGGTTCTCGTACTGCAGACTGGCCTCGGGCGCGCCGACCTCGCCCGGCTGCAGCGTGTTGATCAGGTTGTAGCGCGCCATCACCGCCACCGCGGGTGCCGTAGTGTACAGAAGGGCGATAAAGACCAGCGCCCAGCCGGCCGAACTGCGCGCATCACGTACCTTCGGAACGGTGAAGAAACGCACGATCACGTGCGGCAGGCCGGCGGTGCCGACCATCAAGGCAAACGTGATGCAGAACATGTCCACCATGCTCACGCCGGCCGCAGCTGTGTAACGGTGAAAGCCGAGCTCCTGCACGATCTGGTCCAGCTTGTCGAGCAGGTACGTATCTGGCTGCGACGCAAGGGTCGACCCGAGACCCAATTGCGGAATCGGGTTTCCGGTCAGCTGCAGAGAGATGAAGATCGCCGGCACGGTATAGGCGAATATCAGCACCACGTACTGCGCGACCTGGGTGTAGGTAATGCCCTTCATGCCGCCGAGCACTGCGTAAAAGAACACCACGCCCATCCCCACCAGCAGGCCGGTGACGATGTCGACTTCGAGAAAGCGCGAAAAAACGATGCCGACGCCGCGCATCTGACCAGCCACGTAGGTAAACGAAATGAAGATCAGGCAGATGACCGCCACCACCCGCGCTGTCTGGGAATAAAACCGGTCGCCGATGAATTCCGGCACGGTGAACTTGCCGAACTTGCGCAGGTAAGGCGCCAGCAGCAGGGCGAGCAGCACGTAGCCGCCGGTCCAACCCATCAGGTACTGGGCGCCCTGAAATCCCATGAAGGCGATGAGACCGGCCATCGAAATAAAGGAGGCGGCGGACATCCAGTCGGCCGCGGTCGCCATGCCGTTGACCACCGGGTGCACATGCTTGCCGGCCACGTAAAACTCGCCGGTGCTTACGGCGCGGGACCAGATGGCGATGCCGATGTACAAAACGAACGACGCGCCAACGACGAGGTAGGTCAGTGCTGTGAGGCTCATCTGCTGTCTCCCCGGCCGGTCAGTCTTCGTGCACGTCGAACTGGCGGTCGAGCCGGTTCATGCGCCATACGTAGAAGAAGATCAGTGCCACAAACGCATAGATCGACCCTTGCTGCGAAAACCAGAATCCCAGCCGATAGCCGCCGATCTGGATGGCATTGAGCTGCTCCGCGAGCAGCAGGCCGCACCCAAACGAAACAGCGAACCATACCGCCAGGCATCCGAGCAGAATGCGCAGATTGGCCTTCCAGTATTTCTGTGCGTTGGTCATCGCGTGATCTCTCCAGAAACGAAAGTGACGAAGGGGACTAAAGGACGAAACGACAATCGAGGGCTGGCGGTCACCCGCCCCGTCCGATGCGCCGTCATGGCGCTGATGCCGACGGCATGGCAGACGGTGCCGGCAGACGACGCAGGCAGGAATCCGGGAAAAGCTGTGAAGTCTTGCGCAAACCGGTCACGCTGCGGCACCCTGCCGCAACGGCCTTGCTGATACGCCCGCGCACCCGCGTAAACCGATGCCCAGATAACGTTCCGGGTCGGCCATGTTCTCCTCCTCTCGCGCGCCTGACCGGGCATTTTCTTGACACGAAGCCCTGGATGACGGCGCTACGCCCCGAACGGGCGCGCCACAAGAGTATGACCCCGGCAAGCCTAAGTCAACGCACATTCCGGACGGTGCGCGTAGGATGCATTTACCGCGACGGAAAAAAAGAAAGCCCCGCAATCGCGGGGCTTTCCTGGTTTCGAGCAGTCTGCCGAAGCAGCGTTACATGTCCATCCCGCCCATGCCGCCCATGCCGCCGGGCGCGCCGTGGGAATGCTCTTCCTTCGGCAGTTCCGCAACCATTGCGTCCGTCGTCAGGATCAGGCCGGCCACCGAGGCGGCGTTCTGCAGCGCCGAACGGGTGACCTTGGTCGGATCGACCACGCCCATCTCGACCAGATCGCCGTACTCGCCGGTGGCGGCGTTATAGCCGAAATTGCCTTTGCCCTCGGCCACCTTGTTCATCACCACCGACGGTTCGTCACCGGCGTTCTCGGCGATGGCCCGCAGCGGCTCTTCCAGCGCGCGTACGACGGTCTTGATGCCAGCGTCCTGAGCGTGATTATCGCCCTTCATTTTGGTGATAGCCGAGCGGGCGCGGATCAGCGCCACACCGCCGCCGGCAACGATGCCTTCTTCCACCGCCGCGCGGGTCGCATGCAGGGCGTCCTCGACGCGAGCCTTCTTCTCCTTCATTTCCACCTCGGTGGCGGCACCGACCTTGATCAGCGCCACGCCGCCGGCGAGCTTGGCGACGCGCTCCTGCAGCTTCTCGCGATCGTAGTCGCTGGTGGTTTCCTCGATCTGCTGGCGGATCGCCTTGACGCGGCCTTCGATCGACTTCTGGTCGCCGGCGCCGTCGATAATGGTGGTTTCTTCCTTGCCCACCTCAACCCGCTTCGCCTGACCCAGATCCTTCAGGGTGGCCTTTTCCAGCGACAGGCCGACTTCCTCGGCGATCACCGTGCCGCCGGTCAGGATGGCGATGTCCTCCAGCATGGCCTTGCGGCGGTCGCCGAAGCCCGGCGCCTTGACTGCGCAGGTCTTGAGGATGCCGCGAATATTGTTCACCACGAGGGTTGCCAGCGCCTCGCCTTCCACTTCCTCGGCGATGATCAGCAGCGGGCGGCCGGCCTTGGCCACCTGCTCGAGCACCGGCAGCAGGTCGCGGATGTTGGAGATCTTCTTGTCGTGCAGGAGGATATAAGGGTTCTCGAGCGCGACGATCTGTTTTTCCGGGTTATTGATGAAGTATGGCGACAGGTAGCCGCGGTCGAACTGCATGCCCTCGACGACCTCGAGTTCACTCTCCAGGCCGGAGCCGTCCTCGACCGTGATCACGCCTTCCTTGCCGACCTTGTCCATCGCGTCGGCGATGATCTTGCCGATTTCGGCGTCCGCGTTTGCGGAAATCGAGCCGACCTGTGCGATCTCCTTGCTGGTGGTGCAAGGCTTGGAGATTTTCTTCAGTTCGTCGACGATGGCGATCACCGCCTTGTCGATGCCGCGCTTGAGGTCCATCGGGTTCATGCCGGCGGCCACGAACTTCATGCCTTCCTGCACGATCGCCTGCGCCAGCACGGTCGCGGTGGTGGTGCCATCGCCGGCCACGTCGGAGGTCTTGGAGGCGACTTCCTTCACCATCTGCGCGCCCATGTTCTCGAACTTGTCCTTCAGCTCGATCTCCTTGGCCACCGACACGCCGTCCTTGGTGATGGTCGGGGCGCCGAAGCTGCGCTCCAGCACCACATTGCGGCCCTTCGGACCCAGCGTCACCTTCACCGCGTCGGCGAGAATGTTCACGCC
>ERZ869936.1399-NODE-1399-length-17479-cov-18.658345_pt1 | contig 17479 bp, 10 predicted proteins | sample MGYA00520876_ERZ869936 | MGnify/ENA primary metagenome ERZ869936 (study PRJEB32218, sample SAMN09650985) | biofilter metagenome | isolation source: enrty point of leading RO module | place: Saudi Arabia: Thuwal, RO plant located on Red Sea | collected 2016-02-17...
GCAGCTCCGAAATCCTGTCTATGACGTGTGCTGATTGTTCCAGAGGAGGCTGTGCGGGGCCGGAAAGCACAAACGGACCCCGCCGGCGCGGCCGCCACCATCGGAATCCGCAATTCTAAGGCAGCCACCGGCCGATTGCCACAAAAGACCAACCGCTCCCGGCCGCAAAACGTGCGATCCGTTATCCGCCTCCCGCAAGTTTTTTCACCCACTCGCTGTTGGGATAGGACTGTTCCAGTTTGCCCGCCGCCTCCGCCGCCCGCGCCGGCTGGCCCGCGGCAGGCCAGAGCTGAGCCAGTTGATACAGCGCCTCCGCGTGAAAGTCACCATGCTGGGACAGCGTCGGCACGACGTCGACGTGCAGATACGCCAGGATCGCCTCCTTCACCCGGTCTCCCAGCGCCGCCAGCGATGCGCCTTGCCGCAAATAGGCCTCCGCCTGCAGTCGCGAGTCCCTCTCGGACGACTGGCTGACCACCTCGTCCAGGATGGCGACGGCCTCTGCGTGCTGCGATTCCGCCTGCAGGCATTTCGCCTGGCCCAGCATGCCTTCCAGTTTTCGCGAAAGCTCCCCGGCGTCGGTTGCTTCGGTGGACGCCACCTTATCGAACGCCGCCTTGGCCCCGGCGATGTCGTCCCGGGCAAACAGAATCCGCGCCTTGCCGATCTCGCCGGCCATCTGATGGTCGGCCCAGGGAGCCCCGGCCACAACACTGTAGGCAGCATTGGCCGCAGTGAGGTCGGAATTCGCGAGCGCCACGTCGCCCAATAACAGTTGAGCCTCGTAGAACCGGTAATGGTCGCGGTTCTTCTCGGTGAAGGCCACAAGCTCCGCTTGGGCGCCCGCGAGCTGCGCCGGGTCGGCCATTGCGATCTTGGCGTTGGTGCGGGCGATCGAAAATGCGATCTCGGACTGCAGGTTGGCGTTTGTTGATGCGCTCTCCGAGGCCGCCTGCTGGTACGACTTGATCGCCAGGTCGAACTGCCCGTTCGCTTCCTGGCTACGCCCCAGCTTGAATGCGGGCGGGGCCGCTTCCCAGTTGACGTCGACGATGTCGTTGGCCGGAACCGTCACGGCCTCGCCCACGCTCGGTTTGACGACCACCTCGTTCCGGGAGACGGACGTGATCTCCCCCTGCGCCGGTTTTTCCGTGCTGCGGCGAAATACCTGATCCAGAGCGATCGCCTGCGGCGCCACGCCCGCAACCAGTGTCAGACACGCCAAGACCCGCAGGAAGGAGAATCTCACAAACATTCTGGTTTCCTGTCTCGAATTCATTTGAAGTCGCGGCTGCAGCGCAACTCGTCGCTGATCCGCCTACCTCTTCGACTTGCGTCGCGACTTGCCCGAAGATGCCGCGGCCGCGGCAATCTTCTGATGCCGCTTCTTGTCCTGCCCGACCGCCAGGAAGTACAGGCCGGCGACGGCCGCGATCCCCACCACCACGAGCACCACGATCATGAACACGTTCGTTGAGGGACCGGCCGGCTGATCCGCAGCGTCAGTCCCGTCTCCTGACGGGTTGCGCGACGCGGCCGGTGAGCCTCCGGGCTCCGGAGTGACAGCGGCCGCGGTGTGCTGACCGGTGGGCGAACTCCCCACGGCTTCCGCAAGCGAGAGCGTCGGTTCCCCCAGGTCAGAACGGATCTCCTGATACAGTTCGTCAAAGCGGCGAAATTCGTCCGGAGGAAGTTCGTACGAGATCCGCACAAAGTTCTCAACCGTCCCTTTGGCTTCGTTCAGGAGCTTGTCGGACTTGACCTGATCCGGTTGCTGCAACCCGAATTCACGCTGGCAATCCGCCAGGTGGTATCGGGCGTCTGTGTGGAGTTCGGCGATCGACGTGTCCTGGTTGCCTTCCATGATCGCCCCCCACAGTCTGCGGCACAGTCCCGACCAGCCCCAGAGTTTCTGCTCCTCGCTGCCGTTGATCGCCGTTTCATACTTCTCCCACTGGGCGCTGCTGCTCTTTGCCCACTGCTCGTAGAACAGCGCGGCTTCAAACTGGACGTTCGGCGCGTCGGAAGTCGTCTGCACGGCTTCCAGCAGCACATCTTCACCCGCTGAAAAGTCGCCGCCCCGCCGGCGGCAATCGGCCAGCCGCAACTTCACCACCGTCTCCTGCTTGGGATTTCCGCTGACGGCGGCGTCGTTCAACATTCGCTCGTATGTTTCGGCCGCCTTGGCGAAAAACGTTCCAGCCCGCTCCGGTGCATCCTGGGAGCCTTCTCCCAGACTGGTGTACGTTTCCGCCATCCAGAGCAGAGACCCGTAAGTCTGGTCTTCCCGCTGAGCCACCGAATCGAGGAACTCCTCAAAGCCCTGCCGGACGTCGTTAAGTCGCTCGGTCTGGCCGCTGGCCAGCAGTTGCTCCATTTCGCTCTGCAATTCCTTCCCGAATTCGACGTAAATCGCCGTCAGCGCGGCCGAGTCTTCGCCGCCCGCAATCTGCTCCAGTTGCAACCGGGCGTCCGACGCTGCTTCAAGATTGCGGATGCCGATGTAGGCCCGCAGCAGGTGCTGGTACGCGAGTGCAGCGATCCGGGCGCTCCTGACGTCGCTGGGATCGGTTGGCCGCTCCTCTCCGGGCGCAACTTCGATCGATTTGAGGACCGAATGCGGATCAGCCGTCAGCAACTCGATGGCCCCGATCACTCCGTCGGTCGTCGTATAGACGCCGTTGAGGTTGCGAATCTCGACCAGCGTCAACTTGCCGATCACGAACTCGCGCGGCGGTTTGGATTCTTCGGGCAACTGGGCCTGCCAGACGTCGATTCCCGTCTGCAGGTGGGTCTCCGCCGCGGTTCGCCAGGCGTTGAGCGTCTCCTGATCAACTTCCCGCTCCGCCTCTGGTTTCGCGGCGGTCGTGTTGTACGCGTCCCAGTAGGAGGAACCGGCCAGAATCTGCGACCGCGCGTACCCCTTGGCGGTGCTGGGCACCTTGGCGTACCACTCTCCCGCCTTCGCCATTTCACCGCGATTCAGATACATCCGGGCGATGGTGCCGCGGGCGTCGGTGGCGTAGTCGGAGTCGGGCCAGCGCTCGATCAGCCGTTCCGCCGTGGCGATCACGCGGCTTTCCTCGAACTCGCGGTTGGAGGGATCAGCCTCCGTGAAGGCCGCGTCGTAAGCGAACAGTTCCAGATACGAGCAGGTTTGCCGCAGATCGTCGTAATCATCCGGAATATGCAGCAGGGCATAATCAGCCGCGGCGGCCGATTCGTAGTACCGGTTTTGCAGAAAGTACCCATAGGGGAGGCGGCTGAGAGCCGTGGCAACCTGCTGCGGGTCGGTCGTTTCATCGGCCAGTCTGAGTGCGATGTCGAACAACCGGGTCGCTTCCGCCGCGGTCAGCGTGCGCGACTCGACCAGTTGCGACAACTCTTCCGTGCGCCCCTCGGCCTGAGCCTGCTCGATCGAGTCGTTCAGGCTTGTCGTGTCCGAGATGTATTGCAGCGCGAGACCGTAGGCGGTTTCGAAGTCTTCAGGGTCTTCCTCCGGCCGGCCGGTGGCCGCCGCCACGCGCCGGACCAGAGCCAGGGCCGGCTGCTTGAGTTCTCCCGGATAACGGGCCACCGTTTGCGCGTTGAGACGGGCCTGAGTGAGATAATTCTGGGCGTCGGCGGGCGGTGTCGTCCGCAACGTCCCGAGCTGCTCCTGGGCGCGGGCCATCTCGTAACGGATTCCCATGCCGATATCGGTCCGCGCCATCGCCCCGGCGTCCGAGAGCCAGTCGGTCGCTTCCTCGATGACCAGACGATACTCGTTCCGCTCCCCGGGCTCGGGATTGCGGATGTCGTGGTTCAGGCAGATCAGCCGAAACCGTTGCGCGCGGGCCTTCAGTTCCGTCATCGCACGGTTGCTGCCGGGATGGCCGAGGATTTCGTTGTAAATCCCCAATGCTTCCCGTATCCGGTCCATTTCCTCGAAGCATTTGCCCTGCCAGAGCCGCGCAATCAGCCCGGCCGTCTGCAAGCGATGTTCGGTGTAAATCTCGTTGTATTCTTCCACTGCCTGTTCGAGCAGGGCCGTTCGTTCATCCGATCCACGGTCGTAGGTCTGCGCCTTCCAATAGGTGCATTCGACGACGTTGAGCAGCGCATTGAGATAGCGGCCTTCCGCTTCCTCGCGCTGCGCGATGAGCACCTTCTCTTCTTCCGGAATCTGCAACGGAAACTCCCGCACCGCCGCCAGATGCTGCTCCAGCGCTTTCTCAAACACCGCTCGGGCCTCGTCGATGTACTCCCGGGCACGCTGCTGAAACGCGGATCGATTCTCCGAGTTCGCCGGATCTTCGGCGTCCCAGATCTCGACCTTCGCCCGCTCCATCAGGATTTTCGCGGTTTCGGTGTTCGCCCGGCCGGCCAGTGGATGGTCGGGAGAGGCCGATGTGAACTGCTCAAATGCCGCTTGCGCCGCGTCGAGTTGCTCCCGCTTGTTCTTCGAATTCGTCAGCGAGGCCGCCCCTTCCAGCAAGGTCACCGCCCGCTCATACGGCAGGACTTCGCGGACGTCCGCCGGAAGGTCGGGGTCTTCCGAGATCTGGTCGAGGTAGATGAGCGCATAGTCGTGGTAGCCCTGCCGGCGAAGCCCCTCGAGAAACTTCAGGTAGGGCTCATCCGCAGGCGCTGTCCGTGCAGCGACCGCCAGCAGCACGAGCAGGCAGAACGTCCGAAACACCTCGCGCCGGCGGTGCGAAAACCGTTCGATCATGGAGAACCTTGCGGGAGATTGATGTGTCAATTCCTGAACGGCTCGATGCGCCGTTGATTGGTGACAGGCAAGATTGGTTGTTCAATCCTGAATTGACGCGTTGGGTGCCACTGGCTTTGCCAGTGCATCGCGGAGTCGAAGTCCTGTCTGGTTCGCACTGGCGGAGCCAGTGGCACCCGTCTATTCAGCCGGGATGAGCCAAAAGTCTGCCGACCCCGTTCCAATGAGGGACTCCGCCCCCGCTTTCAGGATACATCCGGCCGATAATCCCGGCAAGAGGCCGATTCGCCGGCACCACAGCGCGGGCCGCAGTCGTCGCACACCGCGCCGCTATAGCGCTTTGCAAATCAGTGTTGGCGATCTGTCTCGCGGATTCTCGTCCTCGACAGTCCAAACACCGCTCGACGCGGACACATGGTAGAGCAATTTGCTCTAATCGCGCGTGACGACCTCCACCACAGCATCGCGAAGCCTGGCGTTCACCGAGATGCCGTTGCCGCCGTAAATCGTCTCGGACCCGGTCCAGTCGACAAACGATCCGCCGGCTTCCCGCAGGATCGGCAACAAAGGCGCCGCGTCCCAAGCGTTCATCACCGGATCAACCATCAGGTCTGCACGGCCCGTCGCCACCAGAATGTGTCCGTAACAGTCGCCCCACGCGCGGCTCGACGCGACCGAATCCATAAGGGCGTCGAAGGCCGATCGGCGGTGGTACTCGGCGAATAACTCGAGCGCCGTATAAGAGAACAGCGCCCGATCGAGCCGGTCCGTGTCGCTCACGCGGGCCGGCCGCGGATCGGCCCCGCCCGTCTGCCACCAGGCGCCGCAACCCGATGCTGCGTAGACCGTCTCGTCCAGCGCCGGCATCCGGCAGACTCCCAGCTTCGCCTCGCCCGCCTGTTCCAGACCGATCAGTGTTCCGAACAGCGGCACACCATGCACGAACGACACGGTGCCATCGATCGGGTCAAGAATCCACCGATACCCTGAAGTCCCCTCGCGCTCCCCGAATTCCTCACCGAGAATCCCGTCAGCCGGATACTCCTCCGCAATCAGCTTGCGCAACAGTTCTTCGGCGCCCCGGTCGGCCGCCGTCACCGGAGACTCGTCCCCCTTCAACTCCACCGCCAGATCGGGGTTGTTGTAGTAAGGCAGGATCAGCGTCGAAGCCTCCCGCGCGGCCGCAAGGGCGAATTCAAGACGCTGCTTCAATTCCGTCGTATCCGCCGGCATGCAAGATCCCATTGGTCGTTGCGAACGTTTTAGCGCTTTGCAAATCAGTGTTGGCGATCTGTCTCGCGGATTTTCGTCCACGACAGTCCGAACACCGCTCGACGCGGACACATGGTAGAGCAATTTGCTCTAAAGCCTGCAGGGTGAGTCCTGCGGGTCACCACTCAGTCGATCAGGCGATACAACTGCTCGCCGGCTTTTCGCACCAGCAAAATCCCTTCCTCTTCCCTGTCTGCGTAGTCCTCGGGGTCAATCGAATCCGGATCACGATAACCCAGATTGATCTTCTCGCAGACTTCCGGCGGAACGGCACTCGCCAGTGTGACTCGCACGCGGCAATTCTCAACACCGCCTTCGAAAGTCCCGCCGCCCCGCACGTGGGTGGAGTGAGCAAGCACACCCCACGGATAGTCCTTGAAGCGGTCCCACTGCTTCGTGAAGTAGTCGCGGCAATGATAGCCGATCTCTGCGATTAACCGGCCGTGCGTCACCGAAATCACTTCCATGTGCGGAGCATAGATAATCAGTTCTCCCCCGTCGGCCACGACCGGCTCGAGCTTGTACATGCATTTTCCCGCAACCCACAACTCATCGTACATCGGCGGAGCGCAGGACAGCACCGTATGAAACGGCCGCGCCTTCTGCTCGATGTGCGCACGGCCTGAAAGGTCAGCGGCGCCGTTCCAGGCCTCTTCCGGCGACCCGTAAAACAGGCCGTGCAGGCGGGCTGACCCGTCCGGCGTCACGACAAATGTCACGGCCTTCCGCTCGGTCGGAATCATGCGAGCCGCGCGGTCGACGACCCGCCGAACCGGCGTGTCCTTGACGCCGATGATCCCCACGTTCGTGATCAGCGCGCCGAGCCAGTGGAAGAAATTGAGCAGTTCAGGGCCGGAAATACCGGGGAAGAAGTATTTGTTTCCGCCCGAGAATCCCACGACCTCATGCGGAAAGACCGGCCCTAGGACAAGCAGCGAGTCGTAGTCGAGAACCCGCTTGTTGATGCGAACCGGAACATCGACCTCCAGCAAACCGCCTGAGATTTCAAGCGTCTCCTCACGGGTGAGCACTCCCAGGGTGTGCAAACTTCCGGGATTGTCCCATTCGTGGTTGAGGAGCTCCGTCTGGTAAAACAGGCGTCCCCTTTCCTCGGGAGAAATCCCCAGCAACCTGCACATCCGGGATTCAGAGAGCGGCGGGTGAGTTCCGAGCGCAAACATAACGTCCAGCGACGCGACGACCGGCCTGAGTTGCTGAAACAGCGCATCGAACAGCAGCGGCAGCGGCGCGGTTCGCGTGTGATCGGGAACGATGAGCAGCGTCCGCCGCCCCGTGAAGTCTTCGGTCCGAACATTCTGGGCAATCCAGGACCGAACCTGTTCGTCACTCAATACGGGCAATTCCTGCGGCATGTCGGATGCTTTGTTTCGGCGCTATCGCAGTCCAATTCATTATTGTAGGTGAGCCGCAAACAGATTTCCTCCGCCGGGTGAACGGACGCCGCAGGGGGCGCATTGTCTCGTAAACGCTGAGTCAACCGACACTGCTTGAGTGACGTGAAGTGCCACGAACTTCATAGTCCGGGTTATCTGACGAGCCATTTTGCGGTTCGACACAGATGAGAACCGTACAACGTCGACCCGTTCCCGTGTTCCTGTTAGCAGGTATGGCCTCCGGAGCGGCTTCCGCATCCGTAAGTTTCGTCTGCTGGCCACTCGGCTTGATTCTGCCCGGCCTGTTCTTTGGATTCGCATTGCTGATCGCGATTTCGCACACAATCGGATCCCCCTCCCCGGTTCGCAGGATTGCAATCGTCGCCTCTTCAGCCGTGGCGAACCCGCTGGCGTGGGCCGTTCTCGCCCTGGCTGGAGGACTCTACGGGGCTGGTGGGGGGGTGATTGAGCACGTGTTTCGTGGAGGATTGGTGGGCGGAACGGGAGCATTTGTTGTCGCAATTCCCTTGGGCGTCTTTTTAAGTGAAGAGGCTGGGATTGCTTGGGTTGCACTCACCGGCGCAGCACTTCAAGCGGTAACGCTTGCCCTTTTTTCCTTCGTCGACGCATTCGGCTCCGCATCGTCGATTCCCTCGATTTGCTGGATCGTTTTCGAGTTTGTCGTCTGGCAGGCAGGCGTGGCTGGAGTGTTGGCATCTCAACTTTGGCGCGGATTCGATGCTGCCTGAACCCGGCGGCGCATCCGGTTTTTCCCGCCCCTTTGTGAGTTGCTTCTCCGACAATCCGCGCCCATCCGCCGAATCCGCATCCCTCCGCGTCCCATGCGCGTCTTCCAAATCCGCCCTGCGAGAATTCTCGGTCAACATGCCCAACTCAGGCTGGCGTCGCGCGGCCGGGATTCACTAACCTTGCCGGATGCGCTTCAGCGCGAAGTGCTTCTCCGATTGGCCGCTGAGTGAAAGACAAGACCGCAGGGAGGCGTTGGTGTCGCTGTCCAAGTTTCTTGAGTCCCGGTTTCGCGGGGACGTGCGTTTCCGTGGTGCGGCGTACTTACAGGCGGAACGGGTCGCCGTCACGAGGGTCACCCCGGACAACCTGCACGGCACGGTGCGGGACGGAGTCGAGTACCACACACAACTCAGCCGCCAGCAGGACGATCTGAAAATGTTCTGCTCGTGCGTGGGGGACTCCTCATCGCGCGAACCGGCCTGCAAGCATTTGTGGGCGACGATCCTCGCCGTCGATGCAGGCCACTTGATCTCCGGAATGCCGACGCGGGGCCATGTTCCTCCCTTCGCCGCGGCCGTCGAACCCGCCGCCAGACTCGACGAGGACCTGTGGGACGACGACCTCGACGGCGTGGAAATCCCGATCCCACGGCGGCGGACCGCCTCGGAACGGCCCACTGTCGAGGTCAAGTCGCGCGACTGGGAGGTCAAGCTGAACCACCTCCGCGCCGATCTCGCGGGGAAGGGTCCCGACGCCTCCAACGAACGCGAGCGCGAGATTTTCTTTGAGATCGATCTGCAGGAAAGTTCCAACGCGAGGGAACTCGTGGTGCAGACGTCTCAGCGGCAGCGCCGGACGACCGGCCAGTGGGGCAAGCTGAAGCCCCTCAAGCTGCGTCCCGGCCGGCTGGATGAAATCGTCCACGAGGACGACCGGAGGATTCTCGCCTATCTCGTCGGTGGCATTCCTGAGCGGACCGGCTGGTACGCGCAGCAGGCCGAGGTCCAAGCGTCGATTCACCGGTTTCGGCTCTCTTACGAATTGGCTCTGATGCTGCTGCCGATGATGTGCGCAACCGGGCGCGTCCGCGTTCTCGACGAGCCGTTCAAGAAGTCGCAGCCGCTGCAATGGGATCAGGGGGCGCCGTGGAGCCTGACCGCCGTGGTGGAGGAAGACGAGACGACAAAGACCTGGCAGTTGAAGGGGCAATTGCAGCGGGACCAGGAAACGCTTCCCGTCTCGGAAGCGCGATTGATCATCCCCGGCGGGCTGGTGGTCACCGACGACACCATTGCCCGCGTCGACGACTACGGCGCCGGCCGCTGGATCCGTCTGCTGCGGGAAGGCGGAATCACTGCGAAGTTCGGCGAGGAGCATGACCTCGTCGAAACCCTGCTCGACATGCCGTCGCTGCCGCGTCTGAAACTCCCCGAGGCGTTGCGGCTGGAGGAAGTCCGCGCGACGCCCAACCCATGTCTGACGGTCCGTTCCCCTCGCAATCGGGGCTGGAAACACGAGCGACTGCAGGGCGTCGTGGAATTCGAGTACCTGGGTTCTCAGGTCAGCGCGTCGAGCACGCAATGGGCCATCGTCCAGCGAGATCAGAAACGGTGCGTATTGCGGGATCGCGACTTTGAGGCAGCGGCCTGGGGGCGGCTGCAGGATCTCGGCTTCCGCCGCCTCATCGACCATCGCCGCGGCGCGCACGACGTCGAAATCCCGGCCGGTGAACTGGGCAACGCCGTGCGGGCCCTCGTCGCCGACAACTGGAAGGTTCAGGCGGACGGCAGCCCGGTCCGCCAGGCGGGCAGCCTGGAGTTCCGGGTGCGGAGCGGAATCGACTGGTTCGAACTCACCGCCAACGTCGATTTCGACGGACGTTCGGTGAAGTTCCCCGAAATCCTGTCGGCCCTGTCGCGGGGCGACAATACCGTCCGCCTGGACGACGGGTCGCTCGGGATTCTTCCGGAAGAGTGGATGCAGCAGTACGGAATTCTCGCCGGTCTGGGCGCGCCGGGCGAGGACCACGTCCGTTTCTCCACTTCGCAGGTCAGCCTGCTCGACGCCCTGTTGTCGTCTCAGGAAACGGTCGACGTGGACGAAAAGTTCGCCGCGGTTCGAGAGCGACTCCGCTCGTTCGGAGGCGTCGAACCGGTCGCCCAACCGGACGGCTTTCAAGGTGAACTGCGACACTATCAGCAGGAGGGCCTCGGCTGGCTCCATTTCCTGCAGACCTTCCACCTGGGAGGCTGCCTCGCCGACGACATGGGACTCGGCAAGACCGTGCAGATGCTGGCTCTCCTGCAGGAGAGAAAGCGGGAACGCGAGAAGCATCTGCCGTCGTTGATCGTCGTGCCCAAGTCGCTGATCTTCAACTGGTCGCAGGAGATCGAACGGTTCACTCCCGATCTGTCGCACCTGGACTACACGGGAATTCATCGCGCTGAGTTGCGCGACGACTTTCAGCGGAACGACATCATTCTCACCACGTACGGGACGCTGCGGCGGGACATCGTTGCGCTCAAGGAGCATCAGTTCGATTACGCCGTGCTGGATGAGGCGCAGACCATCAAGAACTCCGGCTCGCAGGTCGCCAAGGCCGCCCGGCTGATTCAGGCGCAACACCGCATCGCCCTCAGCGGAACCCCGATCGAAAATCACCTGGGAGACCTCTGGTCGATCTTTGAATTCCTCAATCCGGGCATGCTCGGCCGCAGCTCGGTCTTCAAGTTGTACGCGTCGGATACCGATGACGCCAAGTCGCGGCAGGTTGTCGCCCAGGGGCTCAAACCGTTCGTGCTGCGGAGAACTAAGCAGCAGGTCGCCACCGAACTGCCCGACAAGTTCGAAGAGACCATCTACTGCCGCATGGGCCGCCGGCAGCGCCAGCTCTACGAAGAACTCCGCGACCACTATCGCGACTCCCTGCTGGGCCTGATCAACAAGCAGGGGATGGGCAAATCCCAGATGCACGTGCTCGAAGCGCTGCTCAGACTGCGGCAGGCGGCGTGTCACCCGGCGTTGCTTGACCGCGGCGAAGCAGAGGCGCCTTTCGCAAAACTCGACGTCCTCGTGCCGCACCTCCAGGAACTGATCGACGAAGGGCACAAATCGCTCGTGTTCTCACAATTCACCAGCATGCTCTCCATCGTCCGCGAGCACCTCGACCGCAAGCAGATTCGATACGCCTACCTCGACGGGCAGACCCGCAAGCGGAAGCAGGTCATCGAACAGTTCCAGAACGATCCCGACACCACCGTTTTCCTCATCAGCCTTAAAGCCGGCGGACTGGGACTCAACCTGACCGCCGCCGAATACGTCTTCCTGCTCGACCCGTGGTGGAATCCGGCCGTCGAAGCGCAGGCGATCGACCGGGCGCACCGCGTCGGGCAGACAAACCAGGTCTTCGCATACCGCTTGATCTGCCGGGATACCGTCGAAGAGAAAATCCTCGACCTGCAGAAGAAGAAGCGGGATCTGGCTGACGCCATCCTGGAAGAAAAAGGCAGCCTGCTGAAGAACCTCACGGCTGACGACGTCAAACTGCTGCTGTCGTGATTGAAGCCGGTGGACGGAGTCGATCGCCGAACACCGTCATCCACCGGCTCATGCCGAGCGGCTCGCCTCAGTCTTCATCGACGTCTGTTCGCTGCGGCATTTCGGGCCGGACGAACCAGAACGAAAGCTCGGGCGTCTTCCGCCGGCTGATCGCCGACGCCACGGCGCTGCGGATGCGGGGCGTATTGAACTCCAACTGCCGGATCACCACGTCCGGCGGCGTTTCATCGGACGGATCGAGCGGCGCGACCGCAACGAGCAACCGCGAGGCGTCCGGCGCCGGCTGCACGCTGTCGACGTAGAAATTGCGGAGGACATCGTCGTCGAGTTCACCGCTCAGCACGTAATTGAGCGTATCGGCGACCTGTCCGCAGAGTTGCAGCGTCTTTCGGTCCGCACGCCGGGGAGTCCCGGAGGACGCGGCATGCCGACGGGAACGGTGTCTGTGTGACATCGGAATGTGGAAGCCAGAGTTTGTAATGCGACGGGTAGACGGACGCGACGAACTGAATCGACCGCCCATGATTCCCCCCCTATCATACCGAGACATCGATCCGCTGCGGAGGTTCGCCGTCGCTCAGCGGCTTCTTGACCACGCTTTTGACGACGCCCCAGTCGCCGGCCCATGCTGATCGCCGAAGTCTTCCATTCGATTCAGGGAGAAGGCCGCTTCGCCGGCGTGCCGAGCGTGTTCGTCCGCACGAGCGGTTGCAACCTGCGCTGCCGGTGGTGCGACACACCCTACACGTCGTGGGAACCCGAGGGCCAGGAGCGGTCGGTCGACAGCCTGTTGAACGAAGTGCACGGATTCGACTGCGAACACGTCGTCGTCACCGGCGGGGAGCCGCTGCTGATCCCCGACGTCGTGCCGCTCACAAGGCAACTCGCCGCCGATGGACATTTCGTCACGATCGAAACGGCCGGCACGGCCGATCAGCCCGTCTCCGCCGCATTGATGTCGATCAGCCCCAAGCTGGCAAACTCAACTCCTGTCGGCACCAACTGGGAAGACCGTCACGATCAACGACGCCACCGCCCGGAGGTCATTCGCCGGCTGATCCACAAATACGACTACCAGTTCAAATTCGTGATCGACGCTCCCGGCGACGTCACCGAGGTCGAAGAATATCTCTCGGAGTTTCCCGAGGCCGACTCGAGACGCGTCTACCTCATGCCCCAGGCGATCGAACCCGGCCCGCTCCAGGAAAAAGCCGCCTGGCTTAAAGACGCGGCAGCCTCCCACGGCTGGAAGCTGTCACCGAGGCTGCACGTCGAACTCTTCGGCAACACACGCGGAACCTAAGTCATAGCGAATTGGATTCGACGCAAATCCGCCAAGTCGCAGAGTTTCGCAAAGAACATACGAGCTTCCGAATGGGAGAATCAGCGTGGGAGACTGTCTGTAACCAGCGACCGGGCAATGGGGGAAGGGAAACAGCACAGTAGATCGCTCCGTCTGCGAGATCTGCCTTGCACTGTTGAATGAAGCATCACATGCGTTCTTTGCGTTCTCTTTGCGACTTCGCGTCTTTGCGTTGAAATACGTCAACCCGATGCACGCGGCCTACGGCGATTGCCGTGCGCATCCATTGACGCTGCGCGGAGCCGGAACCAAGATGCCCGGTCGAGTGTTCACTGCTGACGCGCATTGCATTCCGTGATCGTCCCCAGGATTCGACAGAACCTTCAGCTCAATGGCTCAACCCAACAAGCCCGACCGCTTTGAAGCGGCCCGGTTGCAGAAACTGGAAAAGATCGTCGAACTGGGCCACGACCCGTTCGGACAGAAGTTCGACGGCCATCGCGCCATTGCCGACGTGCTTCCCCTGTGCCCCGAGCAAAGCGGCGTCGACGGCGAGGCGGTTCGCGTGGCCGGCCGCATTATGTTCCGCCGCAAGGCGGGCAAACTGCGGTTTTACGTCGTCAAAGATTCTACCGCCTCGATCCAGTTGCTCTTCTCGCGTGGCGACCTCTCGGAAGAGCAATGGGAACTGATGGGCCAACTCGATCTCGGCGACCTCATCGGCGTCGACGGCCTGCTCCGTTCGACCGACAGCGGCGAGAAGTCGGTCTTCGTCCAGAAGCTGACCATCCTCTGCAAATCGCTTGTCCAGCCCCCGGAAAAGTGGCACGGCATCGAAGACGTCGAAACGCGGTTGCGGCAACGCTACTCCGACCTGATCTACAGCGAAGGCGTCCTCGACAAGCTGCTGCTCCGCAGCGTCATCGTCGATTCGGTCCGCGCCACGCTGCGCGATCAGCGGTTCATTGAGGTCGAAACGCCCGTCCTGCACGCCATCGCCGGCGGAGCCGCCGCCCGGCCGTTCACCACGCACCACAACGCGCTCGATATCGATCTCTACCTCCGCATCGCTCTCGAACTGCATCTCAAGCGGCTGATGGTCGGCGGCGTCGAGCGGGTGTACGAAATCGGCCGCGTCTTCCGCAACGAAGGCATCGACGCCACGCACAATCCCGAATTCACGATGCTCGAAGCCTACCAGGCCTATGGCGATTACGAATCGATGATGGACCTGACGGAAGCCATCGTCGTCAACGCCGCATGGGAAGTGTTGGGGCGAAGTCCGGGCAGCGACGGGAACGGCGATCGTGTCGCGCTCCCCTGGGGAGAGGATGAAATCGATCTGACGCCCCCCTGGCCCCGGAAGACCTACGCCGACCTGTTTCGCGAATTCGTCGGTTGCGACATGCACGATGAAGCCGCAGTCCGCGAACAGGCGCGGACTGTGGCAGGGCAGGGGGGCCTGCCGCGAGATCTGATTGCAGCCATGGAGTCGGGCCACGTCCACCACGACGTCATCGTCAGCGAACTCTTCGAGGAACTGGTCGAGCCGCAATTGACCGGACCGCTCTTCTGCATCGACTACCCCGCTTCGCTCTGTCCCCTCACCAAGCGGAAACAGTCCGACTCGACCGTCGCCGAACGCTTCGAACTGTTCATCCAGGGGATGGAGATCGCCAACGCCTACACCGAACTCAACGACCCCCGCCTGCAGGAGGAACTGTTCCTGACGCAACTCGAGGGCTTGGCGGAAGAAGACTCAATGGCCAAAATGGACCACGACTTCATCCGCGCCCTGAAGGTCGGCATGCCGCCGGCGGGAGGCCTGGGCATCGGCATCGACCGGCTCGTCATGCTCCTCACCGACAGCCGCACCATCCGCGACGTCATCTTCTTCCCGCTGCTGCGCCCGGAAGGCAGCAAATCGCCAAAAAAGAAGTCCGACGACAAGTCGTAGACGCTCATCATTCGCACAACGCCGCCCGATCGTAGCACGGGCATCATTCTGCGTGGTCGAATCCTCACGGCCGAAATCCATCTCTCGATCCGTGACAATCCGCCAAACCTGCCTCATCCGCGGCCCGTTCGGGTCGTGCCTCGCATCACGCCCCGTAGGTCACGCCAGCCCGCCGCGACCGCTTGTTGATCCGGTTGTGAGCATACAGCCCGTCGAGTATCAGTTCCGCAACGGCCGCCTGCGTTCCGGCTGCCGTCTCTCCCGCGGCGAGTTCCGGTTCCAGTTCCGCCGCGATGCGATCCACCTGCTTGCGAAACCCCCGTATTCCGTCGATCTGTTCCAGCAGCGCTGCGGTCGACTCCCCGTCCGAAATCTTCAGCCGGTTCCCCGACTCGAAAAACTCCGTCACGCGGTCGAACTGTCCCGTCTGCAGGTGTTCGTCAAACACCGTCTTCACGGCCTCTTCGACGATCCGCTCAATCAACCGGTCTTCATCCCCCGCCTCTTCACTCATCGCAAGTTCCAGCTTGCCGCGTGAACTGGCCGCAGCGAATCCCAGATCGCTCGGCCGCGCCACGACCGGGTTCTCCGAGGCCAGGATGCCCCGCCGCTCGGCATTCGACACCAGATTCTCGTAATTGGCGATCGACATCCGCACTGACACGCCCGACGCGTGATTGACATGCGGACTCGTCCGCGCCAGGCGGCTCGTTTCCTCTATAACCTCCTGCAAAAAGTGAGGCACAGCCACTCGCCCGGCCCCGCCCCGGTCGGTCCAGGCGTTCTCCTCCGTAATCCGCGCGCCGATGTCCCTGGAGAGCGGGTAATGCGTGCGAACCACCGAACCGATACGGTCCTTCAGCGGCGTGACGATCCGTCCGCGATTCGTGTAGTCCTCGGGGTTCGCCGAGAACACCATGCACAAGTCGAGCGGCAGCCGCACCGTGAATCCCCGGATCTGGATGTCCCGCTCCTCCAGCACGTTGAACAGCCCGACCTGGATCTTGGGAGAAAGGTCTGGCAGTTCGTTCATGCAGAAGATACCGCGATGGCTCCGCGGAATGAGCCCGAAGTGCATCACGTCTTCGCTGGAAAGATGCCGTCCCTCCGCATGTTTGATGAGATCCACCTCGCCGATCAGGTCAGCGATCGTCACGTCTGGCGTCGCCAGTTTCTCGTGATACCGCTCATCCCGGCCGATCCACGCAACCGGCGTGTCATCGCCCCGCTGTTCAACCAGATCGCGCGCATACCGCGACACCGGCGCCAGCGGATCGTCGTGAATCTCCGAACCTTCAACCACCGGCACGAACTCATCCAGCAGACCGGTGAGCATCCGCAGCATCCGCGTCTTGCCCTGGCCCCGCAGGCCGAGAAAGAGCATGTCATGCCGCGAGAGCACCGCGTTGGTGATCTCCGGAATCACAGTCTCGTCGTATCCCAGAATGCCGGGAAACAAGTCGTCGCCCGCTTCCAGCTTGCGGATCAGATTGCGCCGCATCTCCAGCTTGACCGGCGTCGGCTCGTAGCCGCGGGCCCGGAGTTCACCAAGTGTCGCGGGGAGGTTCTTGTCAGGTGAGTTCATTGAAGACATCTAAACGGTTGGAGTTCCGAATCCCGCCGACGCCGCCGCCTGGCGACATCCATTCGATCCTATCGGACGACCCAAAACGAAGGAAACAGAGCCCGCGGAACGGACTGTCATTGGTCTCTCGCGGAGGCGCGGAGACGCAGAGAGAAGCGTTTGGACGGACACCGGAACTGAGCCATGATTCAATCCACATCCTCATTCTGCGAGCATTGAAACTACGAATCCACTGCGCCTTGGCGTCTCTGCGTGAGCCTTTCGTCGCTGCCCCGATGCTGTGGTAAGCGAATTCGGTGTGATCAGGGAGACGGCTCTCCGAATCGCGCGCTCTGCGCAACGAAAAACCCTCGCGGACATCGGTCTGCGAGGGTGAATCGTTTGCAGGAATGCGGCGATCAGCGACCGGTCTTGATGTGCGCCCGCTTGAGGCGACGCGCCTTGGAACTGGCCGGCCGCTTGCCGTGGTTGGCTTTCTTCAGTTTTCGTCCGTTCTTCGCCATCACTGACTCACTTTCGTCTCAATCGCAATACAGGCTTCAGGCCAAGAAGTATACGCGGGCCCCACGTCATTGAAAAGTCGAGAACCGCTCCGACTTCCGCTCCCTCTCCTCCACCCTCATGCCGAACCACCCTCGGCCCCTGCCTTCCGAGCCGTATGGCTCCACCACAGGTCTTTCGGGACGCAGCCCATCCCGGCGATCAGCAGTTGCGACAGGCAGTACAGTCCCAGCACCATCAGCACCCCTTCCGTGAAGCCGTAGGAGTGCAGCCCGACGCCCAGTTCGTTCACACCGAACCAAGACCAGCTCACGCAGATGTTGCCGAGCACCGCCAGCACCGCCAGTCCGCGATCCTTGACCATGCCACCCCAGCGGGCGTGCAGCACGAGCGCGTTCCACAACACGATGATCAACGCGCCGTTCTCCTTCGGATCCCAGCCCCA
>ERZ869936.1400-NODE-1400-length-17479-cov-7.263946_pt1 | contig 17479 bp, 15 predicted proteins | sample MGYA00520876_ERZ869936 | MGnify/ENA primary metagenome ERZ869936 (study PRJEB32218, sample SAMN09650985) | biofilter metagenome | isolation source: enrty point of leading RO module | place: Saudi Arabia: Thuwal, RO plant located on Red Sea | collected 2016-02-17 ...
TGCGCGAGGCAATGGGCATGGACAAGAAGGTCGAGCGCGGCGCATTGCGTTTCGTGCTGCTCGGCCGCCTCGGCGACGCCCACGTCGAGGCCGGCGTGGACGAGGCGGCGTTGTCAGCCGTGCTGGCGCGGGCCGGGGCGTGACCCGGCCCGCTGGCAGTCCGGCCGTGCTCGCGCCCTGCGCAGCTCACGAGGTCTCGAGCCGCGGCCGGCGTCACGCCGAGCCGCCGCCGGCCTACCGCGGCGAGTTCCAGCGCGACCGCGACCGCATCGTGCATTCGACCGCGTTCCGCCGGCTCATGTACAAGACCCAGGTGTTCGTCAATCACGAGGGCGACCTGTACCGCACGCGGCTGACGCACTCGCTCGAGGTTGCGCAGATCGCCCGCAGCGTGGCACGCGCGCTCGGGCTGAACGAGGCGCTGGTCGAGGCGATCAGCCTCGCGCACGACCTGGGCCACACGCCCTTCGGGCATGCCGGGCAGGACGCGCTGAACGCCTGCATGCGCGAATACGGCGGTTTCGAACACAACCTGCAGTCCCTGCGCGTCGTCGACGAACTCGAGCACAAGTACGCGGACTTTCCCGGCCTCAACCTGACCTTCGAGACCCGCGAGGGCATCCTCAAGCACTGCTCGGCGAAAAATGCCCGGGAGCTCGGCGAGCTGGGGCGGCGCTTCCTCGAACGCAGCCAGCCGAGCCTCGAGGCCCAGCTCGTCGACCTCGCCGACGCGATCGCCTACAACAACCATGACGTCGATGACGGTTACCGCGCGGGCCTCCTGTCAATCGAGGGTCTGCGCAGCCAGGCCCTGTTCGCGCGCGGCCACGACGCGGTCGCGGCGCGCTATCCGGGTCTCGAGGACCGGCGCTTCATCTACGAGATCATCCGCCGGATGATCGACCGGGTCGTGACCGACCTGATCGAGACCTCGCGGGCCCGCATCGAGGCGGCCGCTCCCGGGTCGATCGACGACGTGCGCGGGGCCGCCGGGCCGCTGGTCGCGCTCAGCGACGCGGTGCAGCAGGAGCACCAGGCGCTCAAGCGCTACCTGTTCCGGAACCTCTACCAGCACGAGCGCGTGCAGGCCATGACGCAGAACGCCGGCCACATGCTGGAGCAGCTGTTCGATGCCTACCTGCGCGACCCGGGCGAGATGCCGGACGAGTTCGCCGTACCGGCGGAGGCCGGCGACCGCCGCCAGCGCGCACGCACGGTCGCGGACTACGTCGCCGGCATGACCGACCGCTTCGCGATCGCGGAGCACGCGCGGCTGACCGATGGCTGATGCGCGGCCGCGGCGGCCGAACTTCGCTACAATGCGCCGCTTGCCCGGGCCCCTGGAGGCACAGTGACACCGAAGGACATTGCGACGCGCGACCGCCTGATCTTCGCGCTGGACGTACCGGACTGCGAGCGCGCCCGCGCGCTGGTCGAGGAGCTCGGCGACGCGGTCGGCTTCTACAAGATCGGCCTCGAGCTGATGATGAGCGGCGGCTATTTCGAGCTGATGGACTGGCTGGTGGCGCGCGACTGCAAGGTCTTCGCGGATCTCAAGTTCTTCGACATCCCGGCGACCGTCGGCGCGGCCGTGCGCTCGCTCAAGGACCGCGGCGCGAGCTGCGTCACCGTACACGGCAACCAGTCGATCATGGAGGCCGCCGTCGCCAACAAGGGCGACAAGCTCAGGGTGCTGGCGGTCACGGTGCTGACCAGCCTCGATCGCGGCGACCTGGACGACCTCGGCTTCGACTGCGACGTCGAAGCGCTGGTGCTGTCGCGCGCGCGGCGCGCGTTCGAGGCCGGCTGCGACGGCGTCATTTCCTCGGGCCTCGAGGTGCCGAAGCTGCGCGAGGCCGTCGACCGGCGCCTGCTGGTCGTCACGCCGGGGATTCGTCCCGTCTCGAACCGCCCCGAGGGCGACCAGAAGCGCGTCGTCAGCGTCGAGCAGGCTTTCGCCAACGGCGCCGATCACATCGTCGTCGGCCGCCCGATCCGCGACGCGGCCGACCCGCGCGCCGCCGCGCTCGCTATCCAGCAGACGATTGCCGGCGTATTCGGAGACTGACGTGGCTGCCGATCTGAAGAACGACCTGTTCCTGCGCGCCCTCGCGAGAAAGCCGGTCGAGCGCACGCCCGTCTGGATCATGCGCCAGGCCGGCCGTTACCTGCCGGAGTACCGCGCGGTGCGCGAGCAGGCCGGCGACTTCATGAGCCTGTGCAGCAACCCGGAACTCGCCTGCGAGGTCACGCTGCAGCCCCTCAGGCGCTACGCGCTCGACGCCGCGATCCTGTTCTCCGACATCCTGACGATCCCGGATGCGCTGGGACTGGGCCTGCACTTCGAACCGGGCGAGGGCCCGCGTTTCAGGAAGCCGCTGCGTTCGGCGGCGGATATACGCCGGCTGAAGCCGCTCGCGATCGAGGACCGGCTCGGCTACGTGTTCGACGCGGTCGCGCTGATCCGCGAGCGTCTCGAGGGCCGCGTGCCGCTGATCGGCTTCGCCGGCAGCCCGTGGACTGTCGCGACCTACATGGTCGAAGGCCGCTCCAGCCGCGATTTCGCGCGCATCCGCGGGCTCGGCCGCGAGGAGCCGAAGCTGCTGGACGAATTGCTCGACACGCTCGCGCTGAAGACCACCGACTACCTGAACGCGCAGATCGAGTCGGGCGCGCAGGCGATCCAGGTCTTCGACACCTGGGGCGGCGTGCTCGAGGGCGACGAGTACCGGCGCTGGTCGCTGGCGCCGATGGAGCGCATCCTCGACGGGCTCAAGCGCCGCCACGACGGCGCCGACATCCCGGTAATCCTGTTCACGAAGGGCGCGGGCGAGCGCCTCGCGACCATGGCCGAAAGCGGCTGCGACGCGCTGGGCGTCGACTGGACGATCACGCTGGGCCGCGCGCGCGAGCTGACCGGCGACCGGGTCGCGCTGCAGGGCAACGTCGACCCGGCCACGCTGAAGGAATCACCGGAAGCGATCCGCGAGGCCGTGGCCGCGGCGCTCGAGAGCTACGGGCACGGGCACGGCCACGTGTTCAACCTGGGTCACGGCATCACGCCGGACGTGGACCCGGAGCATCTCGGCGTGCTGGTCGACGCCGTGCACGAGCTGAGCCCGCAGTACAAGAAAAAGGCGCCCTGACGCCCGTCGCAGCTGCCGGGCCGGCACCGTCCCGGCGACCGCAAACCCGCCGCAAGAACGGTGTCTGACGCCTGCAGACACCGGTATCGTCGTACCGCCAGCGCGCCGTCCCCGGCGCTCGCTGCGTCTACTCGTCGCGCAGCGCGCGCCGCAGGATCTTGCCGACGTTGGTCTTCGGCAGCTCGTCGCGGAACTCGACTTCCTTCGGCACCTTGTAGCCGGTCAGGTTGTCGCGGCAGTGGGCGATGATCGCCTCGGCAGTCACGCTGTCGTCGCTGCGCACGACGAACAGCTTGACGACCTCGCCCGAGCGCTCGTCCGGCTTGCCGATGGCGGCCGCCTCGAGCACGCCTTCCAGCTCGACCGCGACGCTCTCGATCTCGTTCGGGTACACGTTGAACCCGGAGACGAGGATCATGTCCTTCTTGCGGTCCTCGATGTAGACGAAACCCTGCTCGTCCATGCGGCCGACGTCGCCGGTGCGCAGCCAGCCGCCGTCCAGCATGACCTTCGCGGTTTCCTCCGGCCGCTGCCAGTAGCCTTCCATGACCTGCGGTCCGCGGATGCAGATCTCGCCCACTTCGCCGAGCGGCAGGAACTTGCCGTCGTCGTCGGCGATCGCGACCTCGGTCGACGGGATCGGCAGGCCGATCGAGCCGGTGAACTCGGTGACGTCGAGCGGGTTGACGATGGCCGCGGGCGAGGTCTCGGTCAGGCCGTAGGCCTGCACGATGGGCACGCCGGTCACTTCCTTCCAGCGGCGCGCGACGGCTTCCTGCACGGCCATGCCGCCGCCGATGACCATGCGCAGGCTGGAGAAGTCCAGGTCGGCGAACCCCGGCGTGTTCAGGAGCCCTGCGAACAGGGTGTTCACGCCCGTAACGTAGTGGAAGCGATGCTTGCCGAGTTCGCTGACGAAGCCGGGCATGTCCCGCGGGTTGGTGATCAGCACGTTCTCGCCGCCTTCGACGAGGATGCCGAGGCAGTTCGCCTCCAGTGAAAAGATGTGGTAGAGCGGCAGCGCCGTGATGACGACGATGCGGTCCAGCGCATTGAATACCTGGCCCTGCCAGGACTTCGACTGGTGCACGTTGTACACCATGTTGCGGTGGCTCAGCATCGCGCCCTTGGACACGCCGGTCGTGCCGCCCGTGTATTGCAGGAACGCGATGTCCGCGTAACCGAGCTGCATCGGTGCGAGCTTGTGGCCGCGGCCTCGCTGCAGCGCCGCGCCGAAACGCACGGCGTTCGGCAGCGAAAAGGACGGCACCGCGCGCTTCACGTACTTCAGGACGAAATTGACGATGGCGCCCTTGGGCGCCTTGAGCAGATCGCCGACCCGGGTCGTGATGACATGCTCGACGTCCGTGTCGTCGATGACTTCCTCGAGCACGTCGGCGAAGTTCTCGAGGATGACGATCGCTTTCGCGCCGGAGTCGCGCAGCTGGTGTTTCAGCTCCCGCGGCGTGTACAGCGGGTTGACGTTGACCGCAACGAGCCCGGCGCGGAACAGGCCGAACAGCGCAACGGGGTACTGCAGCACGTTCGGCAGCATGATCGCGACGCGCTGGCCCTTCAGCAGCCCCAGTTCCTTTTGCAGGCAGGCCGCGAAGTCGCGCGACAGCCCGTCGAGCTCGCGGTAGCTGAGCGTCGTGCCCATGCAGGTGTAGGCCGGGCGCTCCGCGTAACGCTCGAGGCAGTCCTCGATCATGTGCAGCAGCGACTGGTAGGGCGGCTGCGGCAACTCGGCCGGCACGCCCGCCGGGTAGGACTTGAGCCAGGGTTTATCCACGCGCGCTAATCCTCGATTCCGTTCGTTATCGCGCGCCCGCCGCCCGCGGCGCTCAGCGCTGGGCTGCTGCGGCGGGTTGCCCCCCGAGCGCCTGGCGGATGGCCGGCCAGGCGTTGTCGAGCAGGACGGGCTGCGCCGCCGCGTTGGGGTGGATGCGGTCGTCCTGCATCAGTGAGTCGTCGAGCGCCACGCCGTCCATGAAAAACTCCGTGAACGGCAGGGCGTAGGTCTCGGCGAGTTCGCGATACACGTTTTCGAAGCTGCGAGTATAGCGCGGACCGTAATTGCTCGGGATGCGAATGCCGAGCAGCACGACCTCGGCGCCGGCGGCGCGGCTGCGTTCGATCATGGAGCGCAGGTTGTCCTTCAGCCGCGCGGGCGGGAAGCCGCGCAGGCCGTCGTTGCCGCCGAGCTCGATCACGACCACGCCCGGCGCGTGCAGCTCGAGCTCGCCGGCGATGCGCGCGGCGCCGCCCTCGGTGGTCTCGCCGGATATGCTGGCGTTGACGACCCGATGTTCGTAACCTAGGGAATCGAGCCTCTCCTGCAACAAAGCCGGCCAGGACTGGTCAACGTCTATGCCGTAACCGGCACTCAGGCTGTCGCCGACCACCAGTATCGTCGGTGACGCGGTCGAGGCCAGGGCGCCCCCGGCCAGGCCCGACACCAGCCAGGCACACAGGAACAGAATTTTTCGCATGTCGAATCCTTCAGTCGACGCCGGCCCGGTGCTGGCAGCCAGTCACGTCACGAAGCAGGTTACCAGCCCGGAAGGTGATCTGACCATTCTCGACGACGTCAGTTTCGAACTCGCGCGCGGCCAGTCGCTGGCGATCGTCGGCGCCTCGGGCGCGGGCAAATCGACGCTGCTCGGCCTGCTCGCGGGCCTCGACCTGCCGACCAGCGGCGAAATCCGCCTGGACGGCGCGAACCTGACCGAGCTCGACGAGGACGGCCGCGCGGCCCTGCGCGCTGCCGAGGTCGGCTTCGTATTCCAGTCCTTCCACCTGGTGCCGTCGCTGACGGCGCTCGAAAACGTCATGCTGCCGCTCGAGCTGTCCGGCCGCGCCGACGCGCGCGCGCGGGCGGTCGAGGTGCTCGACCGCGTCGGCCTCGCGGGCCGGCGCAGCCACTACCCGTCGCAACTGTCGGGCGGCGAGAAGCAGCGCGTGGCGATCGCGCGCGCTTTCGCAACCGAGCCGGCCGTCCTGTTCGCCGACGAGCCGACCGGCAACCTCGATTCCCGCACCGGCGAGACCGTGATCGAGCTGATGTTCGAACTGAACCGCAGCTCGTCGGCGACGCTCGTGCTCGTCACGCACGACGCGGCGCTGGCCGGCCGCTGCGAGCGCGAGATCGCGCTCGACGCCGGGCGCCTCGTCGACGACCGGAGAAACGCCGCGTGAAAGCGGTCGCCTTCGCGCTGCGCAGCTTCGTGCGCGAGCTGCGTTCCGGCGAGATGCTGGTGCTGTTCGCGGCCGTCGCGCTCGCGGTTGCCGCGCTGACCGCCGTCGGCTTCCTGACCGACCGCATCGGCAAGGCCGTCGCGCGCCAGGCGAACGAGGTGCTGGCCGCCGATCTGCGGCTGCGCTCGCCGGACGAGGTGCCGGCAGCCTGGCGCGAACTCGCAGGCCGCTACGGCCTCGCGACCGCCGAGACCCGGTCCTTCCCCAGCGTCGTGTTCGCCGGCGATGCGAACGCGCTCGCGACGATCATGGCCGTCAGCGAGGGCTACCCGCTGCGTGGCCGGCTGCGCATCGCCGACGCGCTGTTCGCCGGGCAGTACGAGGTCGAGCGCATCCCGCAGCCCGGCACGGTCTGGGCCGATGCCGCGCTGCTCGCGCGGCTGGGCATCGGCGTCGGCGACGAGCTCGCGCTCGGTGAGTCCGCGCTCGAGGTCGGCGCGGTGCTGACCTATCGACCGGACCAGTCGATCGGCTTCGCGTCGCTGGCGCCATCCCTGCTGCTGAATCTCGCCGACCTGTCGGCCACGGGACTGATTGCCGAGGGCAGCCGCGTGCGCAACGCGCTGCTCGTGGCCGGCGACGAGGAAGACGTCGACGCCTTCTACGCCGCCGTCGAGGACCAGCTGCCGGAGTCCGTGCGCGTGCGCAACGCCGAGGATTCGAGCGAGCGGGCCGGCAACGCGGCGGACCGCGCGCAACGCTTCCTGTCGCTGACCGCGATCATCAGCCTGCTCCTGAGCGCCGTCGCGATCGCGATGTCAGCGCGCCGCTTCGCACACCGGCGCATGGACAGCGTCGCGCTGATGAAGAGCCTGGGTGCCTCGCAACATTTCGTCATCGTCGCGAGCGCGGTACAGATCGTGCTGCTCGGCGTGCTCGGCGTCATCGCGGGCAGTGCGATCGGTTTCGTCGTCGAGGCGCTCGTTACCGGCATGATCGCCGACCTGTTCGCGTCCGACCTGCCGGAACCCGGCATGGGCCCCGTGTTCCTCGGCACCGGCGCAGCCCTCGTGCTGCTGGTCGGCTTCGCGCTGCCGTCGCTGATCCAGCTGCGCAACACGCCGCCGCTGCGCGTGCTGCGCCACGACGCGATGCCGCCGCCGCCGTCGCGGCTGGCCGTGGCCGGCAGCTCGCTGCTCGCCGTGGCGCTGCTCCTGTACTGGGCGATCGGCGACGCGCTGATGCTCCTCATCGTGCTCGGCGGCATCCTGCTCGTCGCCGGCGCGCTGTACGCCGTCGGCCGCGGGCTGGTCACGCTGATGGGCCGCTCGCGCGGCGGGGTCGGCATCGCCTGGCGCTACGGTCTCGCGAACGTCGCGCGCCGCGGCCGCGACAGCGCCGTGCAGGTCGTCGCGTTCGGGCTCGGCTTGACCGTGCTGCTGCTGCTGACCTTCGTGCGCACCGACCTGCTGGCGGGCTGGCAGCAGACGCTGGACGAGGATGCGCCGAATCACTTCCTGATAAACATCCAGCCCGACGAGCGCGGCTCGGTCGCCGGCATCTTCCAGGCCGCCGGCGTGGCCGCGCCCGAATTCGTGCCGCTCGTGCGCGCACGCATGACCACGATCAACGGCGAGGACGTGCGCACGCGCGAATACCCCGAGGACGACGGCCGCTGGCAGGCGAACCGCGAGGCCAACCTGAGCTTCGCGGCGACGCTGTCCGACAGCAACGAGCTCGTCGCCGGCGAGTGGTGGCCGACGGATTACGACGGTCCGCCGCTCGTGTCGGTCGAGGAAGAGGCGGCACTCGAGATGGGCGTTGGCCTCGGCGACCGCTTCACGTTTCTCGTCGCCGGGCGCGAGCTGACCATGACGATCGCCAGCATTCGCCGGGTCAACTGGGACTCGTTCCAGCCGAATTTCTTCATGGTGCTGTCGCCGGGCGCGCTGGACGGCTTCCCGACCAGCTACATCGCGAGCCTGCGCGTGCCGGAGAGCGCGTCCGGCGTACTGCTGGACTTGGTGCGCGCGCACCCGACGATCTCGGTCATCGACCTCGACGCGATCCTCGAACAGGTCAAGGGCATCATCAACAAGGCGAGCCTCGCGATCCAGGCCGTGTTCGTGTTCACGCTGGCCGCCGGCATCGCCGTGCTGTTCGCCGCGGTGCAGTCGACGATCGACGAGCGTCGCTACGAGAGCGCGATGCTGCGCGCGCTCGGCGTACGCCGGCGCACGGTCATGTCCGGCGTGCTGACGGAGTTCGCCGCGCTCGGCTTCGCCGCCGGCCTGCTGGCCGCGGCCGGCGCCTCGGCGCTCGCGGCGGTGATCGCCGTGCGCCTGTTCGACCTGGAATTCACGTTCAACGCCGGCCTGTGGCTGTCCGGCCTCGCCGCCGGCGTACTGCTGGTCTGCGCCAGCGGCTACCTGGCCGCGCGCAGCGCGATCAACGCGCCGCCGGTCGACGTGCTGCGCGGTGCCTGAGACGGGCCCGGCGCAGCACGACGGCGAGCGCCTGTCCTGCGGCGCGGTGATCGTACGCCGGACCGACGACGGCTGGCTGACGTTGCTGCTGCGGGCCTGGCGCAACTGGGACTTCCCGAAGGGCATCCGCGAGGACGGCGAGTCGCCGCTGGCGACCGCGCGTCGCGAGGTCGGCGAGGAGACGGGCATCGACGACCTCGCGTTCGACTGGGGCGAGGTGTCGATCGATACCGGCCCCTACAACCGCGGCAAGACCGCGCGCTATTTCCTCGCGCGCACCGGCACGGAACAGGTCGAGATGGGCATCGTGCCCGAGCTCGGCCGCGCCGAGCACCACGAGTACCGCTGGATGAGCTTCGACGAGGCCTACGACCGCGCCTCGCCGCGCGTGCGCACGGTCGTGGTCTGGGCCCGGCAGATCGTCGGCGCCTGAGCCTCAGACGATGCGGTTGTAACGCTCGCCGGCCGCGAACGCGCGGTAGGCCCTCGCCAGCTGGTCCAGTGAGTTCTGCCGGGCCTCGCGCGTGCCCCAGGCGATGTGCGGCGTCACGACGAGCCGCGGCGAGTCGAGCTCGAGCAGCGGGTCGCCGTCGACCGGCGGCTCCTGCGGCAGCACGTCGATGGCGGCGCCGCCGATGCGTTCTTCCGCCAGCGCGGCCGCGAGCGCGGCGGAGTCGACAAGGCCGCCGCGCGCCGTGTTGACCAGGATCGCGTCCGGCTTCATCAGGCCGAGCTCGCGCGCGCCGATCAGTCCGCGGGTCTCCTCGGTCAGCGGGCAGTGCAGCGACACGACGTCGGCGCGGCCGAGCAGTTCGTCCAGGTCGACCCGGCCGTCGTCGGCCGCCGGCTGGCCGCGGCGCCGCGCGACCAGCACCCGCATGCCGAAGTGTTCGGCCGTGCGCGCCACCGAGGAGCCCAGGTCGCCGTGGCCGACGATACCCATCGTCATCGCGGACAGTTCGCGCAGCGGGTAGTCGAGCAGGCAGAACTCGGTCGATTCCTGCCACGCGCCGTCGGCCACCGCGCGCGTGAAGCGATGCAGGCTGTGGGTCAGCGTCAGCAGCACGCCGAACACGTGCTCGGTGACCGACTGCGTGCAGTAGGCGCGCACGTTGCAGACCGCGATGCCGCGTTCGCGGGCCGCGTCCAGGTCGACGTTGTCGACGCCGGTCGCCGTGAGCCCGATGAAGGAGAGGCGCGGGGCTGCATCGAACTGGTCCGCCCCGAGCCGTACCTTGTTCGCCAGCACGACCTCGGCGTCGGCGATCCGCCCGGCAACCTGCCCGGCCGTCGTGGTCTCGAAGAAGCGCATTTCGGGAAACAGGTCGAGCAACGGGCCGCGGTCGAGTTCCGCGGCGCCGACGGTGGCGAAATCGAGGAATACGGCATTCATGCGCTTGCGTTATTCTCTGGCTGACGCGGAGCGGGAAACAATGGGCGAAGCTTTCTGGAAACACAAGTCGCTCGCCGACATGACGCCGGCGGAGTGGGAGTCGCTGTGCGACGGCTGCGCGCTGTGCTGCCTGCAGAAGCTCGAGGACGAGGACACGGGCGAAATCTACTTCACCGACATCGCCTGCCGCCTGCTGGATACCGGCCGCTGCCGCTGCAGTGACTACGCGAACCGGCTCGCCCGCGTGCCGGGCTGCCTGCAGCTCTCGGCCGCGCGTCCGCAGGAGTTTCGCTGGTTGCCGGCAAGCTGCGCGTACCGGCGGCTGGCCGAGGGCCGCGACCTGCCGGACTGGCACCCGCTGGTCAGCGGCGACCCGGAGTCCGTGCACGCCGCCGGCATCTCTGCACGGGGCCGCTGCGTGTCGGAAACCAAGCGCAGCGAGTACACGGTGCTGCGACGGCTCGCCGACTGAAACGATGAGCGAACCGGCCTTCATCCCGCTGCCCGGCTGGCAGGAGCTGCCGCCCGCGGAAATGCGCGCGCGCCTCGAGCGCTTCTATACGCAGGTCGATGCGCGCCGCAGCGTGCGCGAGTTCTCGCCGCGGCCGGTGCCCCGCCAGCTGATCGAGACCGCGTTACGCGCCGCCGGCACCGCGCCGTCCGGCGCGAACCTGCAGCCCTGGCACTTCGTCGCGGTCGGCCGCGCGGAGACCAAGCGCCGGATCCGCGTCGCGGCGGAGCGCGAGGAACGCGAGTTCTACGAGCATCGCGCGCCGGCCGAATGGCTGGAGGCGCTGAAACCGCTCGGCACCGACACGGAGAAGCCCTTCCTCGAAACGGCGCCCTGGCTGATCGCGGTGTTCCTGAAGAAGTACGATCGGCGCGCCGACGGCAGCAAGCTGAAGCATTACTATCCGACCGAGTCGACCGGGCTCGCGACCGGCATCCTGATCACGGCGCTGCACGTGGCCGGGCTCGCCTGCCTGACGCACACGCCGAGCCCGATGGGCTTTCTCAACGAAATCCTGGGCCGGCCGAAGAGCGAGCGGCCGTTCCTGCTGCTGGTGACGGGCTACCCGGCCGCCGACGCGCGCGTGCCGGACATCTCGCGCAAGGCGCTCGAAGAGATCGCGACCTTCGTCGAGGACTGAGGCGCTCCGCTCAGCCGGTGTTCTGCAGTCCCTGCGCGATACCGTTGACGCTCGCGAGCAGCGCGTCGAACAGCGCCTGGTCTTCGTAGTCGCTGTCCCGCCAGCGCTTCAGCAGGTCGACCTGCATCAGGCTCATCGGGTCGACATACGGGTTGCGCAACATGATCGCGCGCTGCAGCGTTACGTCGCTCTCCAGCAGCTCGCTGTGGTCCGAGTACTTCAGGATCAGCCCGCGGGTCAGTTCGAACTCTTTCACGATGAGCGGGAAGAACTCGTCGTGCAGGGGGCCCGCGAGCCGCGAGTAGATTTCGGCTATGCCCAGGTCCGCCTTGGCCAGCACCATTTCGACGTCCGCGGTCAACGCGCGCATGAAGTACCACTCGCCGAACATGTCGCGGAACGCATCGTCGTCGAACTCCTCGGCGGCGGCGCGCAGGCCGCTGCCGAAGCCGAACCAGCCGGGCAGGATGTGCCGGCTCTGGGTCCACGAGAAGACCCACGGGATCGCGCGCAGGTGCTCTACGCCGCGTCCGGAGCGCCGCGACGCCGGCCGCGAGCCGATACGCATTCGCTCGATCAGGTCGATCGGCGTCGCGAGCCGCCAGTAGTCGTAGAAGCGCGGCGTGTCGTAGACCAGCTTGCGGTAGACGCGGCGGCTGACCTCGGCGACGGTCTGCATCATTGCGTGCCACTCCGGCAGATCGCCGCCGCGGTGCTGCGGCATCGCGGTCGCGAGGGCGACCGAGCCGACGGCCTGTTCGAGCGTGCGCAGCGCGATGCCGCGCAGGCCGTACTTCTCGTTGATGATCTCGCCCTGCTCGGTGACGCGCAGGTGGCCATTGACCGTGCCCGGCGGCGCACCGAGCACCGCCGCGTGCGTCTTGCCGCCACCGCGGCTGATCGTGCCGCCGCGGCCGTGGAACAGGTGCAGCGTGATGTCGCTGTGCTGCATGACCTCGACCAGCCTTAGCTGGGCGTTCTGCAGCGCCCAGCGGGCGGCCGCGAGGCCGGAGTCCTTGTTGCTGTCCGAGTAGCCGATCATGACCGTCTGGCGGTCGTCGCGCTGCCGCAGGTGTTCGCGGTACAGCTCGTTGTCGAGCAGGTCGCCCAGGATCTGCGGCCCGTTATCGAGGTCGTCGACCGTCTCGAGCAGCGGCGCGATGTCGAGCGGCACTTCGCCCTTCTTGTTGTGCAGCTCGCTCCAGTTCGCGAGCAGCAGCACCGACAGGATGTCGTCGGCGCCCTGTGTCATGCTGATGATGAACGGGCCGATCGCCTCGCGCCCGTACTTGCGCCGGCAGAACGCAATGGCCTGGAACACGGCGAGCGTCTTGCGCACGGCGATGCTCTGGCGCGCCGGCGGCGGGTCCTTCTGGCGTATTGCCTCGACGATGCGCTCCGCGCGGTCCTCGGCGCTCCAGTCGAGCCAGTCGTCTATCCCCAGGCACTCGCCGATGACCTCGCGGTGCACCATCGCGTCCTGGCGCACATCCAGCGTAACCATGTGGAAGCCGAACGTGTCGATGCGCCGGAGCAGGCGCTTCACGGCGAAGTAGCCGGCGTGCTGGCCCTTGTTGCGGGCGAGGCTTGCCGCAATCAGCGCGATGTCCGCGCGGAACTGGCGCACGTTCTCGTAGGGAAAGGCGTCGTCGTCGTAGGTCGCCTGCAGGCGTTGCTGGATCAGGCGTAGCAGCACGCGGTAAGGCATCTCGCGGTGGCGCAGCGGCACAGAGTGGTAGGCGTTCGGGAACTCGGTGCGGTATTCCTCGATGCGCTCCTCGATTTCCGCCGCGACGCCGATGCGAGCACTCGACTGGCTGAGCTTGGCGGACAGCGACGCGCACTCGTTGTAATACAGGTCCAGGATCAGCGCGCGCTGGCGCGCAAGCGTCGAGCGGATCGTCTTCGCGTTGACGTTCGGATTGCCGTCCATGTCGCCGCCGACCCAGGACGCGTAGCGGATGATCGTCGGTATCTTGATCCCGCGCGCCTCCTTGCCGTAGACCCTGAGGGCGGCGCCCTCGAGATCTTCGTAGAACGGCGGCATCGCGCGGTACAGCACGTCCGTGACGAAGAACAGCACGTGTTCCAGCTCGTCGGCGACGGTCATCTGCTCCGACGGGTGCTCGGCGGTCTGCCAGCCGGTCGTGACCTCGAGCTTGATGTTCTCAAGCGCAACATGCATTTCCTGCGCCGTCATCGTCGGGTTCAGCATGTCGATCATGCGGCTGACGATGCGCTGTTCCTTGCGCAGGATCGTGCGGCGCGTCGGCTCCGTCGGGTGCGCGGTGAATACCGGTTCGATCAGCATGCCCTTCAGCAGCTTGCGGAAGTCGGCCAGCGTGAGGCCGGACGCCTTGAGCTTGACCAGCGTTTCTTCCAGGCCGCCCGGCTGGTACTGCCCGACTTCCTGCAGGTATTCGCGGCGGCGCCGGATGCGGTGCACCTTCTCCGCCGTGTTGACCATCTGGAAGTAGGTCGAGAACGCGCGGATGACCTGCAGGGCCAGGTCGAGTTCGAGGCCGCTGACGTGGTCCCCGAGCTTCTCGTCCGGCTTCTCGTTGCCCTCGCGGCGCCGGATCGAGCGCAGCCGCGCCTCCTCGACGAACTCGAACAGTTCCTCGCCGCCCTGTTCGCGCAGCAGGTCGCCGACCAGCGCGCCGAGCGTGCGCACGTCGTCGCGCAGGGCCTGGTCCTTGTCCTCGAAGGTGATGTCCTGGCGGCGCACGAGCGATCCCCGGGCTCTCAGTCGCGGAAGTTCTCGTACTGCAGCGGCAGGCCGATGTCCTGCTCCTTCAGCAGCGCGATCGCCGCCTGCAGGTCGTCACGCTTCTTGCCGCTGATGCGCAGCTTGTCGCCCTGTATCGCGGCCTGCACCTTGAGCTTGCTGGCCTTGATCGTCTTGACCAGCTTCCTCGCGCGCTCGGTGTCGATACCCTGGCGCAGCAGTACTTTCTGGCGGGCCTTGTTCAGCGCCAGCTCCGGTTCCTGCGGGTCCATGCAGCCGACGTCGATACCGCGCTTCGCGAGCTTCTGGCGCAGGATGTCGAGCATCTGCTGCAGCTGGAAGTCGGACTGGCTGGCAAGCAGGATCTGCTCACCCTCGATCTCGTAGTGCGAGTCCGTACCCTTGAAGTCGAATCGCGTGGCGACCTCGCGGTTCGCCTGGTCGACCGCGTTGCGTGCCTCGTGCGCGTCGAACTCGCTGACGACGTCGAAAGATGGCATTGCTCGTTCTCCGGCTCAGGTGGTGCTGGCGTCAGCCGGCGTCCCGGTCGCGAGCGGCCCGGCCGGCTCGGCGATGAGTTTCTCGACCAGCGCCGTCAGTTCGGTGGTCAGCGCCTTGTAGTGCTCGCCGGTGCCGGGGCCGTTGAAGCCGGTATGTATGCGCCGCACCCGGCCGCCGCGGTCGATGAAGATCGTCGTCGGGAACGCGAGCACGGCGTCCAGCGACGGCAGGGTCGCGGCGGCCTCGGTCTTGGACGAGGTGCCGGCGATCAGCGTCGCGTACTCGATGCCGAACTTCTTGCGGAACAGGCGTACCTGCTCGGCGGCACGCTCCGGGTCGTCGAAGTGTTCGTACATCAGCGCGACGACTTCGAGGCCGCGCTCGCGATACTTCGCGTACAGCGGCGCCATGAAGCGCGCCTCGTCGTGGCAGTTCGGGCACCAGGTGCCGGCCAGCGTGACGACGACGACCTTGCCGGCGAAACGCGGGTCGTCCCAGGCGAGCCGCTCGCCGTTCTCGTCCGGGAAGTCGAACTCGAAGCGCTCGTAGCCAGGCTTCAGGTGCGTGCGCTGGTAGGCATCCGGCAGCCGCGCGTTCGCATCGCGCACGCCGGTCCACTCCTGGTACCACTCGGTGCCGGACCAGAAGCGGCCCTCCTCGATGCGGTCGCCCGCGAGCCGGCCCGTGAACATGAACGCGTGCGCGCCGTCGAAGGTCGACAGCCGGAACGTCGAGCCGCTGACGTGGCCGGCGAGGTAGCGAAAGTCGCCGTTCGGGTTCAGGAAGGTGCCGAACAGCCGTCCGCCCCGCTGCGAGAACTCGCCGATGGACGGCGAGCGGCTGCCGTCGGGCTCGACGAAGGTCACGGCCCAACGCCCCGACATGTCGACGCCGCTGGCGGCGGGCGCGGCCTCGGCGGACGCGGCGCGCTCCGGGCCCGGTGCGGCGCGGAACGGCATCGACTGGGTCCTGCCGTGGCTTTTCGTCAGGACCAGCTCGCCGCGCAGCTGGCCGTCGACCAGCCGCGCGCGGATCTCGTTGTTGAAGGCGGGAAAGCGCAGCAGCAGTTCGTCGTCGACGAGGCGGACCTCGTCGATCGGCACGCGCTCCTGCCCGTTGATGAGGTTCGCCGCGTAGATGCCGTTACGGTGACTGATCTCGATACCCGACTCGATGTCGCCGCCCGGCAGCGTGATGCGGGCGTGCCAGGTGCCGGTTGCCAGCCCGCCGCCGCTCGCGGCTTCGTCGCCGCCGCAGCCGGCGAGCAGTGCGAACGACGCGACAAATATGAGGAGTAGACGGCGCATGAACGGGGGCGGCGGGTACCCGGCTGGACGACGTCTCAGTGTAGCGCAACGGCGTCGCGGCGCCGAATGAAACCCGCTCAGTCGCGCTCGAGTTCGGCGCGCTTCGAGCGCACGAGTTCGAGGAAGCGGGGGGTGAGGCCTACGTCCTCGTAGACCGGGTCGCCGAACTCGTCCTCGCGGATGACTCGCTCGCCGGCCTCGTAGGGCATGGCCGTCTCGACCTCGTCGAGCGCTGCGCCGAGCAGGTCGCCGATCAGCGTGTCGACGTCGTTGCCGGGAAACAGTTCGGCCAGGGCTTCGAGCCGGGCGGCGTCCTCGAGCGGCAGGTGGATCGCGTAACGCTCCGCGCTCAGCTTGCGGGCCCGCTGTCGGCTCCAGGTGTCCAGCAATGTCTTGAATCGCATGCGCGGCTCCGGGCCGGGCGGCAAGGCCGCGGCGACAATAACAAAATCTCCCCGGACTGCCCACATTCCGGGACGGCGCGCGCGGCCGCGCGCCGGCATGCTCGGGGCATCGCCCACGGACGGATCGCGATGCAGACTCTCGCCGGACAGCAGGCGGCGCGCGCACGGCGGGACAGCCCGCTCGCGCGCCTCGCCGCCCTCGGCCTCGACGCCGACATCGTCACGGCCGAGCCGGGACTCGTCGCCGGCGGCGTCGGCATCCGGCTTGCCGTGCGGGAGCTGCTGGCCGCGCCCGAGCGACTCGCGGGCGAGCTGCGCCGCATCGGTGCACTGCTGACGCTCGGCATCCCGGTCGGCCTCTCGCTCGTCGACCTCGGCATGCGCGGCCAGCGGCGTCTCGAGTGCCTGCTGCGGCGCCTGCAGCAGGTGACCCGCGCGCCGTGTATCGACCGGCGCCTGCTCTCGATCGCTGTCGCCGGGCGCTGGCCCGGGCTGCCCGCCTGCCTGCAGGCAAGCCGTGCCTGGCTCGGCGACGGCCCGCGCTACGCACTCATCGACGACGTCGCCGCGGCCGCCGGGCTGCTGCGCCTGCTGGCTACCCAGCGTGGCCGCTGCCGCGGCCTCGAGCCGGTGCTCGCGTCGGCCGTGCGCAGCGCCTGCCCGCTGCTCGCCGACGAGCAGGGCAGCGTCCCGGTCACCCGCCGCGGCCTGGTCGCACCGCCGCGCAGCGCGTGGCTGCCGCTGACCCTGAACCTGGCGCGGCAGGCGGACGCGGCGGGTCGCATCGATCGCGACCGGCTCGCCGAGCGGCTGGTGCGCGCGCTGCCGCTCGCGGACGCACTGTTCGACGAGCTGTACTGGGCCGACCCGGCACAGCGCCTCGACGCGCACAACAATCGCCGCGTCGTCGTCGTGCTCGACGGGCTCGGCGACCTGCTCGTCCGGCGCGGTGCGGACCCGGCGGCCATCGCCACGCTGCGCGAGCTCGACGGCCTGCTGTCCGCGATCCGTAGCTGCCTGTGGGAGTGCTCGCGGCAGCTCGCGCGCGAGCGCGGCTGCCTGCCCGCGCTGACCCGCCGCGATCCGGGCGCGGGGCTCGCCGACGACGGCCAGCGGCGGGCCTGGCAGAGCCGCTGGCGCGAGGCGCTCGCCAGGGTCGCGCTGC
>ERZ869936.1401-NODE-1401-length-17467-cov-6.769010_pt1 | contig 17467 bp, 11 predicted proteins | sample MGYA00520876_ERZ869936 | MGnify/ENA primary metagenome ERZ869936 (study PRJEB32218, sample SAMN09650985) | biofilter metagenome | isolation source: enrty point of leading RO module | place: Saudi Arabia: Thuwal, RO plant located on Red Sea | collected 2016-02-17 ...
CGACGGCGCACGACCGCGCGAGCCCACTCGCGCACAGGCCGAACATCGGGGCGCGTGGGGGCTCGGGCGGTCCTTCCCCATCCACCTCCGGCCTTGATCCTTAAGACTTCTTAAGTATCATCACGGCGTGCGTCTTCTCGCCACGCTGCTGCTTCCGGCGACCCTTCTCGTCTTTGCCTCCTGCGCCCATCCGCGCGGCAACTACAGGGGCTACAAGGACGCCAGTTATTCGGTCCGCGGCCAGACCTACCATCCGATGAGCGTGGACGAGGCGCTGCACTACCAGGAGGTCGGCACCGCTTCATGGTTCAATGAGTCGAGATTCTTCGGCCTCAAGCGCGGCAACACGGCCATCGGCGAAAAGGTGATGCCCTGGCACAACATCGCCGCCCACAAGACCCTCCCCCTGCCCGCCGTGGTGAAGGTCACCAATCTGGAGAACGGCAAGTCGGTGAAGTGCCGCGTGAACGACCGCGGCCCCTTCATCGACGGCCGCATCATCGATCTCTCGCCCCGGGCGGCGAAGAAGATCGATTTCTACGACCAGGGGCTCACCACCGTCGAGGTCGAGGTCCTTTCGGTCGGCGACGGCAAATACAAGCGCAAGCCGCGCAGGAAGTGGTTCTTCGGAATCTTCTGATCGCTCCGGCTCAAAGGAATGCTCCGGCCGCCACACCGCCGCCGAGCCAGGCGTAGGCAAGGATCGCCAGCACCGAAAGGGTGCGCTCGATCCAGTTGCTGTCGCCATGGTCGTGGGAATGCCCGCCCCCGCGATCACTCCACTTCAGCCACGCCAGCACCCCGGTGAGCCCGAAAAAGGCGAGGTTCATCCAGAAGGTGAAGTCGATGGCGAAGCGCTCGCCGCCAGCGCCTCCACCTCCGCCGGCGGGCGCTTCGGGAAGGAGATCGAAGGCGGCGAAGGTCCAGTGCATCGCGACCGCGCTGCAGACGATCGCCATCAGGAAGATCCCGGCGATGTAGGCGGCCATCTTCCAGCCGTAGAACTTGGCGTTCATCCGGATCACCGGAAAGACGACGAGGTCGCTGAAGATGAAGGCCATGACCCCGGCGAAGGACACTCCGCTGCCGAAAAGCAGCGCGGCCAGAGGAATGTTGCCCATCGAGCCGATGAAGGTGAAGAAGGCCGCCACCGGCCCGATCAACGAATGGGCGACGGTGGTCAGGATCCCCTCGTCACCACCCGAGTTGAAGAACAACGCCTGGAAGAATTCGGCCGGCACGAAGGCGGCGATGATCCCGGCGACGGTGAAACCGACGGTCACGTCCTTCCACACCATGTTCCACTCCATGAAGTACTTCCGCGCGACCATCCGCCAGCCCTCCACGCTGCGGATGCGGTCCTTCCAGTCTGGCAGGTCGCCTTCTTCTCCCCCGCCCTCCTCGTCCCGCAATCGTTCGCGGGCGTCCTCGATCAACCGCTTCGGATAGAGAAGCTTCACGAACAGCCACATGAAGCCGATCAACAGGATTCCGCCGACGTATTCGCCGACGACGAACTGCCAGCCGAGGAAGATCGAGATCACGATGCCGAGTTCGATCACCAGGTTGGTCGACGAGAGCAGGAAGGCGAGCGCGGGAATCAGTCCGGCACCCTTCTTGAAGATGGCCTTCGCCCCGGCCAGTGCGGCGAAGGAGCAGGAACTCGATATGAACCCGAAGAAAGTCGCCAGACCGACACTCCTGCCGCCCGCCTCGCCCATCGTCCGCCGCATCCGCTCGCGGGTGACGAAGACCTGGATGCATCCGCTGATGATGTAGCCGAGCACGAAGGCCCACAGAGCTTTCCAGAAGTAACCGAGGGTCGTGAGGGCGGATTCGTTCCAGCCATTCAGAAAATCGATCATCGTTGCAGCCTAGGGGCGATCCCAGGGAGCCTCTAGCGGAAATCACGTCCGGGCGCGGGAGACCCCGATATTCAGGCGGCGCGAGTCCGCTCCTCCTTCACCGCATACAGCACCGGCACGACGAACATCGTCACCAGCTCGATCAGCATGCCGCCGAAGATGGGAACGGCCATCGGCGCCATGAGGTCGGAACCGCGGCCGGTTGATGTAAGCACGGGAAGCAAGGCCAGCAGGGTCGTGGCGGTGGTCATCAGGCACGGGCGCACGCGTCGCTTGCCGGCGTCGACGACCGCCTCGCGGATCGCCTCGATGCCCTGCGGCTTGAGCTCGGCGAAGCGTTGCCGGAGGTAGGTGGACATCACCACGCCGTCGTCGGTGGCGATGCCGAAGAGCGCGAGGAAGCCGACCCACACGGCGGTCGAGAGGTTGATCGGCGAGACCTGGAAAAGCTGCTGCAGGTTGTGGCCGAACAGCTCGACGTCGAGGAAGCCGGGCCGGCCGTAGAGCCACAGCAGCAGGAACCCGCCGGACCAGGCGACGGCGACGCCGCTGAAGACGATGAGCGTGGTGGTGGTCGATCGGTTGTCGAGGTAGAGCAGGACGAAGATCGCGCCGAGCGCCAGCGGGACCATGGTCCACAGGGTGCGGTTGAACTCGAGCGCCGACTCGTAGTTGCCGGCGAAGTGATAGCGGATCCCCGGGGCCCGCGTGAGGCGTCCGTCGCGCTCCGCCTGTTCGAGAAAGGCCCTGGCGTTCTCCACCACATCGACCTCGGCGTGCCCGGGCCGCGAGCCGAAGGTGACGTATCCGGTCAGGAAGGTGTCCTCGGCCTTGATCATCTGCGGGCCTCGCACGTACCGGATGCTCGCGACCTGCGACAGCGGCACCTGGGTGCCCTCGCGGGCGGTGACCAGCACTCGGCCGAGCGACTCCTGCGTGTCGCGTGCCTCGCGGGCGTAGCGGACCTGCACGCCGAAGCGCTCGCGGCCTTCGACGGTGGTCGTCACGACCCGCCCGCCGATCGCCGTCTGGATGGTCTCGTGGATGTCGGAAATGTTCAGACCGTAGCGCGAGGCGGCCTCACGGTCGGGCTCGATCTCGAGGTAGGGTTTGCCCACGATGCGGTCGGCGTTGACCGTCTCGGTGGCCAGGCCCTCGACCTCGCCGCTGCGCAGCAGCCGCTCGACCTGCAGGCCGAAGGCCTCGATCTGCTCGAGGCTCTCGCCCTTGATCTTGAGGCCCATCGGCGCGCGCATGCCGGTCCGCAGCATGACCAGGCGGGTCTCGATCGGCTGCAGCTTCGGCGCGCCGGTGATGCCGGGAACCTGCGTCGCCTCCTCTATCTTCGCCCAGATGTCGTCCGGCGTTCGGATCTCCGGCCGCCACTGGCGGAAGGGCTTGCCGTGGCGGTCCTCGATCAAACTACCATGTTCGTCGTAGATGAAGTCGCCGTCGTCGGTGCGGAAGCGCAGCACGCGGCCCTTGTCGTCGGAGCGATACTCGGGAAGGTAGTTGATGACCGTCTCGATCATCGAGATCGGCGCCGGGTCGAGCGGCGACTCGACGCGGCCGAGCTTGCCGACGACCTGCCGCACCTCGGGAATGGCCGCGATGGCGGCGTCGGTCTGGCGCAGGTATTCCATCGCCTCGTCGATCGACGCGTGGGGGCTCACGGTCGGCATGTAGAGGAAGGAGCCCTCGTCGAGTGCCGGCCGGAACTCCTCGCCCAGGCCGGGGAGCTTCTCGGCCGCGCTCTGCCACAGGCGGGTCCCGGTGATGCCGTCGCCGAGCACCCTGGGAACGAACCCGAAAACGGCGGGAAAGCCCGACAACACGCAGAGCGCGAAGACGAACAGCGCGACCGGCAACGCGAGAAACAGCGCTTTGTGTGCGAGGCACCAGCGCAGGACGCGCGGGTAGATCATCTCGAAGGCCTTGAAGCCCAGCAGCAGCAGGCCGACGACGAGGACGACGAAGATCGTGTTCTCCACCGTGTTGCGGTCGAGCCCGAGCGGCATCCAGTCGAGGGTGAGGAAGATCACGACCGACAGCGCCGCGACGACGTTGAGGCCGAAGACGATGCCGCGGCGGAATTTCCCACGGATGAACGGATCGACGGCGATGCCGGCGGCCAGCACGAGCAGCCCGACAGCGAGCGGCGTGGCGAAGGTCAGCGCGATCACGCCCGCGGCGGCGAGCAGGCCGCAGGAAAGTCCGCGGCGGCTGCGGAAGAGCTTGGGAAATGAGCCGAACAGCAGGTGCGCGACCGGCGGGATGATGGTCAGCGCGACGATGATCGAGGCGACCAGCGCGAAGGTCTTGGTAAAAGCGAGCGGCTTGAACAGGCGGCCGGCCTCGCCAGTCATGGTGAAGACCGGCAGGAAGCTGATGACGGTCGTCAGCACCGAGGTCGTGACCGCGCCTGCGACCTCGGTGACCGCACGGTGGATGACCGCCGCCCGCGACTCGCCGGGGTAGGCCTCGTCGAGGTGCTTGAGGATGTTTTCGGTGAGCACGATCCCGACATCGACGACGGTGCCGATGGCGATCGCGATGCCGGCCAGGGCGACGACGTTGGCATCGACGCCCGCGAGCTTCATCGCGATGAAGGTGATCAGCACCGCCAGCGGCAACATCGCCGAGATGAGCAGGCTGCTGCGCAGGTGGAGCACCATCACGACCACCACGATGATGGTGACGAGCACCTGCTGATAGAGTGCCTCGTCGAGGGTGTTGAGGGTTTCGCCGATGAGCTCCGAGCGGTCGTAGAAGGGGACGACGGTGACCTTGGAGGTGGTCAGCCAGTCCGGCCACCCGGCGCGCGGGGTGCGACGGGTGAAGTCGAGCCAGGCTTCGTTGTCGGGGAGCGGAGTCGTGGCATGCTTTGTGGCATGACCGTCCCGGTCATGAATCGATGAGCCGGTTTCCCGGGTGGAGTCCGTCGGCGGATCGCTGCCAGGATTGGACGCGGCCTCGGGATCCATGACCGGGTCGGTCATGCCACGGGTGATGTCGCGGGCCTGGGCGAAGGCGGCGACCTGCTGCGGCGTGGTGCGTGTCCAGTCGATCACCGCGCGGATCGGCAGGGAGCCCTCGAGGTCCTTGATCTTCGCCTTGGTCGCCTGGATCGCCTCGAGCGGGTTGGCCCCGTAGCGGGCGACCACCACGCCGCCGGCGGCGTCGGCGCCGTTGACGTCGAGCGCGCCGCGGCGCATCGCGGGCCCGAGCTGGACCGAGGCGACGTCCGCGACGGTGATCGGCGTGTTGTCGCGGACCGTGACGACCGCCTTCTCAATGTCGGAGACGTCCTCGACGTAGCCGGTGCCGCGGAGGAAATACTCGACGCCGTTGATCGCCAGGTTTCGCGCGCCGATCTCCTGGTTCGACTTGCGCACGGCGTCGACGACCTGGGCCAGCGTGACCTCCTGGGCACGCAGCAGGTCGGGATCGACATCGACCTGGTACTGGCGCTCGTAACCGCCGACCGAGGCGACCTCGGCGACGCCCTCGGCGGCGAGCAGGGCGTAGCGCACCTGCCAGTCCTGGATCGCTCGGAGTTCGTCGAGGTCCCAGCCACCGGCCGGGTTGCCGTCGGGGTCGCGGCCCTCGAGCGTGTACCAGAAGACCTGTCCGAGCCCCGTGGCGTCGGGACCCAGTGTCGGCGTGACCTCGCCGGGAAGCAGGTTTGCGGGGAGCGAGTTGAGCTTCTCGAGGACCCTACTACGGCTCCAGTAGAATTCGACGTCCTCCTCGAAGATGAGATAGACGTACGAGCTGCCGAACATCGAGAACGAGCGCACCTCCTTCACCCCCGGCACGCCGAGCAGGGCGACGGTGAGCGGATAGGTCACCTGGTCCTCGATGTCCTGCGGCGAACGGCCTGGCCAGTCGGTGTAGACGATCTGCTGGTTGTCGCCGAGGTCCGGGATGGCATCGACGGCGACCGGATCGCGCGGGTAGTCGCCGGTGTCCCAGTCGAAGGGCGCCACCCGCACGCCCCAGGCGATGAAGAAGGTCAGCAGGAGCAGCACGACCAGCTTCTGGTGGAGGCAGAAATGGATGAGGCGGTTCACGGAAGATGGGCCACAAAAGTCACAGAGTTCACAAAAGGGTTGTGGTTCGGACTGGCGTCAGGTGTCGGAATCATGATGGCTTGATGAACGATGAATGACTCGATCGATGATGACGTGGTGAAGGGGTGGTGTGACTTGATCCGGGAGCAGGCCTTCGACCTGCATGCATGGTTGAGACACGGCCAACTCGAGAAAGTCTACGAGAACGGAATGCGGAACCGGATCCGCCGGATCGGCATGACAGTCGAGCAGCAGTGGGGAATCGATGTCAAAGACCGGGACGGTTCGGTGCTGGGAGAGTTCTTCGCCGATCTCTACGTGAACGATGAACTGATCATCGAATTGAAGGCGGCGAAGAACATCGCGGATGAACACGTCGCCCAAGTCCTCGGATATCTGAACGGCTCCGGAAAGCGTCACGCCCTGCTCATCAACTTCGGCGCACCAAAGCTCCAGATCCGCAAGTTCGTCATCTGAACTCGCCCGCTCCCTTGCAAACGGCACCCTCCCAAGGTGCCGCCCGAAGCCCCCTTTGTGAGTCTTGTGACTTTTGTGGCTATTCATCGTTCTCGACCGACAGCGTGTCAGTGACGGAACCGCAGGTGAGCATGGCGTCGCCGAAGTAGGGGTTGAGCACCCTGGGTTCGGCGGAAAGCCAGTCGGCGCCGGTGTTGCCGAAGGCCATCGGGCAGTGGACGACGTAGGCGTCGCCGACGGCGTCGATGCCGCCCTCGCGGATGCGGGCGATCAGCGCGTCGCTGAGCGGCTTGAAGGCTTTCCGACGAGCCTTGAGATCAGCGGCCTCGGCGACGGCCTTGGCGAGGGGTTGCAGTTCGCCTTCGACGGTTCCGGACAGCGCCCGGGCGGCTTGCTTCGCCGCGTCGTCGTCATCGTCGGCCAAGGCCTTGGCAAGCGGCAGGTAGGCATTGAGGGCGTTTCGCAAGCCCTCGACCTGCCCGGCTTCGACCGGCGGCGGGGCCTCGGGCTGGTAGGGCAGGCCGAGGTGGCGGCCGAGCTGCTCGACGGAGCGCAGGACCCGGAGAACCGCGGCCCGGGGCGAGGAGCCGACTTCGTTCTTCGCGATCGTGAGATCGTTGAGCAGCCGCTGCGAATACTCTTCCCAGAGCTTGAGTTCGTCGGGCTGGAGCGAGGAGGTCTCGATGTCGCGCAGGTGCGATGCGAGCGCCTCGATGCCCGCGGCGTCGGGGTTCTTGGTGAAGCGGAGCAGCAGGCGCGGGATGGCGGCCCATTGGCCGGCGAGGTCGGCCGGGGCCGTGTTGGCCGGGCGTTCCTCGAGGCCGGCATTCGGGTTCATCATCGATGGCCGGGCCTTGATCTGGAGTTCGGAGTCGAGCTTGAAGGCGCCCCGGCTGACCACCAGCTCGCCTTCCTCGAGTCCGGCCTCGACGATGAACTGGTCATCGACCCGGGGCCCGAGGACGATCTCGCGGCCCTCGAAGGTCGGGCTGCCATCGCTTTTCCCGCGGACATACACGATCGCCCGCTCGCCGGTGCGCAGGACAGCCGAGGCGGGAACGAGCAGCGGGACCGGGGCCGTGCCGGGGTCGGGGATGATGCCGAGCTCCTCGGCCGGGACCAGGTCCATGCCGCAGATGTCGCACTGGCCGGGGTGGTCCTTGACGATCTCCGGGTGCATCGGGCTGATCCACTTGCCCTTCAGCGAGGGGTCGAGCACGCGGCCGTTGGCCGTCATGGAGGAACGCACGATCGCATCGGCGAACATGCCCGGCTTGAGCGCGCGGTCGTCGTTGGGGACGTTGACGCGGATCTTCGCGACGCGGCGCATCGGGTCGATCTCGGGGTCGATGAAGGCGATGCGGCCGTGGAAGACGCGTCCGGGCACGGCATCGACGGTGAACTCGACATCCTGGGCGTATCGCAGCCACGGCAGGTCGGCCTCGTAGGCCTCGAGCTTGAGCCACACGGTGGAGAGGTCGGCGACGCGGAACAGCGGGTCGCCGGTCTTCACGTACTGGCCCTCGTTGGCGAGCTTGGCAGTGACGATCCCGGCCTGCGGCGCGTAGAGCGTGAGGTGGTCGGTCGGCTCGGCGGCGTTCTCGATCGTGGCGATCTGCTCCTCGGTGAACTGGAGCAGCCTCAGCTTTTCGCGGGCGGCCTCGAGCAGCCGGCGGCGGGTGTCGCGCACCGCGTCGGAGGCGCCCCCGGCCGCCTTGGCGGCGCGGCTGGCCTCGATCAGCTCGCGCTGGGCGACGAGCAGGTCGGGCGAGTAGATCTCGGCGAGGTGGTCGCCCTTGCGGACGCGCGCGCCGGTGAAGTCGACGAACAGGCGGTCGAGCCGGCCGTCGACGCGCGAGGTGATGGTGGAAATACGACGCTCATCGTAGGCGATGCGGCCGAAGAGGTCGATCTCGGCGGTGGCGGGCTCCCGGACCGCCGGGGAGACGCGGAGGTCGAGCAGGGCGGCGGCCTCGGGGGTGACGCCGACCTCGCGCAGGGCACCGCCGCCGTCGTCCTGGAGCGGGATGAGGTCCATGTTGCAGATCGGGCAAAGGCCGGGGTTCGGCTGGCGGATCTGCGGGTGCATCGAGCAGGTCCAGAGCTGGTCGGACCCGCCACTCGTCGAGTCGTTCCTCTCGCCGGGCGGCAGGCCGAACCACCAGCCGGCGAGGAAGAGCGCCAGCGGGACCACGAAGGTGAGCAGCTTGCGCGGGCTGCGCTTGAGGAAGGTCGGGAGTTTCATGGGATCGGGAATTTGGCCGCAAAAGTCACAAGATTCACAAAGACACCAAGTCTCATGATTTGATGGGCATTTGTGGCTTTCGTGATTCTTGTGGTGAACATCTAGCGCAATCCGGCGGCGGCCTTCAGGGTCGCGGTGGCCTTGCCGAGTTGGGCGCGGTTGCGGGCGAGCTGGAGGCGGTAGGCGAGGTGTTGGCGCCAGGTTTCGATGAGGTCGTCGAAGTCGCTGGTGCCGGCGCTGTAGCCGGTGAGCGTGACCTCGTAGGCCTGCTTGGCGTCGGGCACGAGGCGGGTGTCGAAGAGGTCGGCGACCTCTCGCGCGGTGCGGACATCGAACCACGCCTGCTCGACCCGGTAGCGCAGGTCGGAGCGGGTGGCGGCGAGCATCGCGTCGGTCTCGGCCATGCCCTCGCGGGCTTCCCGGATCATCGCCTTGCGGGGCTCATGCCAAAGCGGGATGTTGATTCCAAGCGTCGCATAAATCTGGTCGCGACCATTGGCGACACGCGACAGCCCGGAGTCGGCGATGGCCGCGCCGCCGACGCCGGCGGTGAAATCGGGAAACTTCTCAAGTTCGGCCCGCTTGAGCCGGTGGCGGAAGGCCGCGGCGCGCTGCTCGGCGGCGGCGACCTCGGGATGGCTCGTCTGAGCCCGGGCCAGAAGGTCTTCGAGGGATCCGGGCGATGGGATCGATCTGTCATCGGGAGTCGGCAGCGGGGCACCGGAGGGGCGATTGAGCAGCGAGTTGAGCCGCGCCTGCGCCGTGCCCCGAAGTTGCCGTGCCTCGGCGAGATCGCGGTCGATCAGGGCGAGTTCGTTGGAGAGCCTGATCTGGTCGGCCTGGTTCGCCTGGTCGGCCGCAACGCGCGCATCGACCGCCTCGCGAACGGCTTCAAGAACCGAACGGCTTTCCCCGGCAAGCGACAGCGTGCGCCCGGCGAGATACAGGTCCCACCACGCTGCGTGGACCTGGGCGGCGAGCCTGAGTTCGAGCGCCTCGACCTCGGCGCGGGCGGCGGCCGCTTCGCTGTCCGCTGCGGCGGCCGCTTCGCGACGCTTGCCTGGAAACGGAATCTTCTGTTTCAGACCACCCATCGCCTCGGTGCGCCCGGCGGCGGTCTCAGCCATCGAGCCGGCGGAGACCTCCAGCGTCGGATCGGGCAATGACCTCTCCTGCGGCGCCTTCTGCGCCAACCTTTCGGCGCGATGACGCGCGGCGGCGACGGAAGGGTGATGCCGGATCGCCAGCGCTGCCAGATCATCGGGGCCGGCACCACGGGATACACTGTAGTTGACGGCGCCGGATGGCGGTGGGGCTGCCAGGCCGGCGGCAGCACCATCGGACGTCTCTGACGAATCGACACAGGCGGAGATCAGAAGACATCCGGCAATCGGAACGATGCGGTGCATGGGGGTCGGGCTGGTTGATGAGGAGCCGGCCGGCTCCGAAAGGTCATTCCTTGTCGAGTTGCGACAGGTACTTGTCCGGTTCCTTCCGAAAGTCCGGTTCGCAGTGGCTGCAGCAGAACTTGATCTCACGTCCCTCGTGGACGATCACGTGAGGATCGCCCATCGAGCCCAGTTTCTCGCCGGAAACGAGGCAGGTTCCGAGCGGGTAGGGCTTGGCGGCGGTTTCGGTGACCATGGGTTCGTCGGCGGCCGTCTCCTGCTTGCCGCAGGAAGCCAGGCCGAGGGAAAGGCAGGCGAGGATGAGGTTCGTTTTCATGATGATGTGTTCGATGATTGTTTCTGTTAGATCGAGGCCCTTGAAGGCGGGCGAAGTTCATGAGTCCGCACGGGCGGCGACGCAGGCACGCGGAAAGGCGACCGCCGCGGCACGGGGTCAGCGGGCAGGCGGCTTCAAAGAAGCCAGCGGGACAGTCGGGCGAACCGACTTCGCGGCGGATCACAGCCCGAGCGCGGAGCCAAGGCCGACGAGAAGGTCACCGGCTCCGAAGGCTTGAGATGGGAGAGATCGGAGGTTTCCGGCGGCAGCGGCACTGCGATGGCACCCGGCAGCTGGAAATCCTTGCCGAGGTCCCTCGGGTCCTTGTTGTGGCACGCACACACATGCGGTGTCTGCTCGGGAGAGGTCCCGGGCTGCTTCGAGGCGGCGCAGCAGGAGGGCGCGGCCTTGTCCGGAGGAGCGGCCGCACAGCAGCAGAGCGGACTGGCGATCAGAAGCGCCAGTGCCGTTGCAAACAGCATGCGGAAAGAGCTCAACATCGTCGAAAAGCCTCGCGGCAGGTAGGGCCTATAGCCCACATCGAAGCCGAAATCAAGCCGGGGACCGGCGAACCGTCACCTGATGTAGTAGCCGGACACACGCCATTTGCCGTCCTCGTCCCGCATCGGCGTGATGGTTTCCACCGCCGATTTCTTGTGCTCGAACTCGGTCTCGAAGCGGATGATGACGTATTCGCCATCCGGGACGCCCGGGGCGGAGGTGGTGAAATCCGCGCTCTTCAGTGTCCGTGAAACCATCCTGCCAAACGGCTCCCTCGCCGCCTCCGCCGCCTTTTCCCACTCCTCGCGGGTCACCGCCTTCCGGAAGTAGGCGGCCGCCTGCTTCCAGCTTTCGGCGTAGTCGCCATCATCAACGACGGCCAACCACTTCTCCGCGACGGCGACCGCGGCCTTCTCCTTCCCGTCCTGTTCCGGGGCGCCGAACACGGCGTTCCCGAAGCCGATCGACAGGGCGATGACCAATCCCGCCAAGACGGAGTTCATGATCGAGCCTCTCACCATCGGCTCTTCAAGGCAACCTTTCGAAACGATCCCGTCTGGTCGCGGATTCACCGGCCGAGCGAATCGAGCAGCTCCTTCTTCCGTTTCTCGTGGTCGATGTCCCAGTAGGAGGAAAACTCCTTCCTGCCTTCCTCGAAGTCGCGGTCCATCCGGTCGATCATTCCCTTGATGTCGGGTGCGCCGTCGACCTCGCCCGCGTGCCGGCGCCGCTCCTGCTCGAGGCGGCGGATCTCGGTTTCGAGCCTCCTCTTGGTGGCGTCCAGCTCGCGCCACTCGCGATCGTAGATCTCGCGGTCGCGGTTCATCTGAAGCTGCAAATTTCCCAGGCGCATCTGGAGCTGCCGGATCTCGAGATCGACCTGCATGCCGGACTGCTGGTGCGCGGCCTGGCATGAGGGACAGGTCGGATTGTAGGTCCCGCACTCGGCGCAACCACGGGTCGGCTGCCCGCGCAACAACTGCAACTGCCGGATCCGCTGCTGGATGCGCACGATCTCCGCCTGCGCGGCGTTCGGGTTCAGCCCGCCCCATCTCTGGTTGAAGCGACCGACATGTCCTTCGAGCTCGGCTTCGAGACCGTCCAGCTCGCGGTCGATCTCGCGGATGCGCGCGAGGGCCTTCTCAGCGTTGGCGGCCTGCTCGGCCGCCTCGCCCTCGGCGATCTTCCGTCGCTCGTCCTCATGTTCCTGTGCCAGTTCGCCGAGTTGTTTGGAAATGCTGTCGCGACCCCGCAGGTACTCGGCACGATGCGGATCCTGAAGCGCCTTCACGCAGGCGGCGTCGATGTCGCGATAGCCCGCGGCGGTGGCCGGGGTGCTGCCCGGGCCCATCAGGAAGCCCATCGAGAGACCGAAAAGATAAACCGTTTCCTTGCTCGCCTCGCTGGGTTCGCGCGTCGCGTACTCGCCCTCGCAGAGGAGTTGGATGGTGGCCGTCGCCGCCGCGGACTTGCCGGTGTGGAGCTGGGACCACACCGCGCCCTCGCAGGCCCGGTCCCAGAAGATCCCGCGGTCCTTCTTCTTGACGGCCCTCGAAAAGAACTTCGACGCGTTGCCGACCGCCACCTCGGGCTCGACGCCCCCGGAAACGTTGCCCGCCCAGACGGAATCCGTGCTCAACTCGGCAAGGGCCTTCGCATAGTCGGCGCGACAGTCGCCCGGATCCTCGTTCACCGCCATGCCGTAGTAGCGGGTGGCATTCGACGTTCCGGACGGCCCCCAGCCGGAGGTCAGCAGTCGGCGGATGTGGTCCTCGAACATCCGGTTCACCGGCTCGAGGGTCAGGACCACGGGCTCCATCCCGATCTTCACCGTCACCTGCCCCTCGCCCGGCTTGAAGCCCTCGGCGGACAGTTCGTAGGCGTAGGTGCCGACATCGACATTCGGCACCGAGAAGCTGCCGTCAGGACCAGTGGTAATCGGTCCTTCCAGAGCCGGTGGCAGGAGCTGCCCCTCCCCGGCAACGAACACGAGCCTGGCCGAGACCACCCCGTCGCCCGCTTCGCTCCCGCCCTTCTTCATTTCGACCACCGTGCCCGCGAGGTCCGCCCGGGGAGTCTCACCCTCGCGGAAAAGCGTCACCTTCATCTCCAGCCGCTTCCGGTCGGCGACAAGCGACCTCACCTGCGGGTCGAATCCGCCGAGGTTGAAGGTCACCTCGTATTCGCCGAGACCATCATCGAGGACGATCTCCAGCCTGCCATCCTTGCCGGTCCCGCCCTTGGTCGCATCGACGAAGCTGCCGCCGAGCGTCTTGTTGATGAACCGGATCCGCACGTCGTCGAGCGGCTTGCCGCCACTGTCCTCGACCAGCACCTCGACCTCGGGCCGGACCCGCTCGAACACCAGATCGAGAATCACCGGGCTCTCCGCGGACACCGTCTTCAGTCCGCTGTCGGGATCGAGGTAGCCCTCGAGTTTTCCCTTCGCCCGATAGACCCCCGGCATCACCTCGACCCCCTCGGCGGGACGGGCGAGAAACCATTGCCACCTGCCCAGATCCTCCTGATCGAGTTCGAGGCCGAACTCCTTGAAAAACTCCGACCCCCTCGGATCGCCGCCCAGCGGCTGGAGTTGCAGGTCACCGATCTCCGAGCCGTCGCAGGTGCAGAGCAGGCGGACCTCGGGATCGTCCCCCTCCTCATCGGGCAGACGTTCCACCGCGACGAGCACATACACCTCCGGTTCCCCGGGCTGCGGCATGGTGAAGTCGAAGTCGATCCTTTCACCGGCACCCGGCGCGAGGGCGACGCTCTCCGGATGCGTCCGGCTTCCCAACTCCCCGACCGTGGCGGCGACGCGCCAGTTCCCCGGTGGGAGCTTGAGTTCATACATTCCATCGGCATCCGTGGTGGTCCTGGCCGGGGTGTTGCTCCCTTCCGCAACCGCGATCACGGTGCCGCCCGCGACGGGCTCCTTCGTTTCCCCGTCATGCTGCCAAAGATGGCCCGCCAGGGTCGCCGGCTCCTCCATCTTCTGCGTCTCGCGGCAGAGGATGATGTCCAGCACGTAGGCCTCGGCATCCTTCGGCACGACGAAGCCGCGCCCCGAGTCGTCGGTGGCGTAGGGTGGGCCCGTGACACGGTAGGTGTAGGCGCCGGGTCCCAACTTCTCGATCCGGTAGAAGCCATGCTCGTCGGTCCGGGCCGATCCGGCCCGACGGCCGTGGGTGAAAAGCTCGACCGTCGCACCGACCACCGGTCCGTCGTGCTCGGCTTGATCCGTCTGCCCGGTCACCGTGCCCTCGACGCGGGAGTTCCCGGGACGGCCGGCCATGTGTTCGGTGGGGCCGGTGCCGTCCGGCTCGCGCGCCAGCACCACATCGAACCAGGTCGAGCGTCCGGCGGCGGTCGTCTTCGGCGCCGTCCGATCCGGGCGGCAACCTTCGGCACCGGCCTCGGCACGGTAGGTGCCCTCGACCATTTCGGCGGACGGCCGGGCGACGAACCACGACCATCGATCCTTGCGGAAACCTCCGGGGTCGATGCCCTGCGCGTGCATGTCCTCGTCCGACAGTGCCTTCACCTCACCCGCGATGCGTTCACCCGAGTCCTCGCAGACGAACGAGAGTTCGGGAACGGCCGCCTTTCCCGCTTCACTCCGCTCGACGGTCACCAGCGCACGCACCTCACCGACCGGCGAAGGCTTGAAGACGAAATCCGCCTTCGCAACCTCGCCCGCCACCACCTTCACGGCCTCGTCCTTCGGCTGCGGAGGAAACCCGTCCACCACCGCGGACGCCCGCCACTCGCCGGAGGCGACCTCGATCGAGTAGGCGCCATCCTCATCGGTCGAAACCATCGCCCGGGTATCCGCGTCCCGGGTGAAAAACACCGGCGCATCGGCCACGCCGACTTCCCGCCCGCCTTCGAGGATCGCGACACGGCCCTCGATCCGACCGATCTCCGCGTCCTTCCCGGAACCCTTCGTCAGGATGAAGTCGAGGACTTCCATCGACGCCCGCCGGGTGATCTCGACGCCGCGGCCGGAGTCGTCCGTCTGGTGATCCTCGGCGGACAGGCGGTAGGTGAATCGACCCGGCTCGAGATTCTCGATGCGATAGTATCCGAACTCGTCCGTCTCCGCCGCGCCCGCGGGCCGCCCGTCGGCCTTCAGAAACTCGACCCTGGCCCCGGCGAGCACCCCGAGGTGCTCCCCTTCCTCATCCTGGGACGTGACCATCCCGTGCACGCCGGCCGGGGCCTCGTCCACGCCCGCCGCTTCCGCTGCCGGTGCATCGAACGTGAAGTCCACCGTCTCCTTTTCTCCGGCCTCCAGGACGACCGGCACGTCGTGAAGCACCGGAGCGGCATCGCCATGCCTGGCGGAAACCTGCCAGCGTCCTGCCGGCAAGGAGATCCGGTAGCCCCCATCGGCCCCGCTTTCGGCGAGAAACGCCGGACCGCCGGACTCCTGCCGCACCGCGACGGTCGCGCCGGCCAGCGGACTCTTATCCCCGTCATTACCGCGCCACACGTGGCCCGCGAGTTCGGCCGCTTTCCCGACATCGGATTCGCCCTTGGTCAGGATGAAATCGAGCACGAGTCCCTCGCTCGTTTCCTGGAGCGCGAACCCGCGTCCCACATCCTCGGTCGCGAAACCTTCCGCCGTAATCCGGTAACGGTACTCGCCCGCCGGCAGGTCCTCGAGACGGTAACTGCCGAACTCGTCGGCCGTCGCCGTCACCGCCGCGGCGTCTCCCCGCCTGACCTCGATCACCGCGCCTTCGAGCGGACCGAGATATTCGCCCCTCTCGTCCTGACCGGTCACCCGGCCCTGGACCAGGGTGCCCGCCCGCACCGGCACGAGCCCTAACAGCAGGACGCACACCCACACCAGCCATGCCCTCGCAGATCCGGCGTTCTCGTTCGCGGTCATGTCGGGGATCATCATCAGGAAATGTCGGGCACCAGGCGCAGGCCGAAGATCCCGACCGCTCCGCCGGGCGCCCGGGAGGTGTCGATGAAGATCGTGACCCGCACGGTCATGATCCCGCCGGCCGCCTTCTCCGCCTGGTAGGCGGCGAAGTCCGTGGCGTCGAAGGCCGGAGCTCCTCCCGAGATGTTGGAGAAACCGAAGGGGTTCGGCGCGACAGCGAAGGGATTCGCCCCGCCCGCCGGGAAAGTCGGAACCGGTGCCGGGGTCGGATAGGCCGGCAACGCACCGGTCGTGACCGCCTGGTCCAGCAGGTCGAAGCGGATCGGCACGTCGAGCAGCATCAGCGGCGACCCCGGCCTCACCGGCCGCGGAAGCTGGATCGGCGTTCCGTTCGCGTAGTTGAAGAACGCACCCGTCGGCGCACCCGCGACCACCGAGGAATCCACCGTGGTCATGGTCAGGTCGAGCGGCAGCGGCGTGGGACCTCCGACGGTCGATCCCGCGCTGACCTCGACGATGATGCCCAGATTGGCGAAGCCACCGACGGCAGGCAGTCCGCCATCCAGGAATCCCGCATGACCGACGACCCGGAATCCGCGGATCACCCCGGGCGATCCGGCGGTGCCCGCGGCGGGATAGGGCAGCGGACCTTCGTAAACGAGCGCCACGGTGTTTCCGGCGGTGGGGCCGGGAGCTCCGACGGTTCGGGCCGCGGTGTTGGAGGAGGCCCCGGACGCCAGTGCCGGGAAGCCGCCGAGGAAAGCCTCGTTGGTCGAAAAGATCAGGCCGTGGGCCGACCGGTCCGCAAGCAGGGCGAAGGCGCCGTTGCTGTTGGGGCCCGGATCCGAGGCGCCGACGAGCGACTGCCACGAGCTGAAGAAACCGCCCGGACCCGGGGGAATCGGCCCGCGGGGCAGCGGCGTGAGGTTGACCGGTGGCGGGGGTGGCGCCGTCGGCACGCCGAAATTGAAGACGGAGAATCCGGGCGCGGGCGCGGAGGCCGGATCCCGCGCGAGCGCCCCGCCGGGAAGGACGGGAAGCGCCGGACCGCGCAAGGGAATGAAGTTGCCGAAGTTTCCCGTCAGCACTCCCGCCGGGAAGAGCGGAACGACTCCGCCGAAGGTCCCCGCCGCATTGATCGGCCTGCCGCCGATGCCGAGCGCCACCACCCGCGGCTGCACGTAGAGGTGGGTCAACTGGGTCGAGGATGTGATCCGGTTCAGCGGCACCGGCGTCAGGCCGGGGATGGCATTGAAGGCCGCCGAGCCTCCCGGCGCCACCGCCGGAGGCACCGCCGGCGGGCGGATGCGCGGCATCAAGGTGGAGGTCGCCCCGGTGCCACCCACGATGCCCGGCGCGATGAAGGTCGCCAGCGGCGGACCGACGATCCGGCCGGGTTGCTCGGGCAGCACCGGCATCAGATCGACCCGGTAGCCGGTCACGCCCGTCGTCACGCCGGTGACCGTCCAGTTCACCCGGCAGCGGTCGCCCACCTGCAGGACCGGGACCGGCGAGATCTGGACCTGACTGATCGTCACGCCCCGCGGACCGGGTGCGGCGATCGGCCTCAGCAGGCGGGCCAGACGGGAGTTCGGCCGTTGATTCGCGATCGCCGCCGCAAGGTTGATCAGCGGCGCCACATTCAGACGGCGCTAAGGCCGGAAAGAAACACACACGACAAAAA
>ERZ869936.1402-NODE-1402-length-17408-cov-17.933153_pt1 | contig 17408 bp, 17 predicted proteins | sample MGYA00520876_ERZ869936 | MGnify/ENA primary metagenome ERZ869936 (study PRJEB32218, sample SAMN09650985) | biofilter metagenome | isolation source: enrty point of leading RO module | place: Saudi Arabia: Thuwal, RO plant located on Red Sea | collected 2016-02-17...
AGCTCCATGACCACAGGGACGATCACAGGCTTGCGGGAGGTCTCCTGACGAAGGACCCTCCCGACGGCCTGTCGCACCGTCTTCTGCAGCTCACCCAAATCGGCTCGACCTGTTGCGTGCTCCTGCAGCGACTCGACAACCGCGAGTCCGGCCTTCTCGAGGACGGTGGCGGGGTCATCCATCACACCATGGCTGTCCAGGTCCGGGCCGTAGACCACGCGCCCGGTGTCGTGGTCGATGCCAACCGTGACGACGACCACGCCCTCGTCGGCGAGGTGGGAGCGATCCCGCAGCACTGCGTTCTTGACGTCACCCACTGAGGAGCCGTCCAGGTACACGTAGCCGGCCGGGACGACCCGTCGGTCCACGAAGGTCTTCTTGCCTTCGATCCTGACGCGGTCGCCATCTTCGAGCACCTCGGCCCATTCGACATCCATGCGTCTGGCAAGCTGGGCATGAGCATCGAGGTGTCGGTACTCACCGTGCACCGGGACGAAGGCCTTGGGGCGAGTCACGTTGAGGAATGTCAGTAGCTCGTCTCTGGCCGCGTGGCCCGACACATGGACGTGGGAATTGCGGCCGTGGACGACTTCGGCCCCGCGGCGAATCAGATTCGAGATGACTTTGGACACTGCCGTCTCGTTGCCCGGGATCGGCTTCGCAGAGATGAGAACGGTGTCGCCCTCCCCCAACTCGACGAACTTGTGACGGCCCTGTGACATCAGCGACAAGGCCGCAAACGGCTCGCCCTGGCTCCCTGTCGTGATCATCAGTTGCTGCTCCGGCGGGTAATCGTCGAGGTCTTTGATGTCGACGACGGAGCCATCGGGCACATCGAGCAAGCCGAGACCGCCCGCGATCGAGGTGTTCTTGTGCATCGATCTGCCGAAGAAGGCGATCTTGCGCCCGGCCTGAATCCCGGCGTCGGCGATCTGCTGCACACGGTGCACATGCGAGGAGAAGCAGGCGGCGATGACTCTCCCATCGGCATCATTGATCACGTCGCGTATCGGCTTGCCAACGGAGCTCTCGGAGGGCTCGAACCCAGGCTTCTCGGCGTTGGTGGAGTCGGACAGGAGAAGGCGAACCCCTTTGCGTCCCAGGGCAGCAAAGGCCGGCAGGTCTGTCGGCCGTCCATCGATGGGTGTCGGGTCGAGTTTGAAGTCACCGGAGTGGAGGATGATTCCCTCTGGCGTGTCGAGAGCAACCGCTGCCGCCTCGGGTATCGAGTGGCTGACCGGGATGAGCATGAACTTGAACGGACCATGGGTCCGCCACTCGTTGAACTGGGTGGGATGCAATTGTGCCTTGACCCCCAGCTCCTCGATCCGACCACTGGCGAACTCGGTGGAGAGCTTGGTGCCGAACACGGGGACGTTGACATCGCGCAGGAAGTAGCCGAGTGCGCCGACATGGTCTTCGTGGCCATGGGTGAGAATCACGCATACGACGTCGTCCTGCCTCTCAACGAGCCATGACCAGTCGGGAAAGACGAGGTCGACACCCAACATGTCCTCTTCGGGGAACATGAGACCGCAGTCGATGAGGGCAATCCTGCCGTCGATCTCGACTGCTGCGCAGTTGCGGCCAATCTCGCCGAGGCCGCCGAGGAATGTGACTGAGACGCTCACGGCCGGCCGATGGCGGCCAGAGCCTTCTCAACGGCCTGAAGAGTTGCTTCGGATGCGTCGTTGAGGGGCAGGCGTACCGGGCCCACATCCTGCCAGGCGCTGGATAGCGCCCCTTTGACCGGAGCGGGATTTGTTTCCAGGAAACAGGCGAAGCAGAGCGGGAGAAGCTCGTGGTGCAAGCGTCTCGCCTCCTCGATGTCGCCGGCACCAGCAGCCTTGATCATTGCCTTGACTTGTGGGCCGGCGAGGTGAGCGATCACCGACACCACGCCTATGGCACCCACTGCCATCATGGGCAGAGTGAGCGAGTCCTGGCCCGAGTAGACCGGGAAGCCAGGGATCTCGTTGACGGTTCGAGAGGTGAAGTCGAGACTCTCGACGGCATCTTTGACGGCAACGATGCCGGCATGATCTGAGAGCCTGGCCAGGGTCTCCACTTCGATTCTTCGCCCGGTCCGGCCGGGAATGTTGTAGAGCATGACCGGGACGCCTACATCGGCTATCGCGCTGAAATGGCCGACCAGCCCCTCCTGCTCTGGCTTGTTGTAGTAGGGAGTCACTGCGAGCACCCCGTCCACGCCGAGCTCACCGGCCTTCTCTGTCATCTCCACCGAGTGTCTGGTGTCGTAGGTGCCGGTTCCGGCGACGACCTTCGCCTGCTTCTCGGCAACGGCGTCGACGACCGTCTTGAACAGGGCGAGTTTCTCGATGTCGCTCAATGTGGGAGATTCGCCGGTGGTACCTGCGACGACAAGGGTGTCGGTGCCGCTAGCTACGAGATGCCGGGCCAGATCCCACGCCTTGCCGTGATCTACCTCTCCGTTCTCGTCGAACGGCGTGACCATGGCGGTTGCCACCAAGCCGAAGGGTGGTGTTGGAGTGGTTGTCACGCGCCTCAGACTACAGAGACGACGCCCTAGTCGAGAGTCAGCTACAAATCTGTTGTGGAAAAGCCGCTACCTGTCCCCTGCCTCGTGGTCCTCGTCGGACCGAGCTCCTCGGGCAAGAGCACCTGGGCCAGCGAGCACTTCGTGGCTGCCGAGATCGTCTCGTCAGATGAGCTACGGGCCCGGGTCGGCGCCGACGAGACCGATCAGAGAGCTGGGACCGTTGCGTTCGACTTGCTCGAGCAAATAGTGATCGAGCGACTTGCCCGAGGATTGACCACTGTCATCGACACAACCGGCCTCGATGCGGACAGGCGCAGCGCATGGCTCGAACTCGCCGGAGACTCAAACATTCCCGCGTATGCCGTTGTTTTCGACACCGCTCTCGAGACGTGTCTCGAGCGCAACGCCGCCCGGGAGCATCCACGCCCGCAGACGGTGATCAAGAAGCAGCATCGCGCTCTCAGTCTCGTCCGGGCCCAGCTCGCCGACGAGGGGTTCGAAGAAGTGCTCGGAGTGGGACCGGTTCGGGTTGCCGCTCCACTCGTGGCCGAGTCGGCGACTGGATCCGCCGTGTCAGAGCTGCCCAACCACACGTTCGGGCTGATCCTCTCTCGATTCGATTGGGGAGAAAGCCCTCTCGGGGAGACACTCCTCGAAGTGGCGCGACGCGCCGAGGACGCCGGTTTTCGAGATCTCTGGCTGATGGACCACTTCCGTCAGATCCCGAGTGTCGGACGAGCCTGGGAGGACATCCCCGAGCCCTTCGTGGCACTTTCCGCGATCGCCGGGCAAACCCGGTCGATCAGGCTGGGGTGCCTGGTCTCCTCGGTCACCCATCGCCATCCGGCCGTGCTCGGCAACCAGCTGGCGACCCTCGACGTTGTCTCGGGCGGCCGGGCGGTGTGCGGCCTCGGCATCGGATGGGATCGTGAGGAGCACGACAACTACGGCATCGAGTTTCCCCCGACCCCTGTTCGCTATGAGATGCTCGAGGAGACGATCGACTTCCTGAGAGTGATATGGGGAAAGGGAGGAAAGCCGTTCGAAGGAGAGCACTACCGGGCCGCGGCCCTGGCCGGCTACCCGCGCCCGATCCAGGACCCGATACCGATTCTCGTGGGAGGGTCCGGAGAGAAGCGCACGCTTCGCCTGGTAGCGGCGAAGGCGGATGCAGCAAATGTGTTCGGAAAGCCAGACCGGGTGGCTCACAAGGTGAAGGTGCTGCATCAACACTGTGAAGAGCTCGATCGCGACGCTGACGAGATCGAGGTGACTCATCTCGTCAATGCTCTCGCCGCCCCAGATAGCTCGACGTTGCGGGAGCTCGTCGATGCGGTTCGACCCAGTGGGACATCGTTCGAGCAGTTCTCCGGCCGCCACAACGCAGCCCTGGCCGAGGATCTGCTCGAGCTCTTCAGCGCGTATGACCGAGCCGGCGCCGACCACTCGATCGTGTCCATACCCGGAGTAGCGACGCTTGGCACCATCGAGTCCTTCGCCGAGGTCATCGACGGAATGCGATGATGTCGACAGCCGTTGATGAGGACGAACGGATCAGGAGGAACAATGGCAGTCCAGTCGAAGATGATGCCCCTTGGCACGAAAGCACCGGAGTTCGAACTTCCCGACGCAGTGTCGGGCGGGACCGTCTCCATCACCGACTTCTCGGACAAGAAGGCTCTTCTGGTCATGTTCATCTGCAATCACTGCCCGTACGTGCAACACGTCCGCTCCGAACTCGCACGGCTGGGCAGCGACTACAACAACACCGATCTTGGGATGGTGGCCATCTCCTCCAACGACATCGACGCATATCCGACCGACTCTCCGGAGATGATGAAGGCCGAAGCCGAAGAGCAGGGCTACGAATTCCCCTACCTGTTCGACGAGGACCAGAGCGTCGCGGCGGCGTACACGGCGATGTGCACTCCCGACTTCTTCCTCTTCGGGGAAGACCGCGCTCTGGTGTACCGCGGGCAGCTCGACGCCTCCCGGCCGGGCAACGATGTCCCGGTGACCGGTGAGGACCTGAGGGCGGCCATCGATGCCACGCTCGCCGGGGAGCAGGTGAGCCAGGAACAGAAGCCGTCGATCGGATGCTCGATCAAGTGGAAGCCGGGGAACACACCGGCTTACTTCGTCTCCTGACCCGAACTGGCGTACACCCCGCCTCTCCCTAACCTGGGGTGAAGCCCAGACAAAGGACATCCCTTGCCCAAGCAGTATGACGCGCCACCGGAGCTGACCGTCGACCTCTCCAAGAAGTACTCGGCGACGATCAAGACGAACCATGGCGACATCGAGGTCGATCTCCACGCCGAGCGGTCACCGCAGACCGTCAACAACTTCGTCTTCCTGGCGCGAGACGGGTTCTACGACGGAGTCATCTTCCACCGCGTCATCGAGGACTTCATGATTCAGGGCGGCGACCCGACCGGTTCCGGGATGGGCGGCCCTGGCTACAAGTTCCGAGACGAGCTCGAAGGCGAAGGCGACTACTCGAGGGGCACGCTCGCCATGGCAAACGCCGGCCCCAACACCAACGGCTCCCAGTTCTTCATCATGCACAAGGATGTGGGACTGCCTCACTCGTACACGATCTTCGGATCGGTCACCGACGGACTCGACGTCGTGGACTCCATAGCTTCCAGTGACACCGATGGCAACGATCGGCCTCGGGATGAAGTGAAGATCTCGACGATTGAGATCGACGAAGCCTGATCAGCCCCTGACGGCCACCAGAACCTCGGCGAGAAAGTCGATGGACGAAACCTCGATGGGATCGACCACCAGTTGAAGGTGATCCACCCCGACATCGGCAAACCGCAAGAGAGAGGCGGCGATCTCCTCGACGTCGCCCTCCACAGGCCGCGACACGGGACGGTCTGAAGAGGCTCGCCGTCCCAACCCACCCTCGAGCTTGACGAGCACTGCAGCCGTGCGCTCGATCTCCGAAGGGTCGCGGCCCACGTCGCGGGCAGCCTCGTCAACCACGGCCATCAGCTCGGCGAGCCCTTCAGGGGTGTTGCCGTATGAGGCGTGCCATGTGTTCCACATGTCGACGTGCGGGGCCGCAATCCGCAGCATGCGTGGCCCGTTCGAGCCGATCAGCAGCTTCATGTCGCGACGGGCCGGTGGGAGCAGTTCCATGCCGCTCAGCTCGTAGAACTCGCCTCCGAAGTCCATCGAGCCTTCTCGTATCAGGGTGCGAATGATTGTGAACGCTTCCTCGAAGCGGGTCACCCGCCGGTCGTAGGGAAAGCCGAAAGCCTCGTACTCCGTCTCGTTCCACCCGGCACCAAGGCCCAGGATCAGTCGTCCGCCCGAGATCTCATCGACGGTCGCCGCCTTCTTGGCCAGCATCGCCGGGTTGTGGAACGAAGTCGAGGCGACGAGCGGACCTATCTCGACCCGATGGGTCATCTCGGCCAGAGCCGCCAGCACCGACCAGACCTCCCAAGGCCCTCGCGACCCATGCTCGTCGCGATAGAGCAGGTGATCGCCAACCCAGAGAGAGTCGAAGCCGGCGTCCTCGGCTGCTCTTGAGATGTCACGGATCTCCGACCATCGGTAGATCCGCTCCACCTCCGGGAGTTGGACACCAACCTTCATGTCAACCGCTCAGCTCGGCATCGGTCGGGATGCTCGAAGCCGAGTAGTCACTGACGATGTTCCACAACATCCAGCCCACTCCCCGATCCTCCGCTGCCTGGATCGACCTCCTGATTTGCTGTGGTGTCCACCAGAACGATTGGAGCCAAGGTCTGAGGACCGTTCCCGGCTCCATGCGGCGCAGAGAGTCGTCGATGGCGTCGGCGGTCACGTCGTAGGGATGCTCGTTGGGGTCAGGAAAGCCGAGCCACCCCTCGGAGTAATGGCTCGGATAGATCATCGGCGAAAGGGCGTCCACCTGGACAGAGACCTCTTCGGGGCGCTGGCCTATGCCCTGATCGGTGGGGCTCGAGACGACGATGGCGAATATGTCGGCGCTGACTGAACAACCCAGAGGATGGAGCGCCCGTCTCACCTCGGCCAGGTAGGCCGTGACCGCGCTCACACGCTCATCTTGAGACATGTCCAGCTGGCCGCTGACAGCGACAGCTTGCCCGGAGGGGAATCGGATGTAGTCGAGCTGGATCTCATCGAAGCCCAGTTCGCAAGCCTCGATGGCGAGATCGATGTTGTAGGTCCAGGCCTCCTGGCTTCTCGGGTCTATCCACCGACCAGCTATCGCCTGACCGGGGAAAGCGGCGGCCTTGACGGCATCGTCGAACGAGACGATCCGGGTAATGGTGTAGAGGCCGCGATCCTTCGCCGCCTGGATCAACTCGATGGGGTCGTAGGTCACCTGCACCGCCCCGATGTCGTGTGCCATCTCCACCGATGTGTCGTAGAGAACGGTCCCGCCTTCGGTCTTCGTATCGAACACGAGAGCATTGACCGCCGTCGAATCTGCGAGGTCCAGCAATTCCTGAAAGTGCTCCGGGTCGCCGGCGGCGTTCGCCGAGACTCGCAGTGCCCTGACAGTGATGGGCTCGAGCGCCACCTCCACGAGATGAGGGCCACCTTCCCAAGACTGCTCTGCCGACAACCAACCCGGCTTCACCGCAGTGACGATTCCGGGCGCCGGCGTCTCCAGGTGATAGAAGCCGTCCGGCCCGGTCGTCGTCGATGACCCGGAAACCGACACGGTTGCTCCAGCGATCGGCTCGCCGTCCGTATCGAGGACCCGCCCGATCAGCTGCAGAGGTGGAGGAGTGGTGGTGGTCTCTTCGACAACCTGACCCGACGTGGACGTGGCCCCACCCTCTCCTGACCGCTCCTCACTGCCCTGCCCGCGGTCGGAAGGCTCTGCGCCGGTGCCCGTGCAGGCACCCACGGAGAGCACGAAGAAGATGAAGATCAAAAGCCGGTTCCTGCCCACAACAGGGCTGATTGTCGCCTATACCCCGAGCTTTGCGACCATCGCGTAGATGGTGAACACGAGCACAAGTGTGTCGAAGGCGCCCCACTGACCCGTGTTGGCCCGCACCTTGTTGGCTTTGTCGGGCTCACCCGCCTCGATGGCCTCGGCGATCGCGAGCGACTTGGGCCCGAACACGGCGGATCCCAACACCGCGCCGATGATGACCGCCGCGAAGCCGATGGTGACGAACAAGGTGCCAAAACCGAAGACTTCGGAGTTGAGGACGAGGAGTACCCCCGTGACCAGGACGGTGACACCCGCAGGGATGTAGAACCGACGGGACAGTTTCTCCGTCGCTCGAAACCAATTTGCGGCCGCGGGGCTCACCGGCCCGAGAATCCCGGGGACGATCGCCTGGAGGAGGTTGGCGCCCAGCCAGGCTCCCGCCGCGCCGATGTGCAGAACCAAGAGGATGTTGCGGTAGACCATGTGTGATCCTTGTTCGAGTCGCCGCCATCATAAGGAAGGCCCGCGCCGGCTGCCGGTAATGGGGGCTTCCGACTTACATCCACGCCTATGGCGACCAGCCAGGATCCCGGATGCCGTGACGCGGCCCTCGCGACGGCACTCCTACTTGGGATCGCTATTGCATTCATGGGCAGCGGCATCGCATTGATCAACCAGGAGACTTGCACCGGTGCCTGCGAATTCTTTGGGCTCGGACTGCTCTACTCCGGTGGGCCGGTGAGCGCGATCTTCGGCTTCTTCACCGACGGCGTGGTCTTCGCATGGCCGCTCGACATCATGCTTTGGGTGGTCCTGGCCTTCTGGGCCGCTCGCATGGGCGCCGCGGGCAAGAGGTCGACTTGGGCATACGTGATCTCGATCCTGACACTCGCCATCGTCTTTGGATTCACGCTCTCCCAATTCGTCGAGTTGGCTGCATGAAGAGCCACTTGAGCACAATCGCCCCGCCTCGGGTTGCATCCACGTTGATTCAGAAGTGGAGCTTGTGACTCTCCACGATGGGGAACGTCGCCTCGAAGTCGACTTTGGCTCCATATCGCTCGGCGAGCGGAAGGAGATTCTCGGGCTCGTAGAGATCCGGCGAGCTATCGAGGAGTCGGAACAACACCTCCAAGCCCGCAGGCGAGATTATCTCGAGAATTCGAGCTGGGGAGCTGCCTGCGTTCCAGAAGGTATGCCACTGGCCCCGCGGTTTGGATACTAGATCGCCCACCCGCGCGACCAGCTCCTCGCCATCGACGTGAAAACCTACCTCGCCTTCGAGTATGAAGCTGAACTCGTCTTCTCTGCTGTGCAGGTGGAGTGGTGCAGCCAGCGCTCCTTGTGCCAGGCGGTGCTCCACCATTGCGAACCGGCCACCCGTGGCCGCTCCCCCGATCATGAACCGATCAAGGACTCCGCTGGGATCCCCGAGGATGTCACCCTCCTCGGGCCCAAGGACGTCTATTGCAGCGACATCTTCTGTGCCGGTCACCTCTCACCTCCTGACTGTGAGCCAGGAATATATGCAACCCGACATTGCCGTGCGCCTGGTTTCGAGTGCGAAAACTCAGCCATGAGAACACAGCCAAGCTTCTCTTCCGACTAGGGAGCGGCTCCTCCTTACACTCCCCGTCGTGTACTACGACCTGACCACCCTCCCCAACGGCCTTCGGGTCATCACGGAGACGATGCCCTCTGTTCGCTCGGTTTCGATCGGTTGCTGGGCCGACACGGGAACGAGGGACGAAGACATCAGCCACGAGCACGGCGCCTCGCACTTTCTCGAGCATCTTCTGTTCAAGGGGAGCGAAACGATGTCGGCGCGCGAGGTGAGCGAGACCTTCGACGCCATCGGCGCCGAGTCCAACGCGTTCACCAGCAAAGAAGCCACGTGCTATTGGACGCGACTCCTCGACCAGGACGTCGCGACCGGCCTCGACGTCCTGTCCGAGATAATCCAGCGACCGGCGTTTCGCGCCAACGAGATCGATTCGGAGCGCCTGGTCGTCATCGAAGAGATCAATATGAACGACGACGACCCCAACGATGTCGCCTTCGAGAACTTCACGACGGCAGCCTTCTCGGGACATCCATTGGAAGCGCCTGTCCTCGGCACCAGAGATTCCATCCGGGCGATGACCCGCGACGACATCAAAGGCTATTGGGAGCGTCGTTATGGGGCGGGCTCGATGGTCGTCGCCGCTGTCGGAAACCTGGCTCATGAACAGTTTGTCGACATGGTCGCTGAGCGGTTCAGTGAGTGGGACGGCCCATCGGTCGATCATCGTCTCGCCGATGTCACACCACAGCCTCGAGTCGAGCTCACCCGACGCGACACAGAGCAGGCCCACATCATCCTTGGCGGCAAGGGCCTCCGACGCGACGACGAGAGACGGTGGGAATACCAGGTCTTGAATCACATCATGGGCTCGGGAATGTCCTCCCGGCTCTTTCGCGAGGTCCGCGAGGAGCGAGGCCTTGCGTACTCCGTCTACGCCTTCCGGCTCGCATATTCCGACGCCGGCGCGTGGGGCGTGTACGTCGGCACAACGCCGAGCCAGACAGATACCGCAATCAAGGTGATCCGAGACGAGCTCGAGAAGGTCATGGAGGAAGGCGTCACGGAGTCGGAGCTCGAGCGCGCCAAGGGCTCGATGCGTGGCGGCTTGGCCCTTGCGCTCGAAGACTCCAACTCCCGGATGGTTCGGCTGGGCCGTGACGAGATAGCGGGTCTCCCACACCTGTCGACTGATGAGCGACTCAAGCGTTTGGACGCCGTCACCAGGGAGTCCGTGAAGAAGATAGCTCAGGAGCTCTATTCGGCGGAGAGGTTGATCGGAGCGGTCGGTCCGTTCGAAACCGCTGACCTGGAGCCCTACCTCACCTGATGCCGATCACCGCGGAGTCCCCCCAGACCTCCGCGGTGCGGTATCAACTCCCGGTCTCGAACGAGACCGCCATCGGCTTCTCACCGATGTCGATCGTGCCCGACTCGCCCCCGTCGGGCCGGGTGATGGCCATGCCACCACCCAGCTCGACCTCCCCATCGCTCACCGGCCACCCCCACGTGGTGACTTGCGTCACCGGGCCGGTGAGCGACACCCAAAGAACTGTCTCCTGGGCCTGCATGAGATGGATCACCTTTGCTGCGTCACCCAATGGGCTCAGGTCTGCGCCCGGCTCACTCGCCGCGAATCGAACGCTCATGGTCGAAGCCACCGCCAACGCCAGAACAGTGGCCAAGACGGCGACAGGAGTCCGGAGGGTGTGCACTCTCTGCATTCGGCAATCACGATATGTGCTCAACGGGACTCGGGAAACGGCTAAATCCCGGAGTGGCGAACGAACTAGTCACCGGTTGGCCCCGCCCTTCTTCGATGGCGGTCCAGGGTTGATTTGACCCGTATGAGACAATGATCGGCTGATGCGCGACCGAGAGACGACATTCCTGGCCGATCTCATGTCCCCCGAGGACATGGCGGTCGAAGCCGTGGTCAGCAGATATCAACGTGTGGCCCCGGCCGTCACGCGCTTCGCCCGCTCGCTATCCAACAACCCGGAGCTCCGGGTACGCCTTGGATCGGAGCCGGCCTCCTCAGACGATGAGGTCGTCTGCGACCCCCGTATCTTCCAGGCGGCGTACCACCGCAACGCACCGGTGACCCCGGACGAGGTGGCGCTGGCGTCGGCGCTCCATGAAGTGGTTCATCTCGTCTCGACCCGCCTCGACGACCCCAGATCGATCCCCGAGGATTGGCCCATCGAGGGCCAACCGGATCCCGAAGCGAAGACCGACCTGCTGACCGCCTTGGAGCGAACTGGCAAGCCCGTGGCCGAGGTGTTGTTCTTCACTCTCGAGGACGCCCGCCAGGAGCGCCAAGGCTTGTCTGTCTACCCGGGGGCCCGGTCGGTCCTGCAGGACCTCTATCTGTCGTCCTTCTCCCAGGCCATCGAACGCAGTGGCGCGTTGAGTCAGTTCGTGCTTGGTTGCTTCCTTCTGACCGGCGGATATGTCGAACGTGAGGCCCTAGAGAGGCGCTTCGACGCCCGAGCGGCCGTGGCCCTCGCCGACGGGACGACCCAGTGCGAAATGGCTGCCGACGAGAACGATCCATGGAATGTGGCACGACTTGCCCTGGAGCTCGAGGCCATTGCACGAGCAAACGGCCTGATCACGGAGGTCCCAAAGGACGCCAGCAGAGGCACCAAGGACGCGGCGGAGAAGGCCGACGCCGAGCAGGCTGCAAAAGGCGTCGATCAGGTGAGGATGGTCTCGCCGATCGTCGCGGACTCAGACTCCTACCAAGAGACTCGTCGTGCCGCTGAGGCCAGGTCTGGCGCAAGCGACAGGAAAGGCACCTCTGAGATCGCCGACGAGGAATCGACCGAACAACTCCTTCGCATCAGCCAGGCCCCAAACATCTACCTTCCGAACGGCCAGGGCGGGAAACTGCTGGTGTCCCCGATTCCGCACTCCTTCTCCCGGCTCGGGAGTGAGGGGATCGCCGCCCTCTCTGAGGCGGCAAAGCGCTGGGAGGTGGATCAGAGACGCGTGAGTGGCGAGCTCTTCCCCCTGTTCGCAGCCAACCAGAGACGCGGCCTCCGCTCGGGGTTCGACCAGGGTGACGTCTCGCCCCACTCGGCACTGTTCATCGGGGCCGGGCTCTACCAGCGCTTGTACGAGCGAAGGGCCGCACGCACCCGTCGCACCTACGCCGTATCGCTCCTCGTGGATGCCTCGGCGTCGATGCTCAGCCCGGGAAGGGTGAGGGGAAGAGAGACCACGTGGGCGATGCCTTCGGCACTGCTCGGAGCCTGGACCATGGCGCGTCTCTGCGATGAGCTCCAAATCGACTTCGAGGTTGCGCTGTTCAATCGCGGATTCGCCGCCCGGCCCGACGACACCGAGCAGAGCTACCGCCACAGCAGGGCCAACTCGATAGCCGGCCTGAAGCGAACACAAGGGACCGCCGCCGATCGGCTCACCTCCACGGTCAATCACTATCTGGTGAAGCCATTCGACCGACGGTGGCGAGACTTCGAGCCGGCGCTCGCCGGCCTGTTCTTCACTGCCGCGCAGCCGAGGAAAGCGTCCGCGTACGCAAGACGTGAGCCGGACAAGTCTCCACCGGTGTCAATGTTCGAGAAGGCCGCCAACGTCGACGAGTTCAACATCGTGCACGCCGCCGAGCGCATGGGCAGGCTTGGTGCACAGGTCAGAGTCATGATGGTGCTCGCCGACGGCATGACCCGAGGATCCATAGAGAATCTGGAGGGCGCGGTTCGCTCGGTCGAGGGCACCGGCACGACCGTGATCGGCATCGGTATCGGTGATCACACGGTGGACGAGGCCTACCGTCGCCACGAGGTGGTGGACGAGCCGCAAGAACTGGCTGCGGCAATGATCAAAGGAACCAAGCAAGCGTTGCGTAAGAGCCTCTCAGGTCAGGGCATGGACACCTGGTGGCTACGCACATCAGACTCGAAAACACAGGAGAGATCAGTTGCCTGACAAAGTCACATTCTCAGACCCGACCGGGGAAGGTCCCGACATCACGCTCGAGAAGTTCGAGCTGCCTACCGACATAGCCGACCTGGGGATTCGGGAACGTAAGATCCCCGAGCCCGATCCGCATTATGTCGATCTCGGCATGCTCTATCGCTTTGCCCAACTCGAACAGGCGCGTCGTGAGACCGCCGGCCGAGGCTTCATCCCGCTGCACGTCGCCGTCCGCGGCCACATGGGGACCGGCAAGGACCACGACATCGAGCAATTCGCAGCTGCGATGGGGCTCCCGTACTTTCGGATACCTCTCACCGGCGAGGTTCGCGATGTGACGCTGCTGGGGTCGACGCGACTTCATGGCGACGGCAAGGGAGGAACCGAATCGCGATGGGAAGATGGAGACATCACACGTGCGCTGCGCGGCCCTGCGCTTCTCAACCTATCTGAGCTGAACGCTGCGGGTGCGGAGACCCTTTTTGCTCTGCACGGCCTGCTCGACCGTTACGCCGCGATCGACCTGCCCAACGGCGACTACGTCCCGCTGCGACCCGATGTCCGTATTTTCGGGACCATGAACCCGACCGACCTCAGGGACTACGCAGGCACTCAGACACTGAACAAGGCGTTCGCCGACCGTTGGGTCATCTGGGAGAAGTCGTTCCCTGGGACAGAGCAGATCTCCTCAATGCTCGAACGGCGTTATCCGGACCTGCGCGAGCAGTATGTGGATGCAATTTCCAGGCTGGCGGTCGAAGTGAATGCCTCGTTCGAGACATCCGACACCTCGGTCAGAGTGGAGACACCGATCTCCCTGCGCTCGGTCCTCGACCGCCTCCCGACCGGGCTGATCATCCACGCCGACGCCGACGATCCACTGCGCCGAGCGTGGGAGGAGTTCGTGCTTCCTCATGTCGACAGGTTCGATCGCGACCACTACGAGACAGTGTGGAATGCGGTCGTCAGGAACGGCCCGTCGATCAAGCCGTTCGGATAAGTACGGTTCGTCCATGCCGTACGACCTCGGGAACCCGGAGCTCGACAACGCCATCAAGGAGTTGGTGGCCAAGGCCTCCGACAATGACAACGCCGAGCTCATCGCCGAAATGATCACCACAGTGCTCAAGTTGCATCGCGACGACGGAAACCGCGGCGACCTCAAGTTGATCAACACCGCCCTCAAGGAGATGCGGTACTCCAACCTCGTGTTCTCCCGACACGAGGAGCCGAAGGTGACCATCTACGGCTCCGCCCGACTCCCAGATGACGATCCGGACTACAAGATCACGGAGCGTTTCGGGCAGGTCATGGCCGATAGAGGTTGGGGCGTCATCACCGGGGCCGGACCCGGTGTGATGGAGGCCGGAAACAAGGGTGCGGGCATCGAGAGCTCATACGGAGTCAATATCCGACTGCCCTTCGAGGCGAGCTCGAACAAGTACATCGCTCCGGAACGCAACGTCAATTTCAAGTACTTCTTCACTCGCAAACTCGGCTTCGTCAAGGAATCCCACGCGTTCGTGATCCTCCCAGGTGGCTTCGGCACGCTGGACGAGGCATTCGAGCTGATAACACTCGTGCAGACTGGCAAGAGCGACCTGCATCCCATCGTCCTACTCGAGTCCGAGGGGAGCGGCTACTGGGAGCCTTTGCTGGACTTCGCCCGCACCGTTCTCATCCGCAGGGCGCTGATCGCCGAGTCGGACATGTCGCTTCTCTTCCACACGACCGACCCGGAGGCGGCGGCGGATCACATCGAGCACTTCTACGCCAACTACCACTCGCAGCGCTACCACTCGGGCAAGCTGATCCTGCGCATGATGGAAGTTCCCGACCCAGCTGCGCTGGCGCAGATAAACGACGACTTCGCCGACATCGTCGTCGATGGGAAGATCGAGGTGGTCGGCCCGTCGGAAGCCGAGCTCGCGGATGAAGATGCACTCGACTGCAAGCGCCTGACCTTCCTGTTCGATCGGAGGCAATTCGGGCGACTCAGGCAATTGATCGACCGGTTGAACGACCTGGCCGTCAAAGAAGCACCAGCTAGACCCGCGCCTGTATTCAGCGAAGAACACGCCGAACGACCCTGGTGAGAGGTCGCCCACTTTGGGTGTTTATACAGGCTGGCCGCTACAATTAGCTCGTGCGAGACATCCTTTCCGACCTCGTAGCCGAGCAGCAGTTTCTCGATCAGTCTCTGCAGCGGATTCCCATCAAGATCTGGGACTATCAGACGCCGGCGAAGCCCTGGACCGTTCGCGACACGATCGCACACCTCGCCGACTTCGAGGAGCTTGCGGCAGACGTGATCGCCGGCGGGGATGCCATCAAGCGCTGGCAGAATGCCGCCGACCTCGACACACTGCGAAAAGAGGCCATCACCAAGGGCCGGAACATGAGGCCTCAGGATGTGATCGAATGGTGGCGCGGGGGCCGGGCAAAGGTCGTCGAGCCCCTGTCCCACATGAAGGCAGATGACCGCATCGACTGGATCGCAGGCGACATGAGCGCCCGCACCTTTGCAACGTTCCGACTCATGGAAACGTGGGCGCACGGTCTGGACATCTACAAGACGCTCGAGCTCGAGGTCGAGGACACTCCCCGGATTCGCCATGTCTGCTGGCTCGGCTGGAAGACACTCCCCTACGCATTCAAGGAGCAGGGTCTCGACTATGAGCCGATCCGAATCGAGCTGATCGGCCCCGGGTACTCCCGCTGGATCTTCGGGCCCGAGGGCGCAGAGAACCGCATCAAAGGCTCGGCTTCGGATTGGGCTCGAATCGCCGTCCGCCGTATCGAGCCGAAAGAAACCCGCCTCAAGGTGACAGGGGACCTGGCGGAGGCCGCACTCAAGGTCGCCAAAGCGTACCTGTGACCGTCATCCCCCATCTGTTGGGGATGATCCACCTCGACCCACTCCCCGGCTCGCCCGGATTCAGGTCGATGGATGCTGTGATCACAAAGGCTCTCGAGGACGCGAGCACATTGGCCGATGCCGGCTTCCCCGCGCTGATGGTCGAGAACTTCGGCGACGCTCCTTTTTTCGCCGATTCAGTGCCTTCAGAAACCGTCGCCGCGATGACGAGATGTGTTGACGCCCTGATCGCTGGGACGGGCTTGCCGGTTGGTGTCAATGTGCTGAGAAATGACGCCCTGTCTGCGATGGGCATAGCCGCCGCGACGGGCGCACCGCTGATCCGGGTCAATGTGTTGTCCGGTGTCATGTACACCGATCAGGGCCCGATCGTTGGGAAATCGGCAGAGCTGCTTCGCAAGAGGGCGGAGCTCGGTGCGAGCACGGAGATCTGGGCCGATGTGCTGGTGAAGCACGCAACGCCGCCTCCGGGTGCGGACATCCGTCAGATCGCAGTCGACACACTGGAGCGAGCCGGCGCAGACGCAGTCATCGTCACAGGCCGGGGCACTGGATCCTCCCCTGAGATCGATCACCTCAAGACGGTGCGCGAAGCCATCGGGCCCGGGACGCGTCTGGTGGTCGGGTCGGGAGCGAACCCGACGAATGTCGCCGACCTCGCAGCGATTGCGAACACCCTGATCGTCGGCTCGGCCACCAAACGAGATGGCTCGCCCACCAACCCGGTCGATCCGAAGAGAGCCGACCAGATCGCGCACGCTGCCGCAAGAGCCGGCTTGATCTGAGAGGCCTGGGCCTAGCGGCCTATATGGGCCAATTGGGGCGTACGGCCCATGTTTTCGCGGTTTGATCCCAGGCAGACTTCCACACGTTGACTATGAGAGACTTCCCCAAAGACATACTCATCGAAGTCATGGAAGACGTGATCGAAGACCTCCACGGTCACGTCCATCGCGTCTCCGACCTTGCCGTTGACCTTGGAACCGGCCTGGGCCTCTCCGAATACGAGCTCGACTGTCTCGCCCTGGCTGGAGTTCTACACGACGTCGGCAAGATCCACATGGACCCCACCATCCTCGGAAAGCCCGGGCCCCTGGACGAGACCGAGAAAGACCTCATGCAGCGTCACCCAGAGCTGGGCTTCGCAATGACACGCAACCGCCTCGATCCGAGAGTCTCCGAGGCGATCCTCTACCACCATGAGCGTTTCGATGGCAAGGGCTATCCGTTCGGGCTCGCGGGCAACGCCATCCCCATACTCTCCCGCATCGTCCTTGTCGCCGACGCATTCGATGCGATGACCTCCACCCGCTCCTATCAGCCGGCCCTCCCCGTCGATTTCGCGATCTCGGAGATCATCCGGAATGCCGGATCACAGTTCGACCCCAACGTGGTCGAGGTCTTCATCGAGCTCGCCAACGTCAATCAGCTCCCACTGGCCACGACTGCCTGAGGTTTTTGTCACACACCCCTGATACCTTCAGGGTGTGGACGAGCTGAAACGTTTCACTGCACCAACAAGGGCCTGGTTCGAAGCCGCCTTCCAGAGGCCTACTCCCGCTCAAGCAGAGGGCTGGCCCGCCATTGCATCCGG
>ERZ869936.1403-NODE-1403-length-17401-cov-16.484089_pt1 | contig 17401 bp, 13 predicted proteins | sample MGYA00520876_ERZ869936 | MGnify/ENA primary metagenome ERZ869936 (study PRJEB32218, sample SAMN09650985) | biofilter metagenome | isolation source: enrty point of leading RO module | place: Saudi Arabia: Thuwal, RO plant located on Red Sea | collected 2016-02-17...
CCGTCGCGTCCGCGATCCCCTGGCCGGTCGGCCCCCGGAACTCCGGCCAGTCCGCCCCCGCCGACCCGCCGAGGCCACAGAACGCAGCAACAATCACAGTGGCGCGGCTCAAACCGGACCCGATACGTCGCTTCAACGCCGCAAGTACCACAGGCTCCCTCAAGTTGCGCGTCATTCTCGTTCCTCGTGCTTACGAACAGCGAACCGCAGCGCGCAGATCCCCGCTGCGACTCAACCACCGATACTTTAGAGGTTTGCCCGCCGACGTTCGACCGTCGCGACTTTGCCCCCAAGACGGAAAATCTTGCAAAGTGGTTGAAATCGTCGAGCAAAAATGTCATCATCGCAGCCGCACGTCATCTCGGGCGTTGTACAGTTCACCGATCTTGGCCGTTCGTCCGTTTTCATTTTCAATTTCCCAGAAAGCAGGAGAAGCCGTTATGCGTCGTCGTGGATTCACACTGATCGAACTGCTGGTGGTCATAGCCATCATCGCCATCCTGATCGCCTTGCTCCTCCCTGCCGTCCAGCAGGCCCGCGAAGCGGCGCGTCGTACGTCTTGTCGAAACAAGATGAAGCAGCTTGGACTCGCGCTGCACAACTATCATGACGCTCATCTCATCTTCCCGCCGGCCTCAATCGACGACGGCAGCTATGATTCCACGTGGCTCTGTACTCGCAACGATATGACGCCCCTCAATCACACCGGCCACCAGCTCTTGTTGCCCTATCTCGATGAGACCGCGATCTACAACCAGATCAACTTCTCACTTCCGACGGGCGACGCACACTATAATTGCCAGATTCCCGGCGCCATGCAGGCCGCTGTGCAACAAGCTGTTGAGGCCTTCGAGTGTCCCAGCGACCGGTTCAACTCCGGACCGTATACCTACAACGGAACCACCGCCTACAACATTACCGACGGATACCTCACTAACTACGCCTTCGTGGAGACAGCTTACAACATAGGCGTCCCGTATACCGCGGAAGGGCAGCGTACGAGAGCCGCATTTGGCAAGAACGGTGCCTGCTCAATCGACGATATCACCGACGGGACGACCAACACGATGCTGATGATCGAAACTCCGAAAGAGAAGGACAGCACGATCCGTGGTCCGTACTGGAGCGCCGACGTCAACACCGCCGAGATTATCCCCAAGACGAGAAGAATCAATCAGATTGACACCGCAACGGGTAGGGTCATCTGGGGTTCTCCTGGAAGCGAGCATGAAGGTGGTTGTCACGTCGTGTTGGGGGACGGTTCCGTCCGATTCCTGAGTGAGAGCCTTGATTTCATCGTGCAGAATTACCTTGTCACGGTGGCCGGCAAGGAGGTCGTAGGCGAGTTCTAGTGCCCTGGCCGGGCTGTTCTTTGGGGTTGCTGGATTTGCAGGTCCACACGAAACCCTGCGGACTCCTTCTCCCGTGAGCCCCCTCAATCCCAAGAACTCAATTGACGGACCACTGGTATCAGTTCATCGATTGCGTTTCGGGAGGAGCGGCTCCTCTAGAGGCCTGCGGCAGTGCGCCTTCAACGCCGCTCCCCCGGAACTGACTACGTTGCTGGGTATTTGCGAGAGTGAAAGATCCGAAATCAATGGAGCACTTGCTGAACTCGAAATTTCTACGCCGGTTCTGCTGTCTGCTCCCGGTCCTTCTGATCGGGTGTACGGGCGGGGCTCCGGATGATCGACCGGAACTCGGCCTGGTGACAGGAACAGTCACGATGGGTGGCGAGCCGCTCGAGGGAGCGACCGTCGTATTCGAGCCGAGCGAGGGACGACCCTCCAACGGCAAGACCGATGGCTCCGGCAATTACGAGTTGATCTACACGAAAGACGCTATGGGGGCATCTGTCGGCAGACACACGGTCAGGATTATGATGGAACCAGACCCTGACAACGCCGAAGCGGAACTCACCGAGATTCCGGCGAAGTATAACACGAACTCGGAATTGACAGCGGAAGTCGAACCAGGCGAGAACACTTTCGACTTCGACCTCGACGCCGAGTAGCCCGCCCTGCACAACAAGTCGCTCACCCGCATCTCGGACCGCTTGTCCGGGAGGTTTTTTCGTAAGCGACGACCATTCCGCGAACCGGCTTCGTGCCCTTCGTGTCGTCGTGGTTCTCAACCAATCGGCGATCAAGCCGTCTCCGGAAGACGCTCAAGGTCCAACGCACTCTTCAACTCGGCGACCGCGCCAACCCGCCGCCGGGCGTCGTCCGGTCCCTTCAGATCGAACTCACCAGCGCCGAGAACGTCTCGTAGAAATGTCGTGAGTTCCGCCTCGAATCCGGCTCGGGACTCGGGGGTATTCGGAGCGAGCGCCCGGTCGTTGATCAGCAATTCGAACCGGCTGCGACTGAACCGTACCCCTTCGACTTCCGACTCCAGCATCAGACACGCCCGCGCAGCGGCTCGCAACGCCTGCAGAAACCGGTCGGTATTGCTGCCTTCCAGCGGCGCTTTCCGGTTGTAGAGCAGGCCGATTTCGCCATTGGTGCGGTCGATGGCGTAATCCGCCTCATGCCCCACAAGCAACACCGCCGGCCCGTCCGGAACGTGCCGGTAATCGGCGACGTCGATCAACAGTTCGTCCAGCGCCTCGCGCACGATCCACTCGTGGAACAGATCGATGAACCGCCGCAGATCGACGCCTGGCTCACCCTCAAAGAACAGCTTCACGTTCACGTGCTGCAGCGTCATGCCTGCGCCCCTGACTGTGCCAGTCCCGCTTCACGGACCCGGTTGTAGCAACTGTGAACCGCTTCAATGAACAGTTGCGTCTCCTCGATGAAATGCCGCGCCGATTCCAGAGTAAACGCGCGGCCCGCGGCTTCATGCGCCGCGAACAGATAGTCGGCGAACTTCGACCCCGCGTACGGATCAAAAATCAACTCGGTGTCGTAGAACCGCTCGCGGAACTCCTCCACGACTTCATCCGGGTCTTCTTCGGTGACGTCGTCGTACTGGAGCTGGACGAGCGCCTTGGCCGACTTGACCATCGCGCTGTACGCCAGTTCGCCCGCCTGCTGCGCTTCCTGCTCTTCGAGTTTGATCTGCGCCTCGAACACCAGCCGCTCCGCCGCCGTCATCTCAAACTCGTACTGCGTGACGACTTCGCCCGCGCATTCCCCCTTGCCGATGTCGCCGATCCCGTACTGCCGCGGGTCGGCCCAGTCGGAGTAGAAGTCGGGATCCGCGTCATGTTCCGGCGCGTTCTGCGTGAGGTCGTCCAGCACCTGCCGGATCTTCGCCTTGCCGACGCGCGCTACGAACTTGGGAAACCGCTCGTCACTCTGCCGGGACCGCAGATAGAAATCGGTAATCCGGTCGAGCGCTTCGGGAATCCGCTTCGACGGCACCGCCACGATCGGCAGCCCGTACGACCCCGCGTTTTCCTCCCACTGGCCTCCCAGCACGACCTGAAAGTGCGGCACCTTGTAGCCCTGCATCGTCCGGCTGATGCCGTAGAACCCGATGTCCGCCACGTGGTGCTGCCCGCAACTGTTGAAGCACCCGCTCACCTTGATGTGCAGATCCCGCACCGCCTGATCAAGCTCGACCGTCCGCGCAACCAGCCGGTGACGCAACTCCGCCGCCAGGCCCCGCGACGAAGAAATCCCCAGCTTGCAGGTATCCGTCCCCGGGCAGGCGACGATGTCAAACACCGCCGATGCTCCCGGTTCCGCCAGTCCGGCGCGATCCAGCGCCTCGTACAGCGCCGGGATGTCCGACTTGCTCACCCACCGGATCACGAAATTCTGTTCAACCGTCGTCCGCACCGTTCCCCGCGTGAACTCGCGCGCGATGTCGGCCAGATCCCGCAACTGGTTCGGCGTGATGTCCCCCAGCGGCAGGGCCACCGTCGCCGTCACGTAGCCCGGCTGCCGCTGTTCGCGGATGTTCGTCTGCACCCAGTGATTGAGCCGCGCGTCGCCGTTGAGCTGCGGCATCTCGCCCGGCGGCTTGAGCGGCTGCTCCTCGTTCGCATCGATCGCGGCGAGGTACTCGGTCCACCTGGGATCCTCGGGCAGCTTCGCCCGCTCGGCGAACACCTCTTCCCGAAACCGCTCCATCCCCCACTTTTCGATCAAGAACTTGAGTCGCGCCCGGCTGCGGGTCTTCTTCTCCCCATGCCGGCCGAACAGCCGCGCGATCGCCTGCGTGATCGGCAGGATTTCCTCGGGAACCACGAACTCGTCCAGCACCTTCGCCTGCCGGGGCACCGCACCCAAACCGCCGCCGACCAGATACTGAAAACCGCGTTGCTCCTCCCCGTCGACCACGCGCGTCTTCGCGACCAGGCCGACGTCGTGCATCATCCCGAGACCGCACGAATGCTGCGCGCAGCCGCTCACACTCGGCTTGAACTTCCGGCCGAAGTTCTGGCAGTCCGGATGCCCCAGCAGAAACTGGGTCAACGCATGCGCGTAGGGCGTGGCGTCGAACGGCTCATCCGGGCACACCCCCATAAACGGGCAGCCCGTCACGTTCCGCACCGAGTTCCCGCACGCTTCCCGCGTCGTGATGCCCACCGCCGCCAAACGCCGCATCAATGCCGGCGTGTCGTTGATGTGAACGAAGTGCAGCTGAATGTCCTGCCGGGTCGTCACGTGCGCGATCCCATCGGAATACTCTTCCGCAAGATCGGCCATCACCTCGAGCTGTTCCGGCGTCATTCCTCCGTAGGGAATCTTGATCCGCTGCATGCCGGGCGCGTCCCACACCGTGTGCGGCCCCTTAGTCAGCTTCTCCTCGTATGGCAGCGTCTTCGATTCCACTCCATTATGCCGCTGGCCGTTGTCGTACCGCTGGCCGTAGACGCCCCGCCGCAACCTCGTCTCCGCAAAGACCTTCTCATCAATACTGTCCTGCGAGCGCAGCTCGATCTCTGTCTCGAATACGTCGATTTCCTCGGCCAGCGCCTCCGGCAATCGTCCTGCCAGGCGTTCTTTCCAGAGGTCGTTGCTCGCCTTCATAATCGGGCACTCCCTGACAAAAACTGATCCGATCTGCGGCTTCGGTTCGATTCCGCATCGATCCCACTCGTCGAGTGACGAATGGTTTTTCAATCCCGGATTGAAAAGTTGGGTGCCACTGGCTCTGCCAGTGCGATATAGAGAGGACATTGACCCCACAATGCACGGGCAGGGCCAGTGGCGCCCGTCGATTCAACAGTGTCAAAGCAATCGCACCCGGAATGTAGCAGAAATCTCAGGCTCGCAACAATTCGTTGCGCTCGGCGGCAGTCGCCGGGCCGGGGTGGTGGGGACGTTCAGTGCTGCGACAGCCCACTGATGGAAGCGCCCCGGCAGATGACGTTGCAGCAATCCCTGTCATTCTTCATATTCTTAAGCCGCCATGGACACAAACCATTCTCTCCGCGTCTACGACTCAATCCTCGGCCTCCTTTGCGACGAGCAGAATCCCACGCCGCTCGTCCGTCTGAACAAGGTCGTTCCGTTCCAGCACACGCGGGTCTACGCCAAGCTCGAATGGTACAACCCGTTCGGAGCGGTCAAGGATCGCGTCGCCGCCAACCTGATCCGAGACGCTGAAGAGCGGGGAGTCCTCGCCGCCGGGAAGAAGCTTGTCGAGGCCACGTCCGGCAACACAGGCCTCGGACTCGCGATGATCGGCAACGCCCGGGGCTACCCGCTGCAGACTCCGCTCTCAAAAGCCATCCCGCTCGAAAAGCGCACCGTCCTCCGCTTCTTCGGCGCCGATCTCGTCGAACTGGACGACTCCCTCTGCCCGGCCCCGGGCGCTCCCGAAGGCGCCATCGCCCGCGCCCGCCAAACGGCCGCCACGCAGGAAGAGTTTGAAATCCTCGATCAGTACGTCAACGAGGCCAATCCCGGCGCACACTACCGCACCACCGGCCCGGAAATCTGGCGGCAGACGGAAGGGAAGGTGACCCACTTCGTCGCCGGACTGGGCACCTGCGGCACGATCACAGGTACGGGCCGCTTTCTCAAGGAGAAAAACCGGGAGATCAAAGTCCTCGGAGCCTACCCCGAAGACGGACACGACATCCCGGGCGCCCGCAGCAAACGCCAGTTGGATCAGACCAAGCTCTACTTTCCCGACGAGTACGACGGCGAAATCGAAATCACCAACCGCGACGCCTACGAGATGTGCCTGCGGCTCAACCGCGAAGAGAGCATCATCGCCGCCCCGAGTTCGGGCATGGCCGTCCTCGGCGCGCTCCGCCTCGTCCCGGACGAGCCGGGCAACGTTGTCGTCGTCATCTTTCCGGACAACATCTTCAAGTACGCCTCGTCAGTCATCCGGCACTTTCCCGACCTCGCTCCGCCCGCCGAACCGGGCGCGGATCAGTCCGCCCCCAGCAAGAACGACCAGTTCATCGCGGAACTGATCGAGAACCTCAAAAACCCCTACGACACCGTCAAAGTCAAAGACCTGAGCGAGTCGATCAACTCCGCCGATCGCCCCTTCGTCATCGACATCCGCATCCCGGAGCATTACGCCGAGTCCCACATCCCCGGCTCCGTCAACATCCCCCAGGACGACCTCTCCCGCCGCGCCGCCGACCTGCCCGACGACCGCAACGCGCCGATCGTGACAGTCTGCAACATCGGCAAGTTCTCCAAGCACGCGACGCTGTACCTGAAGTCGAAAGGCTACCGCAACGTCCGCAGCGCCAAGGGGGGACTCAACGAGTGGGTCCGCAAAGGACTCCCGACCGAGTCAGAAAAACCCACCGCCGCCGACGCATCCTGAGACCGTCACCCACCAAAGCAACGCGAGAACTCTAAGCGGGAGTGGATGGGAATCGAACCCACCAGACGACTTTGCAGCCGTCTCAGCGGTTTTGAAGACCGGGGCAGGCACCAGCTCTGCAAACACTCCCTCGCCAGACGCCTCACGCGGGCGTCGCGTCGACCGGTTCGTCCTCGATCTGCACGGTCAGTTCCACGTCGCTCGCGTCCTCTTTCACCAGGTTCGAACGAATCGTCTCACACGTCTTCTTGAACTGCACCAGTTCCTCAGCCGAGATCCCCTGGACGGCCTGATCCCGCACCCGGTGGCAGCAGGCCACCGCGCGGCTCCACACCGCTTCCGATTTCTCCGTCGGAAAGATCTGATTCTTGCGCCGGTCGGTCTCGCAACACCGCCGCTCCAGCCAGCCGTCCCGCTCCATCCGCCGCAAAACCCCGGTCACCGTATGCGGTTCGATGCCCAGGCAGTCCGAGAGTTCCGCTTGAGACATCCCCCCCTTCACCGACAACCACGCCAGCACCTCCCACTGCCGGAATGTCATCCCCTCATCAGTCAAACAGTCGCTCAATGCACGACGCATCGCGTGAGACGTCGCGCAAACCCAGTGCCCCACGCTGTTCTCCCAGTCATATTCGAGCACGGTTCAACTCCGAGTGTTTCCTGAATCACGCCATTTCTGCCCGGTTTTCGCTGATTTTATCATACGGGGATCCGCTCGGAACCGACAAGGGACGATCGGCAAATTGCTGTAACCGCAGCCGCAGAGCACGGGTACAATCGCTATGATCGGCGGGCCTCAGCGCCTCCGTCACCCGTACCGAAATTCTGCACTGTTTGGACACACCGCATGACATTCCCCCCGCGATTGAGTCGTTTCGGCCTCACGCTCGCTGCGATTTTCACAATCACGCACTCCCCGCTCCCCGCCTTCGCAGAGTCTTCGCTCGGAGCTGCGATTGAAGAGTTCTTGCTGCAGGACTACCGCGGACGCGAATATGCGCTCAGCGAATTCGACGATTCGGAAGTCGTCGTCGTCGCCTTCCTCGGCACGGAATGCCCGCTCGCAAAACTCTACGGACCCCGGCTGCAGGAGCTGGCGGACGAATATCGCGACCGCAAGGTCGCGTTCATCGCCGTCAATTCCAACGTGCAGGACTCCATTGCCGAACTCTCCGCCTACGCACGCCGCCACGGTCTGACGATGCCCGTCCTCAAAGACCCCGGCAACAAGGTGGCCGACCTATTCGGGGCCCGCCGGACGCCCGAGGTCTTCGTTCTCGACCGCAATCGCGTCATCCGGTACCAGGGCCGCGTCGACGACCAATACGTCATCGGAGTCGTCCGCGACGAACCGACCCGCACCGACTTGAAGATCGCCATCGATGAAGTGCTGGACGGCAAGGCCGTCACGGTTTCCCAGACCGACCCGATCGGCTGCATCATCGGCCGCGTGCGGGAAGTCGACGCAGATTCCGACATCACCTATTCCAACCAGATCGCACGCATCTTCAAAGCACGCTGTGTCGAATGCCATCGCGACGGAGAAATCGCCCCCTTCACGCTGACCACCTACGAAGACGTCGCCGGATGGGGCGAGATGATCGCCGAAGTGGTGGAGCAGGGCCGCATGCCCCCCTGGCACGCCGCCCCCGAACACGGGACGTTCCTCAACAATCGCCGACTGAGCGACGAGGAACGGCAACTGATCTTCCAGTGGGTCGATGCCGGCTGCCCGCAAGGCGATCCCGCCGAGTTGCCCGAACCGCCCGAATTCACCGCAGGCTGGCAACTGGACCGCGAACCGGACCTGATCGTCGACATGGCCGATGAACCGTTTCCCGTGCCCGCCGACGCCGGACCGGAGGGGGTCAAATACAAGTATTTCACCGTCGACCCGAACATCGATGAGGATCTGTGGTTCACCGCCTCCGAAGTCCGTCCCGGCGTCAGCGAAGTCGTGCACCACATCATCGTCTACGCGCGGCCGGAAGGCTCGCGCGGCCGGCGGCACTGGGTCTTCCTCAGCGCCTACGTGCCCGGCCTGCGAGTCACCGCGCTGCCCGAACGAACCGCCAAACGCATTCCGGCCGGCTTCGAGTTCGTCTTCGAAGTTCACTACACCCCCAACGGGTCGCCGCACGAAGACCTCAGCAGGATCGGGTTCATTCTGACCGACGCGGGCAACGTCGATCAGGAAGTGAAGACCATGGAAGTCGCCAACGCCGCGTTCCGCATCCCTCCCGGCGATCCGAATTACGAAGTCACCGCCAAGAGCGGGGCTTCCCCGGTCCCACTGACTCTGTTGTCAATGTCGCCCCACATGCACCTCCGCGGCAAGTCATTCCGCTACGAACTGATCCACACCGACGGCACCCGCGAAGTCCTGCTCGACGTCCCGCGGTACGACTTCAACTGGCAGACCCGCTACGTGCTGGCCGAACCAATGGTCGTCCCGGCCGGGGCGCGGATGTTCTGCACAGCGGCCTTCGACAACTCCGAAGAAAACCTCGCCAATCCCGATCCGAACAAGACGGTCCGCTGGGGAGACCAGTCATGGGATGAGATGATGATCGGCTATTTCGACGTCATCATTCCCCGCCGCGACTCCGAACAACCGGCCCAGCCGAACATCCTGCTCGACCTCAGCGCCGACCGCATCTTCGGAGCGATCGACAAGGACGGGAACGACGCCATCAGCCGGGAGGAGGCGAAGCCATTTGAACTGCTGCACGCGACGTTCGACCGCGTCGACACCGACTCCGACGGTCTCGTCCAGAAAAGCGAACTGGAGAACGCATTGACGAAAGTGAAGCAGGCTCAGCAGAAGTAGCCGACTCGCTCCGCCGAGTCGGCCGGCATTCACCCCCAGTATGTACGCCATCGGCGTACGACAGTTGTCGGTTGTCGTTCGGCCTCGGGCAGAACGCGGACCCGGCGCTTCATTCGTCCGCGGCGATCTGATGTCGGGTGCGAAACGCCTTGTCGAATTCTTCGAGTGCGCGACCTTCTCCGCGATCCGCCTGAGCCAATGCTCGCTCCAATGCCTCAACGGCGTCGGCGAAGTCCTCCGGCGCCGGATGCTGCGCCCGCCAGAGGTTCAGCACCTCCTCGGGAGTCAACTGCGAGCCTCCATTCTCCAATTGCTCCGTTGCGAAGGAGACGAATTGGGGAAGATCTGTCTCGGGTGGTACGGACATCACGCACTCGGAATGACACACATGATCCGGTCTATCGCCCTGATTCTACGACGAACCCGCGACGATTTCGAGAGCTGATTCCGCTTCCCGCTGCCAGTGCGGAGGTCACGTTCGACAAAGTCGCTTGCCAGGATCGCGTCGGAAAAGAGCGGCCGGCGCATAGTTCACTCGTCGGACGCCTCGACACCCCGGTTCTTGCTGATCGCTTGCAATAGTGCAGCCAGCGCCGCTTCATTCTTCCCCACCCACATCCTTCACGCCCCCCCTTCACCCTCCCGCAATCTCTCAAGTCGCAGTTCCATCTTCCGTAACTCACCCGCGTAATCCGGATCGTCGATCACATTCTGCATCTCATAGGGATCGGCCGTCAGGTCGTACAGTTCATCCATCCCCTCCAGTTCGAGATAATGAATGTACTTCAACCGATCGGTGCGAACCGCGCGGTAGCCCATGTTGAGGACGCGCGGAAACACCGTGTCGGTGTTGTATTCGATCAGAAACGACGTTCTCCAGTCGTCCGGAGCCTTCCCCGCCAGCAGCGGAACGAGGCTGCGGCCGTCAAGAGTGCGTTCGGACTCCACGTCCGCCAACTCCAGCAGCGTCGGGGCCAGATCGATGCTCAGCGCGAACTCGTCAATCAGCAGCCCGGCCTCCACCAGCGGCGGGTAACGCACCAGCAGCGGAATCCGGATCGCCTCCTCATAGGCCAAACGTCGTTCCACGCTCAGGCCGTGTTCGCCGTACCAGTAACCGTGATCGCTCGTAAACACGAACACCGTCGAGTCGAGTTCACCGGACTCCTCCAGCGCGTCGAACAACTGGGCAACGCCCTCGTCCACCGCGGCCAGCATCCGCCAGCGATCCCGCACCGTTTCATCGGGCGTCCCCGTCTCGCGGCTGAGCGGCGGCAAACCATCGATCTCCCGCTGCAGCGCCGGTTTATCCGCCAGGTCATCAGTCACGTTGAGTCGTCGCGGCACCGGTGCGTCCGCATACAGCGTCTCGTGCCTCTCCGCCGGCATGAAGCGGGCCGCCGACGGGTCCGAAATGCTCCCGTCGTCGTACTGGATCAACTCCGGATGCAGCGCCTTGTGCGCAAGATACAGGCAGAACGGTCCCTCTCGCTCGCTGTCCACGAACTCCAGCGCCAACGCATTCAGCACGTCGGTCGTATGCCCTGTGAAGTCCCGCCGCTCTCCGTTGATATTCAGCGGCGGATCAAACGACGTTCCCTGTCCCTGCAGGCAGGCCCATTCGTCAAACCCGGGCCGGGGAGAGTCGTCGTTCCCCATGTGCCATTTGCCGACATAACCGGTGTGGTATCCGGCCTCCTGCAGTGCGCGGGGAAAGGTCTGTAGCTTGTGACTTTGCTCGTCTCTCGCCGTGTTGTCCAGAATCCCGTGATTGTGCGTATTCAGTCCCGTCAGCAGGCAGGCGCGAACGGGCGAACAGAGCGGCGTCGATGCGAACGCATTGCGAAACCGCGCGCCCTCGCGCGCAACGCGGTCGATCCCCGGCGTGCGGACCACCGGATGCCCCATGCAACTCAACTCGTCCCACCGCAGGTCATCCACCAGCACAACGACGATATTCGGTCGATTATCCGCCCCCGCGAACCCCGCAACCATCAGCACAACCACCAGCGACGCAATCAATTTCCGCAGCACGATGTCCCTCCGAAGAATCTGTTTTTTTTCGTGGGTCGCAACGCGATTTGAGCTAACCGCACCGAATCGCTAACACGTCTGCACTTCCCTCTCATTCGCTCATGCGTAGAATACGTTGCCTCCGTGAAGGAAACGAGGCCCCGTCCGTTGATTACGAGTGCCACCGCACAGGGAAGGATTCTGATTCGATGAATTACATCATTCGCCGCCCGTGGGATCTGCCCGAATCGCGGCATACTGCAATCGAGGTCTACCGCAACCGGCGCAGTCACCGGCGCGAGTTTCTCAAGTCGATGGGACTGGGCGCGGCCGGGGCGGCATTCGCCCCGTTGGTCACCGGCTGCAGCAGCCCGACCGACGAAGAAATCGAAGCCGCCGGCCAGGTCGAACCGCTCCCCACCGCCTATCAATCCCTGTACCCGGCCGAACGAAATCCCGAATTCGAATACGGCCGGGACGAAACAGCCAAGCGGGCCGCCGCCGAATACTCCAACTTCTACGAATTCACGACCGGCAAGGACGTTTACCGATACGTCGCCGGCTTCAACAAGTTCCCGGAAACGCTGACCGTCGACGGTCTGTGTGAGAAGCCGCGTGAATTCGACCTCGATGACCTGCTGCAACTCTTCACGCTGGAAGAGCGCGCCTACCGCCATCGCTGTGTCGAAACCTGGGCGATGTGCGTCCCCTGGACCGGTTTCCCGTTGCGTGACCTGCTGAAAGAAGTGCAGCCGAAGCCGGGGGCGAAGTTCGTCGAGTTTCAGACGTTTCAGCATCCCGACACGGTCGGCGACTCATACTATGACTGGCCTTACACCGAAGGTTTGACGATCGCCGAAGCAGACAACGAGTTATCCCTCCTCGCCACCGGAATCTTCGGCGAACCGTTGCCCAAGCAGCATGGAACGCCCGTGCGGCTCGTCGTGCCCTGGAAGTACGGCTACAAGAGCATCAAATCGTTGACCCGCATCACCTTCACCGATCGGCAGCCGGCCACCTTCTGGAACACAGCCGACCCCCGTGAATACGACTTCCAGGCCAACGTCAATCCGGACATTCCGCACCCCCGCTGGAGCCAGGCTACCGAGTGGATGCTCGGCACCCGCGAACGCTTCGAGACGCAGATCTACAACGGCTACGGCGAGTACGTCGCCGGCCTGTATGCGTGACTGCAAGGCGCCGTGACATACTGTTGGTCTGCTCAGCACCGCCGGCGAGATCCAGCCCCTCATCGACCTGCTCGACCACCTGACCGCCGCAACCTGCCGGAAAGCGCACTTCCGTACCCCGGCACACTGAATCGCCCGCGTCGTGAGTTGGTTGGCAGACGCTCAGTTCGATTCCGTGTCGCCGGTCATTTCGGCTGCTGCGTCAGACCCTTCAGCGGACGCCGCCGCCTCGATCGTCCACCGCTCAATCCGCTGATGGCAGGCCGTGAAGATCGTCGTCCAGTCTTCGTCAAGAACAAAGCCGTGAACGTGTCCGTCCCCTCCGTCCTGGTGGATGAGATCCCCCGTCGTCATGTCATAGAACTTGAGGAACCCCTTGTGATCGCCGCCGCCGCAGAGAATCCATGATCCATCCGGCGACCAGACGATCTGCTCGACCAGCCCTTTGCGTTCTTCGTTTTCGAGTTCGAACAACCGCTCGCCGGACTCCCACTGAAAGACCTCCACCCGCGACGGTCCCCCCAGGTGATCGATGTTTCCGATCGTGCCGATCCCTCCCACGGCCAGCCGCGTTCCGTCCGGCGAAAACGCCAGGCTGCGAACACCCCCGATCGAGTGTCGCCGCTGTTTCGGATCCCACGTATACATCACGGGCGTCTCAACCTCAGCGACTTTCTCGAACGTCTCCGCGTTCCAGACCACTACGTGCCCGGTCTTGTCGCCGCTGGCCAGCCACCGGCCGTCGGCTGAAACCGCCACCGCATACAGCATCGACGGATAATCGTGCGGCGTCAGCGGATCATGGTCGCTGAACTCCGCCACCGGCTTGCCGTCCCCCGCGTCCCAGACCTTGATCTGCATGTCGTCGGCGATCGACACGATGCGGCCGCCGTCGGGCGTCGCAATCACGCGGCGAATCCACCGGTCGTGGGCGTCGAGTGAGCGAACCTGCGTCCGTGATTCAACGTCCCACCAGATGAGACGCCCGTCATAGCTGCCGGAGACCAGTTGCCCCCCCGCCCGCGCCACCCCTGTGACGTAACTCGAATGCCCGTCGCCGGAAAACGCCACGCGCTCAGGCGACTCCGCGGCGGCGTCGAACGCATAAACCCCGAAGTCGCTGCTTCCGATGAACAGCGTCGATGTCTCCGGGAGCCTCGCAATCCCGAACAGGACGTCCTGAGAAGTCCACTGCGTCTCTTTCCTGAGCTGTTTCGGATCGTTCATGGCTTCCTTCGCTTGCGCCGGCAGTTCGACAGTTTCCGGCTGTTCCGGGTCGGCGTGGCCTGTCTTGGGAGCCGCCAGCCGAGGTACGCTTCAGCCCGAGTTCTCGCTCAATCGGTTCCCAGCCTCTATTCTGACGTCCGCGAAGGCAGCGCTCAATCGCTGTCGATTACATACATCTCTCGACCCTCGATTGAGTGGCTCTCCGCGAGATTCGAATGGAACGCGGATGACCACGGATGGGACCGATTTTCGCTGATTGCTCTCTATGGAGTGCAGAGTATTCACGCCTGGATCGATGCGGGCTCGTCGCTACCGCCTTTTTCAAAAACTCCCCGCAAAATCCGTGCTGATCCGCCTAATCCGCGAAAATCTGTGTCCTTTTTGAGAATCCCGTGGGGCCGAGCCCCAGCCGACTTGTGTGTAATTGACAGCGCTCAATCGAGGTTCTCCGCATTTGACAACGCGATCAGCTCTTACAAACTGAGTGGTTGACGCACGCTGGCAGCGTGCGCTACGGACCGACGCAAGAATTTGCGCAGGACAACAAGATTCTGAACGTTAGTAGCACGAAGAGAACATTCGGAAGTTGACCCGCCACCAAGAGTGTTGCATAATCATACACTCAAGTGTGGGCGATTTGTCAGGAACCTGACAGACATTCCGCGTGTCGCCCACCAGGTCGGCCGAAACGTGAGTTTGATCGCGTAACTTAAACGCCTGAAGAAGCGCCATCTCAACACCGGAGTCGTTGTGCAGGCTCCACTGCTGGAAAAGGGGACGATCGCGAGATATCAACGAAGTCTTCGCAATCTCAATCCGCATGCGGGCCTGCAGCACGTTGCTGCGCGGAATGATTGCAATTCCTGGTCTCGGTGAATCGGCTCGTGACACCGGCGCGGCGCGGCCGCCGCGAAACATCGACTCAACTGACGCGAAAAGAGATGGACGCGCAGGCTCTCAAGACGTTCAGCCACGTGGTCGGTGCGCCCCGCCCGATCCGCCTGGCGTTGCGCGAGGAGGGCGGCGGACCGCCGGACGTGCAGATCGTCGACTCCCCCTACGCCATCCTGGGGCGCGGCCGCAATTCCCACGTGCGTCTCAACTCTTCAGACGTCTCCTACCGCCACGCCTGCCTGCTCGTGCTGGGAGGCCGAATCCTGTGCCTGGATCTGCTCAGCGCCCGCGGCATCTCGTGGGACGGGCCGCATCGCGCGCCCTGGCTGTCCGCCGCCGACCGGTTGAAAATCGGCCCGTATTGGATTCAGTTGCTCGACGACGGGTGGGCCTACACCCCCGAACTCCCCTCACCGCTCGATTTCAAACCGCGCGATCAGAAGCTGCCCGAATTCGGCGAGCTTCCCGAAGTCGAACTGCAACTTCTGACCGGTAAGCGGAAGAACGCCGTATTCCCCGTCAACCGGGTGTTGACCCTTGTGGGCCGCGACGAGCGCTGCCGCGTCACCTGTGCCGACGATGAAGTGTCCCGCGTCCACTGCGCGCTGCTGCTCGCCCCCTCCGGGCTCTGGGTCATCGACCTCTTGGGCCGCAACGGAGTGCGCATCGGCGACGAACCGGCGCCCTTCGGATGCCTCGCCGAGGGTGAGGTATTTCACGTCGGCCGCTATGGGTTTCGCGTGCGCTATCCCCATCTTTCGGAGACGCCTGTCTCTCAACCGGCAGCTGCCTCAACAACGGCCGACGACGCCCCCCAGCCGGACGACGCGCAGGCCGCGGCGTTCCTGACCCGCAACCATCAGGTCTTTCCCGTCGAAGTCGTCGGCCAGTCGCTTGTTGTTTTCCCTCAAGGCGACATTCGCGAATTCTTCTACCAGGACATCCACCTCGAATCGAATCAGGTCACCCGGTTGCTGCAGACGCGCGGCTTTCGCACGGTGGTGATCGATTTCAAGGACGTACCACTTGTCGGAAGCGTGATTCTCGACGCCGTGGCGACGTTTTGCCGGAACGCCCGCGACGGCGCCGCCATGTGCGGCGCCACCCCGGAGATGCGCTCCGTGCTCGAAACGATGAATTTCTCCTCGATCTGGCCGTACTATCAGTCGCGGGAAGAAGCCCTGCGCTCGCTCGACGCCTCGCAGGCAACGGCGTCCTCCCCGCAAGCCGGCAGTCCCTGACAGGGCACGAGAGCCGCAGTCGTCGGTCGCAGTTCACTGGGAGGCCGCTGGTTCCCGTTCATGAAGGTCGTCCACGTCATTACCCGCCTGATCGTCGGCGGCGCCCAGGAAAACACGCTGCTGACCGTCGAAGATCAGCACCGGGACTACGGCGACGACGTCACGCTCATCACCGGACCGGCCCTCGGCCCCGAAGGCAGTCTGCTGGACCGCGCAGCCCAAGGCGGATTTCCGCTCCGGGTCGTCGAGCCGCTCCGCCGCAGCATTCATCCTTCCCGCGACCTGAAAGCCTTCCGCGCCCTCATTCGCCTGCTCGACAAATTGCAGCCCGACGTCGTCCACACCCACAGTTCAAAAGCCGGAATACTGGGCCGCGCCGCAGCAGCCAGACTGCGGCTCCCCGTCGTGCACACCATCCACGGCGCAGCGTTTCATTACGGTCAGAGCGGGTTGACGCAGCGGATCTACATCGCCGCCGAGAAGTGGGCGGCTGCGCGAACCGATCATTTCATCAGCGTCTCCGACGCCATGACCGACGAGTACGTGACAAGCGGAGTCGCCCCGCGCGACGCGTTTACGACCGTCTACAGCGGCTTCGACGTCGAGCCGTTCCTTACGCCCCCGCGCCCCCGCGAGACCGTCCGCCGCGAACTCGGGTTCGACGACCGGCACATCGTCGTCGGCAAGGTCGGGCGGCTGTTTCATCTCAAGGGCCACGAGTTCGTCATCGCCGCCGCCGGCCGGGTCGTCGCCGAACGCCCGCAGGTCCGCTTCCTCTTCGTCGGCGACGGAAACCTTCGCGCGCGGTACGAGCGGGAAATCGCCGCAGCCGGTCTCACGGATCATTTCGTCTTTGCCGGACTCGTCCCCCCCGAGGTCGTCCCGGAACTGCTGCATGCGACCGACCTCGTCGTCCACACCAGCCAGTGGGAGGGCCTGGCCCGCGTTCTGCCGCAGGCGCTGATCGCCGGGAAACCGGTGGTCTCCTACGACGTCGGCGGCGCGCGGGAAGTCGTCATCCCGGACGAGACCGGATTCCTCCTCCCCCGCGATTCGGTCGACGAACTCGCCGAGTCGATCCTGTGTCTCGCCGCAGATCCCGATTTACGACGCCGCCTGGGCGACGCCGGCCGCCAACGATTCACCGACCAGTTCCGCCACCAGACAATGACCCGCCGCATCCGCGAGGTCTATCAGAAAGTTCTGGAGCAGCGAGCCGCAACCCGCGATGCGCAGACCGCAAGCTGATGCTCAGC
>ERZ869936.1404-NODE-1404-length-17400-cov-11.929086_pt1 | contig 17400 bp, 22 predicted proteins | sample MGYA00520876_ERZ869936 | MGnify/ENA primary metagenome ERZ869936 (study PRJEB32218, sample SAMN09650985) | biofilter metagenome | isolation source: enrty point of leading RO module | place: Saudi Arabia: Thuwal, RO plant located on Red Sea | collected 2016-02-17...
TTTAATCCAAAAAGTTTTAAATTATAGTCTGTCATATTAGTTGTTCCTGAACCACCTAAAATTCTAATTCCATCAACTTTACTTGCTTGTGGTAAAACTGTACCACCAAAATTTATTTGGTCTGTGGTATGACCTCCCAAAGTTTGAAAAGTTGCAAAACTATATTTGCTTGAATTTCCTAAATTGTATAAGTAAATATAACCATTACCTGTTCTTACACTACCTTTATAGTTAGATATAGTCATTGCATCAGTTGATGTAGTATTATCTTCAGTAAATGTGCCACTTGTATCTCCAAACTGTCTTGCTCGTTGATAAACAGATGCAGTTTCCAAAACTCCATTTTCATAAAGTTGTAATCTAATATTGCTAGAAGTACCATCTGTTGCTAAATCAAAGAATTGTAACATGTGAACATCATAAACATCTTCTTTAATATTCAAAAAATCTACTATTGCAACATCTGAACTATGAGATTGTTCAACAATAAGTTCTAAACTACCACCAAGAAAACCATCTTTTTCTAATTCAAGTAATTCAGTAACAGATAGTATTCCTTCATTTTTAACTTGTTGTTTTATCTTGGTAGATATATCTCCAATATAACCAAATGACATAAGCCACCTATGTCTGTCTCAAGAATGTACAAGTAAACTCAGCACTTGATGCTGATGAGCAAAGTCCTTGTAAAACATCTCCAGTCTCACATGTAATCTTTGTATTTAACTCTATGGTTGCTCCAGCTGGTAAAGTAACATTATTTAAAAGATGTCTTAATGTTCCACCAGATTTTGTAAGACTTAAATCAACTGTTACATCTTGACTGCTTGAGTTTACATTAGCCAACAATATTCCTATTGATGTCTCTGTTGTAGATGAAGGCACTGCATCAATTATGTCTGTTGCACTTGTACCTAAAACTCCAGTTGCCGAATGTAAAGTATCTGCCATATTTTCCTTCCTAGCTTAGTGCTAATACTAATCCAAGAGTAACACCTGCTGATGCATTTAACTGACCACTTGAAGCAGTCAATCCAGTTCCAGCTATGCCAGAAACAAAATCAGCTATGCTCTCTTTTTTACTTCCATTACTATCATCTGCATCAATGATAGCGATACTATCATTTGCAACATTGACTGTTGCAGATGCAAGATTATTCAAATCTGTTGTCATTGTAGCTGAGAATGCACCAGATGTCGCAGATGCTCCACCAGCAAGTCCAGAGTTAGATGCAGTAGTGATTGTAACTCCAGTAATATCTCCAGACCCTATGAACGCTACCCAGTTTGAGCCATCATAAAATTGTAATTCATCTGAATCTTTTAAGAAGCAGAACATACCTTCAGCATCAGATGTACCTAAAGCTGTATCTCTTGCTGTTGCATTTGCATAAACTTGTATAACTTGGTCTTGAATGAATGTTTGGAATGTCGTAGCATCTATCAAGTCTCCAGTGCTATAACTTTGCCAACCTGCTCCTGCCATTATTTATCTCCTTTTATCTCTTTTATCTTAGCACTAACCATAAGCAAATCGTGTACCAATTCCTAATTGAGCTTGACCCAAAACCCAAGAAGATGTTGATGCTGGGCTAAGTGTAACAGTCCAAGTCCAAGTTTGTGTTGAAGCATTTACTGAATGATTAATTGATTCAATAAATAATTCATCACTAAATGTACTTGCATCTGTATTTGTAATATTAACTTTTATTCTGTCTCCCAAGTCTCTTCCTAAAGCATGTTGCCAAATACTTGTATTTTGTCTTGGGTTTACGACTAAACTATCAATCCTAATTATTGGTATAGCTGTCTCTGATAAGTTTTGTTGGATAATACCAAAAACATCAGTGTCATTTATATTAATAGTTGTCTCAGTAGAGTTTATAGCAGTAAATCTTTGAATACTATCGCTGTCAGCTATGTACTGTGTAGAACCACCACTTCTTGTCCAAGAGTAAGAGTTGATTACTTCATTATCATCAAATGACAATGCAACATCTGTAAAAGGTAAATTAGAACCAGAGTTATCGAATGTTGCTTGAACAGTCGTTGCTTTTGTATTTGTAAATTTATAAGCTCTATTTCTAAATGTTGCTTTACCTTCTCTATCAATAAAAAACTCTCCATTCTCTGCAAGTTCACATTCTCTCAATCCAGTCAAAACATTTGTTGTAATTGCTTGTGGTATGACTTGTTTTGTTCCAGTATCAATACTTCTTAAGGCATTAGGGAATCCCATACTATTTAAAATCCTTGATACTCTTGCAGAAGATAGTTCTTGACTATCGTTATAACCTAATCTTGTCGATTGTCCAAGTTCACTAAAACCAGCTCTACCAATTCTCCAACCAACTGATTGAAAACTTTGATTTTGAAATAACCTAAATGCATCAATCGCTTGAAATGTAACAATAGAATCAGCACCTTCTGCTACAAATACAACTGGTACAGCTTCTAAAAATCCACGAAAAATAGTGTAAGTTTGAGAATCATAAGTTGCTTTTACTCTGACCTGTTTTAAAGGTTGTAGTTTTGTTCTTGAGTTTGCAGAATCAAAATATGGAGATGATGTATTTGCTGGGTTAAATCTGTTGTCTTGATTTGAAACTGTAAAAGATAGTATACCAGCGTTAAAAGAACCAAACTCATTTGACCTTCCCCTAGAAATATCAAAGTATCTTACAAACGAAGAAATATCTGTAAATGACTGAGATGAAGCAAAAGGTTCAGAATCTAAAGCTATCTCAACTGTTATATCTACATCAGAATCAAATGAAGCTGACATTAGAGTATTTGATAACCATTTCTTAAAGCTCTCTTTGTAATCTCTGCAACTCTTCTAGCTTGTTCATCAGCAGAAGCTCCTTCAATTTTATTAGTTTGATTGATAACCATATTTACTGTTGGAGACATTGACACATTACCAGCTTTAGTTCCAGAAGTCATTGAACCAGCAAATGGGCTTACTGTACTTGGAGTTATAGCACCATCAGTACCAGTAACTACTGAACCAGCGTTACCAGTATTTGATGTTTCAGTAGATGTACCACCACCTTGCAATGTTTCAAGATTTTTAATTGCTGTAATCATGTCTCTTACTTTTGATATTGTTGTATCTGATGATTCTGCAATTTGGTCAAATGCTAAGAATAAATTATCAAACGCATTGACTTCTGAGATTGCTTCAAGAAGATTATTATGTGCTTCTGTAATCTTGATAATGTTTGCTGGTGTTTTTGCAGTAGCTTCGTTATATTCTTCAGTTGCTTCTTTTAATCGTTCTCTCTCTCTAATCAAATCTTCTTCGGCTCTTTTTACATCTTCTTCAGCACGAAGTAACTCTTGTTGTGCAGAAATAGATTCTCTTGATACTTGTTCTGATTCTTGTTGTAATTCTATAAGTCTCTCTTGTGCTACTGCCAATTCAAGTTTTTGTATTTCAGATTTATCTTCAATGTCTGTAAGCTCTTGAACTTTTTGTTTTTGTCTCTCAATAGCCAACGCTTCTTTGTTTGATATTTCTGTGCCATCTTCAGCTAATCTGTTTGCTTCCTCTTGAGCTAGTTTCTGTTGTTCTCTAGCTTTTTCAAGTTTCTTTTCTGCATCTGCAACATCACTAACTCTCTCTTCTCTTATCTTAAGAAGTCTCTCATTTTCTTTGAATATATCGTTGTATGCTTCTTCTGCATTAATCATTTTCATCAAAGCATTAAGTTGATTGTTTTTAAGTTCATTTGTTAAATCTTCTGAGTTATCAACAAAATCTTCTACTTCTTTATTTACTTCATTAAGAATATCTCTATTCATTGCAAGTTCTACTTCTAATCTATGCAAGTTTCTTGATTGGTCAATCTGTTGAAGATTTGCTTCTCTCATACCATCGGCATATTCTTTATAAACTTGTATTCTCATCTGATTGTTGTACTCTTCTTGAGCATCAGCTAGAGCTTCTACAACGCTTGGAGTTTTTGCTAAAGCTGGATTTAGAAATCCTACAAAAGTAATAAATTTATCTAAACCAAGTGCAAATGCATCTAAGTCTGGCATTCTTCCAACAAGAACATCTAAAAAAGCACCAGTTATTTCTATTGCATCTCTGAACGCTGGTTCATAGTTTTCGATAATCATAATACCGACATCTTTAAACTTACTCTCAAGTATCTCTAACTGTGCTTGTAGAGAATCAACTTGGTTATCTGCTACTTCTTGTGTTATGCCACCAGCATCTTGTAACTTATCTTGAAATGTTCTTATAGAATCTGATGCACCAGACAATATCTTTACAGCATCGGCAACACCACGATTAAGTCCTAATGTATCAAGTAAGACTGCCTTCTGTTCATCAGATAGACCAGCCATGCCTTTGTCAAGTTCTTCTATAACATCAGCTAGATTTTTTAAGTTACCTTCGTTATCAACAACATTGATATTAAACTTTTCAAACTCTTCTCTATTTTTACCAACAGCTCTTGTAACATCTCGAAGTAACTGATTAAGTTTCTCTCCAGCTTCAGCACCTTTTACACCTCTATCAGCGAATGCAGATAATACAGCAACGCCTTCTTCGATAGATTTATTTGTAACTTTAAGTGCAGAACCAGCTTTGTTTGTAAGAGCTTCTGAGAACTGTTGTACAGATGCGTTTGCTAAAGTATTAGCTTTGACCAAAACATCAGTAACTCTTGTAAGATTATCTAAGTTTTCTTGTGCATCACTAACTGTAAGACCAAGAGCAGACTGAGCATCTGTTGCCAAGTCTGTTGCAGTAGCCATATCAAACATACCAGCTTGAGCAAACTTAGCTACTTGTGGAAGTGCAGATATAGATTGTTCAGCATCTAAACCAGCAGATGCTAAGAAGAAAAATGATTCAGCTGATTCGGTTGCTGTAACTCTCATAGTTACTGCTACTTCTCTGGCTTTTTGTGCCATTCTATCTTGCTGGTCATTAGTGGTTTGCATGATTGCAAGAGATTGAGTCATAGCATCATCAAACTCTATGAAGGTTCTTGTTGCATCAGCTAGAGCTTTTGTGAGTGCTGTTCCAATAGCTAGTCCAGCTACACCAGCACCTTTGGCAAGTTTGCCTAAACTCTTACCACTCTTACCAGCAGAACCACCAAGATTATCAACTTGTCTTTTTGCAAGTTCAGCACCCTTAGTGATTATATTTATCGCTATGTCTGCTATCGCCATTATCTTCTTCTTTTCTTAGCTTCAGCATCTGCCAAAGCTCTTGCTTTATTTACTTGGTCGTTTTCCCAATTATAGAACGCAATCCACTGATTGTATTCCTTTGTACTCATAGTAGCTAATAGCTCTGCGACAGTCATGCCAAGCTCTCTGGCTAACTTAAATCTAAAAGTTAAATCTAAATCAGTATCAAAATTGTTCTGCTTCGGCAGAACCCCCAAAGCCATTAAGTTGGTTTATCTTTTCAAATATCGTGTCAATAACTTTTGCATCTTTTGTGTAAAGCTCTTCAATAGTTTCATCATCAAGTTCTGGTTCAATTATGCAAACTTTTAAAAGTTCTTTTTGATAATCAAAACCATCAGTGTCTCCATCTTTGAGTAGTTTACCTAATTCGACTTGCATACCTTTATTGATACCACGAATCAATATTGAGAATCCCCATTCTTCAATTTCAAATTCTTCTTCTGGAACTGAAGGAAGATTCTTAATATCATTAACAGATAATCGTTTCATGTATCTCCTCTCTGTTTATTATCTTAACTAATGACTACCACGAGTGACTGCACCAGAGCATTGTAAATCTGCTGAGTAAGCGACAACATCTCCGACTGGAGAGCTTAAGTTGTAGTTAGTAAGTATTGCTTCTCCAGTGTATTTTACTTTTCCAGAAGCTGTGCCTTCTGGAGAATATTCATACGATAGAGTTGCACTTTGACCTACAACTGCTCCTAAGATTGCATCAACAGTAGCATCAAATAGTCCAGTTAAGGATATTGTTGCATCTTTTAAACCAACTATATAAGTTTTGTTTGATGCTCCTAGTACGCTTGTTTCAGCTACATCAGCTGTCTCTGGGAAGTCTACATTGTTCACAAAAGCTGATATGTCAGTTAAAGAACCACTTGCGTTATCCAACTTGAATACCGAACTTTTACCATGTACAAATGCCATTTATCTTCTCCTTAATTATTTCTTCCAAAACCAACTATCGCATTAATAGTTGGAGTAGATGAACCACCAATCGTAGCATGTACTCTTACATACCTGTTGATTGTCGTACCTTCAGCTACTTTTTTAATCTCACTCGTTGCACTTGTTGCTTGAGTGAATGTTATTAAATCAGCATAAGTAACATTATCAGCACTGTGCTGAATCTTTACATCTCCAGTTGGAGAAGTACCACTTACACTGGTTACAATCAGAAATGCACCACCACCACCAGTTGAACTCGCTGAGTTGTCGTTGGCACTGCCTTGCACTCCAGTTGCAGTATAAGCACCAGCATTTAGAACGAGACCGACTGTAACTCCATTATCTGCTTGAGCATCTATTGCAGTTGCAACTACATCTCCTACTGGGCTTGATACACCATAGTTAGTAATGTTTGCAGAACCGAACTGAGTTCTATCTCCAGTTTCAAGTCCATCAATACCAACAATTAAATCAAAATCTGCACCACCTAATAGTGGTTGAAGGGTTGCATCAGCAGTAGCATCGAACAATCCAGTCAATGCAAATGTACCATCATCTTCTCCTGCGATGTAAGTCTTTACTCCAGATGAACCAAAGTTAGTTGTTTCTGCAACATCAGATGTTTTAGTTACATCTACATTATTAAAATATTCACTGAAGTCCACTGCGTTTACATGAACCTTAGTGCCTTTACCATGAACGAATGCCATTACCTTCTACTCCTTCTTCTTCTTCTTCTCATTCTGCCACCACGCCTTGAGCCACTGCCAGAACCATAACTTCCTTTTCCCATTATTCTTCTTCCATTATTTTTGATTCATCTAATACAATACCTTGCATTACTAGCCACTTAAAACTTTTTCCCATTTGTTCTTTTGTAATTGGGTCTCCAACTTCATATCGGTTCTTACCGACATCTATGCCACTCTGTACTATGTATTTCATGCTATTACCTCTACTGTAAATTCACAACCTAAGTAGTCTATGTTGTTTATAGTATAGACTCCATAGTTGTCTGCTTCTATTACTCTAGCAGAGTTTGCGACTCCACCTAGTGTTACATCGGATTCTATCTGAGTTTTTACTGAACTTGAACCACTAGAAGCAAGAAATGCATCTAAGGTATCTTGAGCATCTTGTGCATCAACTCTGCTTACATAAAGAAAAACTGGAATGGTGTAAGTATCTGCACCACGAGACATCGATGTATCGTATTCAATATTATCTACAACTCCTACAACAGCAGTAGGTGGTTCAATACTATCTGGAACAAAACCAAAAACAGTCAATGAAGATATGTTTCCTAAATTAGTTGCTATTCCAGACCTTATTGATGATAAAGATGCCATTATCTTCCCTTCTTAAATTGTCTCTCAATTTGTTTGGTTGCTACTTGTAATAATACTTTATTTTCATGCTTTGCATCTCTTACTCCCATTTTTAAGAATGGAACTATTGGTGTACCTTTTTGTGCAATCGAGTTAGCAACGACATAAGGATTCATGCCATGTCTCTTTGCCCAACCAGTGAGTGCTTTGACTGGTGGGAAGTGTGGTCTTGTTCTGTTGAATGGTTCAGACATTCTAAATCTTTTTTTTGGGTTTCCATGAACAAAAGATGCATGTTTAGCTGTTGCGAAAACTTTTGTCTTGTTAGGTATTCTTCCTTGTGGTTTAACTCTTGTGTATTTTATACTTCTTCTCAAAGCACCAGTATCAACTGGAGTATGTTCTTTTGATTTCTCTTTAATTACTTTTCCATACCCATTCAAATAATTACGAAGTGGTGTCATCATAAGATTGTTGCCTTTGAGTCTTTTTCTTAAACTCTCTGCACCAGTAACTTTTATTTCAATACCAGTCTGTGCCATTAGAGTTTGTTCTTGATGTAACCTTTGATAAGTTCTCTTGCATCTGGGTCGAACTTATTGAATAGTTCAATCTGACCAGTTTGCTCGTTACCTAGAATATTGAATGGTGCATCTTTTCTTTTGAATAGTCTTAGCCCTTGTATTAGGGTTGCTTGTTTGATTGCTTTAGGAACAGCACTATATCCAAACTGTGCTGTAACTTTTACATTCTTAACTATCGTTGGGTCGAATCTCTCTGAGCTTCTGGTATCAAGTATTGCAATCTCAGTGATTGGTGCAAACTCTTCTCCATCAACTTGATTACCAGCATCGATTGGTTTTAGATAAAAGTCTGTATTGATTGTAAGTGTCGTATCATACGAACCATCATCTGTTGTATCAAGTTGCACGACTAATCCACTTGGTGTTGATATATCTGGTACTTCTAGGAATAGAACATTATCTGGAGTAAAGAACTTTGATTCAGAACTTGTCTGATAAAAGAATCTGCCAGTTATTGCATCTATTTGCCTACTTGCACCATTTATAGCATTCTCCAAGTTGGTGTCTTGTCCAGAACCACTCAACCCAATGTAGCTTTTAAGTTCGGCTAGAGTAGTATATCCATTTACTACTGCCATTTAGTTTTACTTACCTTTGTTCTCTTTTGGAGCTTTTGCTTTTGTAGCAATAATATTTAATGCTTTGTAATCTGCATCAGACATCTCTTGACCTTTTTTTCCAATGAGCTTACCTTTAGCCCAACCTTTAGGAAGTCCACCAGTTGTCTCTACACATTCTCCAGCATCATTCATGTAAATATCTTTTTTTAATTCCATTTTTTCCTCTCCGACTATTGAGCCACCATACGAATGATGGCTCATTATAGTCATAATCTAATTGCTTAGATGTTTGTTATGGAACAGAATGCAGTTGGTCTATAAACTGGGAATCCCAATCTGACTGTTGCCTTCATTACCATAATATCTTTTACAAAGTTCTCATCGTGTGAATCAGACATTGCAACTTCCATTCCTTGTCTTGCGACAATATGACATGCTTGTCCACCACCGAATACACCAACAATTGCAGTACCAGCTGGTCTTGTAGTATCAAGAACAATTGGTAATCCCCAAAGAGTGTTACCGACAGCTCCACCGAATTGTCCAGCACCAACGAATAGTGGATTCAATGAACCACTTGTTGTTACTGCATTTACTTCGGTTACGACTTGGTAAAAGTCTGAAGGGTGCATAACTATTGCATCTGGTGTTAAGAAGCTATCCTTCTGAATTTCAGTGATTGCTTCATAAATTTGTCCAATTCTCTTTAGGTTTCCACTGAATGAGCTGAAATCAAATGTATTGATTCCAGAAACATTTAATAGACCTGTCAAGTTTGAACCAGAACCAGAACCAGCAAGAAGCTGGTCAGTTACAGCTAGTTGAACCATTGTTTGTAATCTTGAATCAAGATAACCCTGTACTGCTGAAACATCAGCTAATAGCTCTTCGGTAACTGGTAAGAATGAACCAATTTTTCTAATGTTCTCTGTTTTCTCAGTAAATGCTAATGCATTTTCTCCAAGAGCTGAACCTTCAGCTGTTGCTCCAGAGTTATTAGTAAATGTGGTTTCTTCAAGGTACTTGTATTGAAACTGGTCAGTATTGATTGTATCAATTAAGTCCAAAATAGTATTTGGATTTCTGACAGCAGTTGGCACTACTAAGTCCGACCTTGTTACTGCTGGTGGGTATCCAGATTCTGTAAGAGTTGTTTTAAACTCATACTTCGGATTCCACTTTAACTCAGATGTGATGTTCTTGAGACCAGACTCCATGTAACCTTTGTAGGCACTTGACTCTGTTAATTGTTCTCCGACAGTTTTGTATGATTCTTGAGCTTCTACTGCTTCAGTATGTATTGCCTTTGGCTCTACTGCTTTACCAGCTTCTAGCTCATCTTCCATAGCTTTTCTCTCGGCTTCAATTTTTGTGGCTTCTTTTACTTGTGTAACAAGTTCTGCCATCTTCTCATTTCTCTTAGCCCACTCTTCTTTTTTCTCAGAATCGAAATCTACTGCTTCAAATTCTTTGTACTCATTAAGAGTGTTCTCTCTGAGTTCATGGAGTTCCTTCTTTAGCTCATCTAATTTTGGCATAAAGTATTTCTCCTATATTTCTGGGTCATAGCTCTCAGCTATAACCCTATTTGTTTCCAACAATAATGTCGTGTCATCAATTTCATCTTCTTCATCAACTTTAAGTTCATCTGGAGCGCCTACATCAATGTAGGTACTCAAGTCTTGATATGCTTCTTGCAAAGCATCTTGAAGTTCCATAAGTAGATTTGTTGAATTATCCGACAATGTTTTTTCTTTTTTGAGTCTCAAAGCTGTTAGCTCTTTGAATCTCTTTAGAAGAGCAGACAAATTAGTAAGTAATTGGTCTGTCTCATTTGTTAAAGTTAAACCAGAAGTTCCTTCTGACTTTTCTTTGACACCTACTGTGTATGTATTTTGATTAGCTCCCACGAGAACTGGGCTAACTTCCCATACTTTTAATTCATTAAGAAATCTTGCTTCTGTGTCCATACCATCTTTAGTAAAAGTACCATTCTCACTATCAACAACTTCATATCCGAATGACCATTGTTGTAGGTCTCCCATTGCTTTGACTGTTTCAAATGCATCACGACCATCTTGAGTGTCCATGATGAACTGTCCTTTGAACTTTGCTTTTTCTCCATCTTGAACTATCTCTCCACGACCTATTGGTTTTTTCCAATCATGCGCCCATACCATTGCAACACCAGCATCTCCATAGCCAGACTTGATTGAGTTCGGCATGACAACATCGCCATCTGAATCTATTTCATTGAATACTGAGAATACAGCTTCTACTTTACCTTCTACTTCATTAGTAGTGGTTATGTCTATTGTTTTAGACTCCCATTTTTCTCTATCCATTTTTATATCCTTCTCTCGTGATAAATTAAAGTACACCGACAGTTTATCACTTCTCCTGCTAAAGCACCATACTTTGAGTCAGAAGGATAATCCATTCGGCTACCACCTATGATAAACTGTTCTTCTTGATTTATCTCAGTTCCATCAGCAATAATGTGTGAGTCTCTTACATTACCATCTCGTACTGTAAGCCACTCTTTTGTGAGAATCAATCCAGTTTGTGTTGCAGATTGACTCATTGCAAAGTTTGATAATGCAGAACCTTCTGTTCTTGCAATACCCATAGCTCTACCTAAGTTCTTTTTACCAATTACATTAGATATATTTCTTCTAATGTAATCTTCTGCTTTTTTACCAGTAAGACCTAAATCAGCTACTTCATCAAAACTTTTACGCAATGCTCTGTTTAGATTATCTTTAGCAGTCCTACTCATATCTGGTAAGAATGTATCAAGTCTGTTTTGTACAAATGCTTTTGCTTCTCTATCAAATGCTGTTCTATTTACTGGTAATCTTGCTCCACCTCTTCTTCTTGGATAGAAACCATCTTCTACTATTTCTTTTCTAGGTTTTCTTCTCCTTGCTCTTGCAATGCGTTCTTGTTCAGCTGGTGTATAGACAGTGTTATCTTTTTCATCTGGCAAGAGATAATCAGTTTGGAAGAATGCAAAGTCAAGACACATAGATTCATATACAGCTTCTAAATCTTCCTTCCACTGCGTTGTAGTTAAATCTATTTGATTATTTACTAACGCTTGTATTCCAACTATTGTTGGTGGATTCTCTGCAAGATATTTATTTATAGTTTTTCTTTGACTATCAAGAAGTCCAAAGTATTGTCTTGCTAATGCAAAATCCCAATCTCCAATCAGCTTTTTATAACTTGATTGCACTTCATCTCTTGATTGTTTAGTTCTAAATCTATTTAATCTGACTGTCCACTCAGAGTTTCTGAGTAACTCTCTTCTCTTTACTAACTCTTGTGCTGATTCAAATGCTTTTTCATCTCTGATACGATTTACTTGTCTCTCTGCCCACTTCTGCGCTCTCATACGATTATTTTTATCTAAGTCTCCACCCCAAAGTAACCAAGCTACTTGACCAGCTGTCATTCTTCCTTCTCCACGCAGATACTCATTTGCTCTTGGAGAATCTAAATCTGATACATGTCTCTTGAACCATGCATTCATTCTGATTACTTTATCTTCAGATATTTGACCATCTTTCATAAGTCTGGCTTCTCTCTTAGTTCTCTCTACTAATCCATCTCCAGCAAACTCAAGATTATCTAAACCACGCTGTGCATTCTTCCGAATGAACTCTGGAACAGTACCAACTTGTTTACCTTCGTAGGATTTGGAACTCAATGGGTGGTTGCTTGGAAGCAAATCCCTATCATAAGGTGTCCTTCTGAACTTACCATTGCGTAATGCATACAATAGTCCATTGACTCTTGCTAATGCCCATTGGTCTGCTGAACGAACATTACCCCTTACTGATGCTGGATTTGTTCTGTATGCTCCAATTCCTCTTCTAAAACATGCTTCCAGCATTCGAAAGGTTGCACGATAGCGTGGATTGTCTGCGTTATGTTCTTCTACCTTGTCTCTAAGTATTCGCTCAATTCGAGCAGAAACTTGCTTATTTTCTTCAGTCCTAAAATCAGCAATTTTTCTAAGTCTGCTAACTTCAATTTCAACATCTCTATCAGTTTCACTATGACCTCCATTCTCTAATATTGCCCATACTCTTATGGTTGCTGTCTCATCTTCTCTGTTGAGACTTTTGATAATCCCATGTGCGATGCTTGGTTCTTGTGGTGGTTTGGGTATCGACCAACTTACAGAATCATCGACAGATAAATTCTCAATACGAGCCATCTGCTTCAGTCTGTCCAGTTCTCTGCCTATATTCATTATGAGTTGAGCATGGCATATAGATTGTTTGTCCATCTTCAGTATGTTGATGAGTACCACTGCAACCAATCTCTTCTGCTCTAGCTTGAGCTTCTTCTATTGTTGTGTACTTATCTCTACCTACACGCTCTTTTGGATTCTCACTAAATCTTGATATTTGTTCTAATCTGGCATTTGCTAGTTCTCTTGTTGGGTAACAACCCATATTCCTACCAGACACTTCAGCAATTACACAAAACTGATTACCTATCTTCCTTACTACCTTATCTTCAAATCTTTTTTCTTCATTCTCTTCCATATCTTCTGTTACGACTTCTTCTGTTTGTTCTTCTGCTTCTTCTGTTTGTTCTGGTATCTCCATATCTGCTTGTGTTGGTATTACAGAGTTTGATACATAATAAATATCTTGACCTTCGTTAGTTGGTAGTCCGACTTGACTTCTTGCTTCTGCAATAGTTATCCAACCACCTTGAACTCCGATATTAAGTTTTTCATACATTTCTCTCTCATCAGTCTGTAAAGCTCTTACTTCTGAGAAGTCATACTTTGCAGATACATTCTGATTCTCTGTGTAATCTGGCAATAAAACTTGTTGTGTTAATTCTTCTGCAACCATTCTCCATAATGGTATGAGCTTTTGTTCTGTAAAGAACTCTCTTAGCTCTGATGTATTGTTATAAGTTGCTCTCTCAAGTCCTGCACCAAGTCCAGCTAAGATTGCTGGTACTCCAAGCACTGCTGATATTCTCTCTTCTGGTACTCTTCTTAATGCACCAATATCTAAATCTTTTGGAGAGAATGCTAACTTCTCTACATTCATTGAACCAGATAAAATCAATGGCTTACCTTTGTTCTTGCCACCAACCTTCTGTTGATATGTTCTTGAAATCTGTTCTGCTTCTGTTTCTGTTAGACCATAATCATCTTTTGGTGTAATTAATACTGAAGGTACACCAGAGTTTGCAAGTAAAGCTGTTGCCATCTGTCCAGCAGATTCATCTCCATAAACTTCTCTTAAAACTGTTTTAAGTGGAGAGTAACCTTTTTTATGGTCTTTAGGGTCTAAACCTAACTTAAAGTGAACCATATTCTCATTTGCAATAACCATTGTTCCATCATCAAGTTGATACTCATAGTTTGTAACTAAGCTCTCTTTGTTACCTTTTGGAGTAACTTGCTCTGGCATTAGTGGGTACAAAGCAACTAACTGACCAGCTTCATTTTTCATCTTCATTAGATATGCATTACCAGATACATGCATTGCGTTGATTATGTATTGTTGAATAACATCTCCAGACATGTATGGATTTGGTCTACGCATCAACATTGTGAATGGGTGGTTTGCTATAATTTGTTCTTGACCTTCATCATCGGTCATCATTACTTGTAATGTTGCTTCAGAGAATGATATACCTAAAAGTTGCAAACAAGCTGTTACTGCTGAGTTTGATTCTCCATTACCAAGACCAGATAAGTTAAAATCTCCAGCAGATGAGTTCCAACCTAGTATGTAAGAAGAGTTACCATACACTAAATCGTTTGGGTCATTTCTAAAAAAATTAAATCCAGTAGCTCTCTTGACTTGTCTGTCATCTCTGAATCTACGAGTTCCGAAAACTATATCTCTGAAACTTCTTCTCTCTGCCATCTAATATGCCTTTATTTGTTTCCTTCTTGCAACTTGCAACACTGCGTAAGCCAAACTATCAACTTGGTCATCATGCTCTCCAGATGGGAACTGTAACAACTCCTTCTCCAGTTCAGAATACCATAAACTATCGTTAGCAAAGAATACCATAGATGCTTCCATTTTTGCACTCAATGGCAAAGCTCTCGATAACTTATCTTTATCTGCCTTTAACTTTACTATCGGTAGAGAAGTTTGTCTGCGTATTATCTGAATAAGAGCTAATTGGAATCCAGCAGATTCTATGCCAATCTTTTCTGGTTGCCACTTCTCATTGACCTTCTCAAGCAAACTGATTATCTCTGGTGCTTCTACTTTATCTCTTACAACATCAAGCACATAGATTCTATCCTTCTTATCAATACCTATTGTTGTAGCTACTGTAAAGTCAGCAGATGTCTTAGTTGATGTTGCTAAGTCCACAGCTGTTACTATTCGTAAATCTTCTAACCTTACACTATCTACATCAGTTGTTAGATACACAAAGTCTTTGTAGTTATCATTCTCATCAAACTCTGTTTTTTCTTCTCGATAGTAATACTGAAACCAATCTTTTTTGATTATGCCACCCACTTGGTCAACAAACTTAGCTTCATACTCTTGACTAAACAAGAAGCTACCTAATTCTTTTTTGGCTTCTACCAACTCATTCTTATCTATTGTTGGATTGTCGTAAGTAGAGAATGTCCATCTCTCCCAATCATCTTTAGTTTCTGCTTCATCATACAATCTCTTAAACCAGTTCTGTACTCCTTTTGGTGTTGATATAAATACAGCAGAACCTAATCTATCTGATAAGGTTGGTCGTAATACTTCCTTCCAAGTCTGTTCTTTTATAAATGCACATTCATCAAGCACAACTAAATCTAATCCAGCACCACGAAGTCTATCTGGTGCATCAGCTGTCTTTACTGTAACTTGACCACCATTACCAGTGTTTATTGTTTTTTCTGATTCTCTTACTTCTAATCCATAAGAATATGCAAAGTATCTAAGTTCTCTCCAACCTTCCAAAGCCATAGCGTAAGTTGGTGCAACCCACCAAGCTCTCTTACCATCTAACGCAGTAAGTATGCATAGTGCAGTTCCTAGTTTTGTTTTACCGAATCTTCTACCAGCAACAACTATCTTGAATCTTTTTTTTGATTTAGCTACTTCAAGCTGAGATGCATGTAGCTCTGGTAATCTCCATCGTTTTACTTTTGTTTTAGAAGTCGTAGCCATCTCTTAACCATCTCAACATATCAGAAAACAATTCTTCTATCTGCTCTGGTGGAATCTGAGATATGAAGTATATAGCTGGTGGTGGCATAGGAATGACATACTGCACAGCTTCTTCAAATGTTTTTTGTGATTCAAGCTCTACATCATAGAGTTGCTCCATCACAATATCTACAAATTCATTATTGATTTGGTCATCAGTCATAATCATCAATCTTAGCATCATTGACTTTTTCTTGCTCTTCGACTTGCATATCTTGCATATCAAGTTCATCTATGACCCCATCTGGTAAGTTATTTGCAATAGTTCCATCTGCAAATTCAATAACATTGATTACATTTTCTTCAGTAGATATAACTAACTTGCTAGTATCTCCAAACTGTTCTGGGTATTTCTTCTCAAGAATCCATTGCAAAGCTCTTGGGTTTCTATCTTCTTCTCCAATATCTTTTATCTTTTTAACTGTATCTACTTTAAACTCTGCTTCTATCTGTGCTATCTCATCAAAGAGTTCTACATAAGTTTCTTCCCCAGATTCTGCTTTTTGTCTCCATCTGTAAAAGGTTGATTCATCTATCCCAGCATAAATACAAGCATCTTTGACATAAGAACCTTGCTCAACAGCAAATAAGAGTCTCTCCTTAGTTACTTTGTCTAATATCTTATTCTTTTTCTTTATCCCAAAAAAACTTCTATCACTCATCTTTTATCTCCACTGGATTATACATTTGGTACTTTAATGTTAGTTCTTCTCCAGCTTTTATCTTTTGAATTGTTTGTAAATACATTTCATGCCCAACTTCTCTAAGTTTGCAGTTTGGTTCTTCAGAATGATTTATAAATCCACCCAATGGAGTTCTGATATATCCATTCAAGTAATCTTTATGCTTAACATGACTTACACCAAGCGTTTTGTTTTTGTCTATGAACTCTAACGCAAAGAGTCCTAGCCCTTCAATGTTACTTTTCTCTATTGTAATGTTCTCTGGCAAAGGTTTGTATTTCATCTTCTGTAAGTTCATCATCAAGGTCATCGAGCAAATAATCATCGAACATTATATTTTATCTTCTCTGATTAGCCACCATGCAAAATAATTTACTCCTACAATCACAAGGATTACAAATAGAGTGTCCATTATTCTGGTAATGCTTTGCAAATCTGTAAGTATTGATTTACTAAATCATCTGCATCATCTACTAGATTGATTCCTTCTATTCGCATGTAGTTAAGTTGTTTTAGTATTACTTCTTTAAATACTGTGTCATCAATCTCTGCATCTATTGCATCTAATCTTTTAAATCCATCTGGGTAATTCATTCTTCTTCTCCTATTTCTTGTCCATTCAAATCAAGCAGAACTTCATCTTCAGTGATTTTATAAATATCAAATATATCTCTCATTCTTCTTCCTTCACTTCTTCAAACTCAGTATCTATATCATCTAGTTCTACAAATTCTACTTGTGCATTACTAAGATTCAGATGTGGGTACATATTCTTTAGCTCTTGTATTGAATCTAAAACTTCAATCACATCTTTTGCCAACCAAGTTTTTCTCCAAGTACCAGTAACTATTGCTTTTTTAATCATT
>ERZ869936.1405-NODE-1405-length-17376-cov-8.557705_pt1 | contig 17376 bp, 11 predicted proteins | sample MGYA00520876_ERZ869936 | MGnify/ENA primary metagenome ERZ869936 (study PRJEB32218, sample SAMN09650985) | biofilter metagenome | isolation source: enrty point of leading RO module | place: Saudi Arabia: Thuwal, RO plant located on Red Sea | collected 2016-02-17 ...
TCGACATCGACTCCAACACCCCCGCCTTCTGGCGCGACGGCCAGCTCATCGTCTCCAGCTCCGCGCGCGTTAGTTGCGTTTCCAGGCCGTTCTCCGGGCCGAGAATAGCGATCTGCGCACCGACGAAGAGCAAGTAGCGGTCACCATCTACAAAGAAGTTTTCCCAGAAATGCCTCAGCCGTGCATCGCGCGCTGCAACGATTCGTGGATCCGTGCGCGACTCCAAGGCTTCCATCTCATGGTCAGCGGTTTCAAACCGCAGCCCGAAGTACACAATGCATGCATCCGCACTCATAATGACCCTCTGCATTTCGAACCAACCGGACGCCTAGTAGTCCGGAAAATACTGCACGTAGAGCTTCGGCTCCCCTTCGAAACTGGCCGCTTTCAGCTTCGCGGTGGTTTCATCCATGATCGCTTCCAACCCCGCGCGGGACAGTTCCACGTCCAGCTTTCCGTCGATTCCCATCACTCCGATTTCAGCGCCGACAAGAAGATAATAACGCTCATCGCCGTCGGCAACGCTCCCCCAGTAGCGTCGGAGACGCGCATCCCGCGCTGCGATCATGCGGGGATCGGTGCGTGCTTCGACCGCGTCGATCTCACCCTCCGGGATCTCGAAACGCAGCCCGAAGTAGACGGCACACTCGTCCGCGCTCATAGTCTCGTGATCCAAACGTCGCGATAGTGAAATTCCCCAGGAGGAGTTCGATGCGGTCCATGTGCGTTTGAATGGTGGCATACGTCCCGTTCGCTAGACGATCACGACGCCACTTGTGTCGCAGCCTACGAGTTGATCGAAATTCGGACTGCAGACCTCAAACTTCACGCCTCGTAAATCGCAGTCTTCAAAAGACGCCCCGTCAAACTTGCAGTCGATGAAACGACAGGCTCGGAACTCGAGCGATCTAAATTGAGAGTTTCTAAAATCGCACGACTGAAAAGCTACTCTCCGCCCGCCATACTCTTTTATGCCGCGCCCCTTGAGTGACGCGCTTGAAAAGCTGCAGTTTGAAAACAAGGCATCATCCATCGTTGGTGCAGTAATCCTCGATGACCTGAAACCACAGTTCGAGAATCTTGCACTAGTCATGTTGCATGTATCAAAGATACTTTCGTCGAAACTCACGTCGCTGAAACTGGCAGACGCAAATGAACAAGAAAAGCGACAACATGCCAAGTTGGCTAACCTGACGTCGACTTGCTCGAAGGAAGCGTACTCCAATTGACCGATTGCACCATCGAGACCAACGATCATTCCTCGAAGGTCCACCTCACCGTACAGTGATCTAGTGTGGAACACTGCGTTCAGTTGGCTTTCGATGTCAGCCAGATAGCTGAGTTTTGCCCAACTGTTCTCAAGTCTGAATTCTTCATGGAAACTTGTGAGGCACGATGAAGGTATGTCTCATCCGGATCTTGTCGCCCGCCACACTATCTGGGCCTCATGGCTCGACCCGAGATTCTACCGCGCGGAACAGCCAACAAAGTGAACTTCCGGTAGTGCCTGCTTGCCGGGGCAGCATAAAATGGGGCACGAATGCGGAGGATAGCGATGCCCTATCAGAGTACGGTTCGCGGCGAGCGATTTGCCTTTGCGGACTTGCGCGAATTGCTGGCCAAGGCCAACGAAGAGAAATCGGGGGATGAGCTGGCCGAAATCGCTGCGGCCAGCCAGCGGGAGCGCGTTGCCGCCAAGCGGGCGCTTGCCGAAGTGACGCTTGCCGAGATCCTTGCCAATCCGGTGATCGATCCGGACAACGACGAAGTTTCACGGCTGATCGTCGACTCGCACGACGCGGCGGCCTTCGCGGAGCTGGCCAACCTGACCGTGGGCGAGTTTCGCGAGTGGCTGCTCGACGACGCTACGGACGAGGCCAAGCTGCACGACGTGCGTTGGGCGATCACGCCGGAAATGGCTGCCGCGGCGGCGAAGCTGATGAGCAACAAGGACCTGGTGCTCGTGGCGGCCAAGATTCGCAACGTCACTCGGCTGCGCAATACGCTGGGCCAGCGCTGCGTGCTGGCCATCCGACTACAGCCCAATCATCCGGCCGACGACCTGGGCGGCATCCTGCTCTCGGCGGTCGACGGTCTGTTGTACGGCACGGGCGACGCGGTGATCGGAGTCAACCCGGCCATCGAATCGGTCGACACCGTGGCTTCGATCCTGCACGCGCTGGATCGGCTGATCGGCGTCAGCGGCGCTCCGACCCAGCACTGTTGTCTCGCGCACATCACCACCCAACTGGCGGCACTCGAGCGCGGAGCCCCGATCGATCTGCTGTTTCAGTCCGTCGCCGGAACCGAAGCCGCCAACGCCAGCTTCGGCATCAGCCTGGCCACCTTGCGGGAAGGGCGCGAGCGCGTGCTCGAACACCACCAGAGACGCGACGTGGCCTGGGTCGGTCAGAACGTGATGTACTTCGAAACCGGCCAGGGCAGTGCGCTGTCCGCCGACGCCCATCAGGGCGTCGATCAATTGACGTGCGAGGCCCGCGCCTACGCCGTGGCCCGCGCGTTCGATCCGCTGTTAGTCAACACGGTAGTGGGCTTCATCGGCCCCGAGTACTTGCTCGACGAGCGGCAGATCACCCGCGCGGGGCTCGAGGATCACTTCATGGGCAAGCTGCTGGGACTGCCGATGGGGTGCGACGTGTGCTACACGAACCACGCCGCGGCCGATCAGAATTCCGTCGAAAACCTGCTGGTGCTGCTCACCGCCGCCGGCTGCAACTACTTCATGGGCGTACCCTGCGGCGACGACGTCATGCTCAGCTACCAGTCGACCAGCTACCACGACGGCGCGGCGATGCGCAAGCTGTTTGGGCTTTCGCCGGCACCAGAATTTCTCGCCTGGCTCGAACAGCGCGGCATCTTCGCCGACGGCCAGCTCAGCCTCGCCGAGCCGGCCAGCCATCCGCTGTTGGGGCAACTGGAGAGTGTACTGGCCGATTCCAGCGCGAATTGAGTAGCGAAAGGCTCGCCGTGTCCAAGAAGTCGTCTATCAACCGAGATGCCCCGCTGCCCGCCGTCGCGGCAAAGGCGCTAGCCGCCTTGCGAGCCCGAACTCCGGCGCGATTGGTCGTGGGTCGGGCGGGGCCGTCCTATCGCACGGCGACACAGCTTGAATTGCGCGAGGACCACGCGGCGGCGGTCGACGCCGTGCAGACCGAGATGGACCTGGTACGTGACTTCGGCCAGGAGCTTGTCGACGCATGTGAGCTGTTCGAGGTGCGGACGCTGGCCGAGTCGAAAGCCGAGTATCTCAAACGCCCACAGTTGGGTCGCCAGTTCGGCCCCGAGGCGCAGGCGGCCATTCGCGAGCAGTGCCCGGGGAATGTCGATTTGCAGATCGCCATCGGCGACGGATTGAGCGCCGCCGCCGTGGCCACGGGCGTGCCCGCGTTATTGCCGCTGGTGATCGATGGGGCCCAGCAGCACGGATGGAGTGTGGGCCGCACATTCGCGATCCGCTATTGCCGCGTGGGTATCTTGAACGAGATCGGCGAGCTGCTCGCACCACGTGTGGTCGTGCTGCTGGTGGGTGAGCGACCGGGGCTGGTGACGGCCGAGAGCCTGTCGGCCTACATGGCGTTTCGCCCGCGCCGGGGGCATACCGACGCCGAGCGGAACTTGATTTCGAACATCCATGCCCGCGGCATTCCGCCCCAGCGAGCGGCTGAGCGCATCCTGGCGTTGGCGGCTCAGATGATGCAAGCCGAGACCAGCGGAGTAGCCATCAAGGAACAACTTCCCGGGCAGGCGATCGGCAAGCAGGCGCCGCGGATCAGTTGACGACGTTCCGCATCGGCAGCCCCAGCAGAGCCCGGCGGCACGACTCGCTGCCCTTGGCCCGCATTTCGAGCATGCCCTCCTCGCAGTAGAAGGCCGCATGCGGGTTGACGATCAGCCGGTGGTAGGCAGGATGCTCGGGATCGCGCCAGGCGACCAGCAGAGGATCGTTCTCCGGCGGCGGCTCGATTTCCAACACGTCGATGCCGGCCCCGGCCAGATGCCCCGAGGCCAGCGCGTCGGGAATGGCCGACACGTCCACGACCCCGCCGCGCGAGGTGTTGATCAGAAACGAACCCGCCGGCATCTTGGCAATCTCTTCGCGGCCCACGAGGTGAAACGTCTCGGGCGTAAGCGGGCAGTGCGGACTGAGCACGTGCGATTGAGCCAGCAGCTCGTCGAGCGTCTCGACGCGCCGCACGCCGATCGACTTGTCGCGCCCATCGGGCACGTAGGGGTCGTAAAACACGACCTCCATGCCCAGGGCCTTGGCCCGCAATGCCGCGGCCGTGCCGATGCGTCCCAGTCCGATGATGCCAAACACGCGTCCGCGCAGCCGCCAGACGGGATAGGCCTGCTTATAAAGCCATTCGCCCTTCGATTCACGCAGCCGCGAGTTGAACAACGTGATGCCGCGCGTCAGGGCCAGCATCATGCCGATCGCCGAGTCGGCCACTTCTTCAGTCCCGTAGTCCGGCACGTTGCATACGTCGATGCCGCGCTCGCGGGCCAGCCGCCAGTCGACGTTGTCGTATCCCACACCACAGCGAACGATCAACTTGCACTGCTTCAGGCGGTCGATCGTTTGCGCGGTGATCGAGACCGTGTGATACATCATGATCGCGGCGGCGTCTTCGATGCGGCCGGCGATCTCTTCCTCGCTCGAAGCGTCCAGCGCCACGACGTCAGCAATGTCGGCAAGCACTTTCCGCTCGGTTTCGAGCGGGCCGGCAACAAAGTCGGTGATCACAACGCGGGGACGCTGGCTCATGGAAGGCAGTCCGTCGGGTAGGCATACAAGCGCGCCGCTGGGCACGCGGGGGAAGTCGACGAGTTTATCCCACGCGTCGCCGGCAGCACAAGGTTCAGCCCGAAGCCACCAACGACGGCGCGTGACAAACCCGCGCGAAGTGCACGAAACATCGCCCGCACCCGCCCATCGCGTTCTTGCAATTCGCCCCTTCCGCGAGGATAATCGTAGACGCCTACCCGAGTGCCCTGCCCTGCATACCCGCCCCTGATCCAGCCCAACTTGCAATCAGCCCGAAGGTGTCCTGATGCGCATGGAAAGTGGTTGCCGTACGGTTTTTTCGCATCGTCCGTCGCTCGCGTTGCGGGCGGGCCTATGGATCGCCGTCGTCGCGTCGATCGCAGCGCAGGCCGCCGCACAATCCCTGCCCGTGGCGAGGCTCTATTCGGCCTTTCCGCCTGGGGGCAAACAAGGCACGACGTTCGACGTGACCGTCGCCGGCAGCGACCTGGAGAAGGTCTCGCAGCTTCACTTTTCGAATCCCAAGATCACCGCCGCTCAGAAGACGCAACCGCCGGGCTTGGGTCAGGAGGGTCCGCAGCCTGTGGCCGGTGCGTTTACCGTTACCGTGGCTCCCGACGCCGAGCCGGGTATCTGCGAAGTGCGGGCCGTCGGGCAATACGGTGTATCGAACCCCCGCGCTTTCGTCGTGGGCACGCATGACGAGTTGATCGAAAAAGAGCCGAACAACGCCCGCGAGCAGGCTACCGAAGTGCCGCTGGGGGCGACGGCCAACGGCCGCTCCGATGGCGGCTCGGACCAGGACTTCTATAAGTTCACGGCCAAGGCCGGGCAGCGCGTGATCATCGACTGCTGGGCCTATCGCATCGACTCCCGCATGGATCCCTCGCTGGTCCTGTACGACGCCGCGGGCCGCGAGTTGGATCGCAACCGCGATACGAACCGCCGGGATCCGATGCTCGACTTCACCGTGCCGGCCGACGGAGTCTACTTCGTCGAGGTGCACGACTTCCTTTACGAGGGAAACACCGAACGCTTCTACCGCCTGCGGATCGGCACCGATGCGTATCTCGACTTCGCCATGCCGCCGGCCGGACTGCCGGGCTCGAATGACAAGTACACCCTATATGGACGCAATCTGCCAGAAGGTCAGCCGAGCGACGTCACCAGCGCCGACGGCAAGCCGCTGGAGACCCTGCAAGTGCAGATCGCACTGCCGGCCGACGCCGCACAGCTCGACTTTGGCGCGGTCGTCGAGCCGGACGAGGCGGCCGTCGACGGCCTGGCCTACCGGCTGGAGACGCCCGGTGGACCGTCGAACAGCATCCTGATCGGCATCGCCACGGCGCCCCCGGTTGCAGAAACCGAACCGAACAACGAAGCGGGTCAGGCTCAGTCGCTCGTGCCGCCATGCGAGGTCTACGGGCAATTTCATCCGCAGAACGATCGCGACTGGATCGCTTTCGAGGCCAAGCAGGGCGACGTACTGTGGCTCGAAATCTACTCGCAGCGGCTGGGCCTGCCGACCGATCCGCACATGATCGTGCAGCAGGTGACCACCAACGACAAGGGCGAAGAACAGGTCAAAGACATTGCCGCGGTAGACGACTATCTCGACAGCCCGCGCGGTCAGCTTCGCCGTGGGCGCCCGCTGTATGACATGGAAACCGCCGACCCGGGATTGCGTTTCCAAGCCCCGGCCGACGGCAAGTATCGGGTGCTGGTGCGCAATCTGGCCAGCTACACGCATGCCGATCCGAGGCTGGCGTACCGACTGGCGATCCGGCCCGAGCAGCCCGACTTTCGCCTGGTCGCTCGGCCGCGGCTGATCCCGTTCAGCAACGATCCGAACCAGAACCCAGCCACGGTCTGGAGTCCGCTGTTGCGCAAAGGTGGCAGTGAGTCGATCGACGTGGTCGTGTTTCGCCGCGACGGTTTCGAGGGCGAAGTGCAAGTCTCGGTTGAAGGTCTTCCCCAGGGCGTAACTGCCGACCCGGTGACGATTGGCCCGGGCGAAGACGTGGGCGTGCTCGTGCTGACCGCGGCCGAGGACGCGCCCGAGGGCATGAGCCTGGTCGAGATCAAGGGCAAGGCCAAGATCGGCGAGGCCGAAGTCGTGCGGCCCGCGCGGTACGGCACGATGGTCTGGGGCGGTCAATTCAACCAGGTCACGCACCGCTCGCGCCTCGCGCGGAATCTGGCCGTGGCGGTCAGCCACGAACAAGCACCGCTGTTTGTGGACGTGACGGCCAAAGAGCTCGAGACGTGCAAGGCCGGCAAGGTGCAGGTGCCCGTGAAGCTGGTGCGTCGCGGCGACGTGAAGGCCGTGACGCTCGCGCCCAACGAAGTACCTCCCAACGTGAAGCCACCGTCGGTCACGCTCGACGAGAAGACCGGCGAGGGCTCCCTCGAGATTGCGCTCGCGCCCAACACGCCTCCGGGAACGTATTCGTTCGCACTGCTGGCCACGACGCAGGTCGGTTACGCGCGCAATCCGGAGGCGGTGGAAGAAGCCAAGAAGCGCAAGGAGGCGGTTGACAAGATTGTCGCGGAGTTGGCAGCCGCGTCAAAGGCCGCGGCCGAGGCGAAGGCCGCCGCCGAACAGAAAGCCGCCGAACAGGCCACTGCCATGCAAAAGGCACAGGAAGCGGCCGCTGCTGCCACTAAAGCCGCGGAAGAAGCCGCCGCCAAGGCCAGAGCTGCCGCGGAAGCCAAGGCCGCCGCCGATCAAGCGATGGCCGATGCCGCTGCCCAGGCGAAAGCGGCTGCCGAGGCAAAGGCTGCCGCCGAGAAGGCCGCTGCTGACGCCGAGGCCAAGGCAAATCAGGCCGTGGAAGTGCAGAAGACCGTCGACAAACAACTGGCCGATGCTACAGGCGCGGCCAAACCCCAGAACATCAACGTGGCCGTCGCCTCGCCCACGGTGACGCTGAAGGTGACCGAGTCGCCCGTCACGCTGGAGGCTCAGCCTCCCAGCACGGCCCCCGCGGGCACAACGGTCGAAGTGCCGCTCAAGCTGGAGCGCAAATACGGATTCGCCGACGCCGTGCAGATCAAAACCACAGGCCAAGGCGACGCCAAGGCCTTGAATGTTGCCGACGTCAGCCTGCCGGCGGATCAGACCGAAACCAAGCTGGCCATCGAAGTTCCGCCCGACGCCAAGCCGGGAGACTACCGCTTCGAGATCATCGCTACGGCTAAGTTCAACGGCCAGGATCTCACCACCACCAGTAGCATTCCGATCACGGTCGTCCCCTCTGCCGCAGCGAATTAAGCAGCTTGCCTTGAGCCGGCGCTTCGGGCTGGTGTGCGTTTGACGCCTATTCCTTTGTCGCTTGCTCGTCGAGCCAGCCGATACCGTCTTGGAGCATGCCGAAGACGTTGCCGCGCCAGCCGTGGCCGCCGGCGTAGCGCTCGAGCTTCACCGTGGCTCCGGCCTCAAGGCCGGCGAGGGCCCCGGTAACGAGGAATCCGCGCGGGGTCGCACGGTGGCATTCGTTGGAATAGTGGGAAAGCGAACCGAATCGCCGTTGAGCGTCGTCCCAGGCTTCGTCGAGCGGCATGCCCCGGGCCACGTTTTCGTCGACCAGGGCGCGCAGGTGGAACGTCAGCTCGTCGTCGATCTCGTCGCGTGGCAGGTCCGATTCGTTTGGGACGGACATGGCTCAGGCCTCCGCGGGTCGGTAGTTGAGCACCCGGTCGATGGCCCGGCTCATTTCGAGCCAGGCGTCGGTCTCGACCTGGAGTTGTTTCTTTCCCTTTGGCGTCAGCTGATAGTACTTCGCCCGGCGATTCGATTCCGAGGTGCCCCACTCCGAGGCGACCCAGCCGCGGCGTTCCAGCCGGTGCAATGCCGGGTAGAGCGAGCCCTCCTCGACGCTCAAGAACTCGTCGCTGGCCCGATAGACGTGCTTGGCGATCGCATACCCATGCTGCGCTCCGGCGGCGAGAGTACGCAGAATGAGCAAGTCGAGGCTGCCCTGCAGCAAGGCGGTTCTGGCTTTGGAATCGGCCATGACACGATCTCCCCTATCAAGTCTATGGGAGAGAATATCGGGGCTCCCCTAGGATGTCAAGGGGTAGGTCGGATGGACCTACTTTTGGCCGGGGTCCACCTTCTCCAGGTCGTCTTTGCTGACCTTCCCGCCACTCGCCTCGATGACCTCCCGCAGCGACCAGGTACTCAGCGGAAGGGAACTTGCCAGCAGAAAAATCCTAGTCTCTTGCCCCGATTGTCGCGCTGATAGCCAGATCCAGTCGCGGTCGTAGACGGAGTCCAGCCAATCGGAGACGTGAACGCGATTTGAAGCCAAGTTTTCGACCAACCACGTCGGCAGTTGACGAAGCAAAGTGTCTTCATCCGGCCACGCCGCCTCGTCTGTTTACCTCCCCCAGCTGGCAATCACTTTCCAAGCTTCGCGAAGTCGGGCAAGCGCGTAAGAACTCGGACCCTCAGTCACAAAACGCACCTCCCACACGAAACCTCCGCTGGGGCCAACGATGCTCGTCCTGCATCAAGTTGTTTTGTTCGTCGCACTCGCTGTCCAATTTGCAACCTCGAGCCGACTACGGCTTCTCCAGCAATCCCCGCCCGCGCATCCAATCAATACACCGCCCCGGCCAACTCGATACGGCGGGCACCTCCTGCGCCAGCCCCAGACCGTGGCGGCCTTTCTCGTAGATGTGCATTTCGGCCGGCACTCCGGCTTTATGCAGCGCCAGGTAGAACAACACGCTGTTTTCCGGCGGCACGCCTTTGTCTTCACTCGTGTGCCAGAGGAACGTGGGCGGCGTGTCCTCGGTTACTTGCAGCTCGTTGGAGAAGCTTTCGACCAGCTTCGCGTCGGGGTTCTCGCCCAGCAGGTTCTTGCGCGAGCCTTTGTGGGTGTAGGGCGTGGTGAACGAGATCACCGGGTAGCAGAGGATCAGAAACTCGGGGCGGCAGCTCGCGCGGGCGATTGCGTCCTTGGCATTCGAGTCGCCGGCGTCGTAGTGGGTACCCGCCGATGAGGCCAGGTGGCCGCCGGCCGAGAAGCCGAGGATGCCGATCCGCTGGGGATCGACGCCGAACTCGTCGGCCCGAGCCCGCACGGTGCGGATGGCCCGTTGAGCGTCGTCAAGCGGGGCGGGATGGCCGTAGCCGGTGCCGCGGTGCCGGTACTTGAGCACGAAGGCGGCCACGCCATGATCGCTGAGCCACTGGCCGACGTCGACGCCCTCGTAACCGAACGCCAGATGTCCGTAGCCGCCGCCGGGGCAAACGACCACCGCCGCCCCGTTGGCCTTGTCCTCAGGCGGCAGCATGATCGTGAGCGTCGGCTTGTCGTCGTCAGAGTCGCCCTTGGCACCGGGAGCCCCCTCGGGCCAGAGCAGTTCCACCTTCGGTTCGGCCCATGCCGGCGATGCGGCAAAGATCCCCCACAGCAGCAGGCCCGAAATCGGGGCAAGCAAACGACGGATCCAATCTTCGTGGTGCATCAGGTGGGCTTCCTCGTGGTTGGCGATCGTCACTTGGCGTCGTACAGCAGCGGAAAAAACGGTCCCTGCATCTTCTCGCCGCGCGGCACCGGCGGCACTCCGGCCAGCAGTTCTTCGTCGGAATCGGAGCAGACACCGTCGCGAAAGACGTTGACCACGGCCGCCCGACGGGGTCCCTCGGTCGTGTTTTCGTACGAGCCGTGGACCATCAGCGGGTGATGAAACGCCGCTTCGCCCTTTCTGAGCTCGATGGCCACTGGCTGCTGAAACTGCTCCCATTGCTCGTCGGTAAGCACCTCGCGGATGGCCTCCATGTCGCCGGCCAGCCCGGTGATGGGCAACAGCGTCCAGCGGTGGCTCCCGGGAATGTACTGCAGGCAGCCGTTGTCGCGCGTGGCATCGTCCAGGCCAATCCAGCAGGTGAGATGGGCCATTGGACGGGTGCGCGTCCAATACGAATAGTCCTGATGCCAGGCCACTACGCCGCCGTGATGAGCCGGCTTGCAGAACAGTTGGTCGTGCCAGAACCGTACCGACCCGTCGAGCAACTGGCTGGCCGGCACCGTAAAGGCCGGGTTCCAGAGCAAATCGTGAAAGCCCGGCGAAATCCGCCAGGCCCCCAGGGCGTGGAACAGTACACGCGAGGGATCAGGCGATTCGTTGGAGTGGTATTCGTAGAACAGCTCGTGGCCGGGATGTTTGGCGTCGACCAGCTCGGCCAGTTCGCCGCGGAGGGTTTCGACCTGTTCGTCCGACAATACGCGCACGCCGGCCGCGTAGCCGTGCTCGTGAAAGTGAGCCACCTGCTCATCGCCTAGACGGAATTCGGCGGGATCGCGCTTCAGTGCGTCGCCCAGCAGCGTGCCCACCGGCTCGTGTCGCGTGGAAAGATCGGTCGCCATCGAGTGCCCCAGGTTACCAAGTCCGCCGTCGCTGCAAGCGTGGATTATGCGCGCTCAAGGCACGCATCGCCAGCAGCGACGGCGGATGGCGGAAACGTCACTCGGTCGACACAAACACCATCATCGAATGATGATCCAGATGCACGCGGCGCGTGCTCGGCGCGTAAGGGCCGTTGAGATCGGGATAGATGTCGCGGGGGCTCGGCTCGCCGGTGTTCAGGAACACGCGCCACGAGATCGGCCGCGGCAGCAGCGGAACCGTGAACTGCCGCCCCTGCCGCCCAGCGTGCATCATCATCAGCACGTGACGTGGGCGCGGCTGGTCGGGTACGGGCGCCGGCGCCGCGAAGAAGCACGTCAGGCTCGGGCAGTCGCCGCGCCAGTCCTTCGGCTTGCCGTCGGGTCCAAACCACATCACTTCCGGCAGGCCGTCGCCGTGCTTCGGCTCGCCGTTGGGGAAGTCGACGCGGCGCACCGCGGGTTGCGCGACGCGGAAGTTGATCAGACTCTGGGTGAATCGCACCAGAGCCTCGTTCTTTTCGACGAGTTTCCAATCAAACCACGAAATCGCGTTGTCCTGGCAATAGGCGTTGTTGTTGCCGCGCTGGGTGCGGCGGCACTCATCGCCCGAGAGGAGCATCGGCACGCCCTGGCTCAGGAACAACGTGGAAAGCATGTTCTTGATCTGCCGCAGGCGGAGGGCCTCGATTTCGGGCTTGCGCGTGGTGCCCTCCACTCCGTAGTTGTCGCTGTGGTTGTTGTTGTCGCCGTCGCGATTGCCTTCGCCGTTAGCCTCGTTGTGCTTCTCGCGATACGACACCAGGTCGTTCATCGTAAAGCCGTCGTGCGAGGTGATGAAGTTGATGCTGTGGTAAGGCTGCCGACCGCCGGGCTGGTACAGGTCGCTCGAGCCGGCCAACCGCGTGGCCAGTGGCGGCGTCATACCCGCATCTCCCCGCCAAAAACGCCGCACGTCGTCGCGATAGTGGCCGTTCCACTCGGCCCACCGTAACTGGGCAAACGAGCCCACCTGGTAGGCGCCCGAGGCGTCCCACGCTTCGGCGATGACCTTCGTGTCGGCCAGCAGCGGATCTTCGGCAATGGCCTCGACGACCGGCGGGTTGGCCACCATCTCACCGTTCCGACCGCGGCTGAGAATCGAGGCCAAATCGAAGCGGAACCCGTCGACGTGGTAGTTGTGCACCCAATGCCTGAGGCAAAGAAAGATCATCTCGCGGACGATCGGGTGGTTGCCGTTGATCGTGTTGCCGCAGCCCGAGTAGTTCTTGTAGTAGGCCCCGCCGCCTTCGAGCATGTAGTAGACCTGGTTCTCGAGTCCCTTGAACGAGAGCGTGGGCCCCAACTCGTTGCCTTCGGCGGTGTGGTTGAAGACCACGTCGAGAATCACTTCGATGCCAGCCTGGTGCAAAGCGCGGACCATCTGTTTGAACTCGTCGACCTGGCAGCCGGGCCGATTGCCGGAGGCGTACCCGCGATGCGGCGCGAAAAACGCCATGGGGTCGTAGCCCCAATAGTTGGGCCGGGCGAGCTTCTCGCCCCAGAAGCCGTTGGTCGGAAACTCGTGCACCGGCATCAGTTCGACGGCCGTCACGCCCAGTGACTTCAAGTACGGAATCTTCTCGATGATCCCCAGATACGTACCCGGGTGATCCGTACCGCTGGAGCTGGAGCGGGTGAAGCCGCGGACGTGCATCTCGTAGATGACCGTTTCAGACAGCTCGCGGCGCAGGTGACGATCGCCCTGCCAGTCGAAGCGATCGTCGACGACGACGCACTTGGGCGGACGCACGATGCCGTCGTCCGAGGGCAGGAAATTGCCCGCCAAGGCCCGGGCATAGGGATCGATCAGCCGCGCCGTCCGATCGAACCGCTGACCGCGGGCCGGGTCGTGGGGACCGTCGGCCTGAAAGTGGTAAAGCTGTCCGGCCGAAATGCCCGGCACGAAAATACTCCAAATGTCGCCCCATCGGTCGTCGCGGCGATCGAAGACGATGACTTCCGAGGGCTCGCGATCGGTAACGTGATCGTAAAGCAGCACGCGCATCGCGGTCGCCGAACGGCTAAACGCGACAAACTGCACGCCGTTTTCGTGCAGCACCGCCCCATAGGGCAGCGGATGGTTGAATTGGAGGGCCAAATGCCGATGCAGCATGAGCATGAATGGACACTCTCGGCGACAAGGGGACGGGATGTTTGTTCCGCTGCAAACATACCACCGGGCCGAGTGCCACGATCCTCCAACGACACGCAGAATGCTGAAATTTCAGGCCCTTGCAGGCCGCACGTGATGCTTGTCTCAATCAGGCCAGCAGGCGAATCCGTGCCGAACGAAGCGACCAGGGATGACGGCGCGAACCCTACCGCTATTGGGTGCGGAACTTCGCGTGGCAGGCCTCGCAACTCTCGTGCATCCGCTCCATCCCGGCGGTCACCCGCTGTTGGTCCTGCGCGTGGATGGCAGAGTTTACCTCACCGGCCGCGTCGCGCATCTGCACGCAGAACTCGGCCCACGCGGCGGCTTCCTCGGGCGTCGCGGCGTACTCGTCGTCCAATAGTGCCGCCTGGGCCATGGCTGCCAGCGTTGCCGCCTGGCCTGCCGACTCTTCGGGACGACGCGAAAGGCGTCCCGGCCGGGTCCCCCGCTGCAATCGCGTGTGAACCAGCGGCACCTGCTTCATCAAGGCTGCCACCGACGCCTTGGTCGTCTCCGTACCGGCTGCTTTCTTCGCGTCGGATGCCTCGCCCGCCCGCGCCTGCTTGATCTGCGCCAGCAGTTGTTGTCCTCGTAGTGCATCGGCCTCGATCTCGGCCAATTCCGCAGCGGCCGACATCAGCGCGGGCATGCAAGACTTTTCCGGAAAAGCCTCGTCGTGCGATTGAAGCACGAGGGACAAGGCCACCAGAGTATTGGCGTCTTTGACCATGCGGCTCTGCTTGGCCAGATCAAAGGCCGCGGGGTTCGATAGCGCATCTTCGGCCCGATCGATGAAGAAATCGACCTGCTGAAGCAAGTCCCCCGCCGGCGCAAAGGACGACGGCGCCGGATCCTCGCCCAACAGCGGCTGAGGCTGCAGGAAAGCCAGTGCCAAGGCGGAGAAGAGCACGAACGGGCCAGTACTAAGCGTACGCATGCAGTCTTTCCTTGCTAGGCGAGGTGGGTAATTGCACCAGTCTGATTGAGCGACAGCGCGCCTGTCAATCAGGGGACGTGGGCAGGCATCAACTAGCCCAAACGGCGGGTTTTTAACTTGCACGGCGACGCTTTCAGCGAAACGCACGCTCGTTGACTCCATTTAAATACCGCAACACCTTTTAAAAAAAGCACTTATGATCCACACTCCGGCGCAGTTCGAACGCGCGACCAGGGCGGTGGAGAAACCGCCTGATTGCGGGCGGGGCTGCCAACGGCCCACGCTCTCCGCCAGGGTAGGCGGCTTATCTCAAAACGTGGCAGCACCTTGCGGAGGGGGGGCGAAATGCATTTTTTGTGTTTATTTCGGCCGAAGCTAGTTGACAATCCCCCCAACTCGAACTCAAATAGGGCCAGCGTCCCTGGTTACACTCCACGCAGACAGTGCAGGCCTCAGCAACCGATCCGCCGCTTCCTTCGGATGCTGGACTTTTTTCACTGTTTAGACTTCCGAGTCCGGGAACGACGGGTCGCGGGGCAACTCACCTTTTGCTCAACCATTCGCATCCGCCTCGATCTCGTTCTCCAATTGTCATTCCATCCATCCCTAGGTAGGCCCGTCCTCGCAGGAGCGTCGAAAATATGAACCGCAATTCCCTGTTCGGTCGACTCGTTGACAGCACCGGCAGCCAAACAGCCGATCGCCCCGAACACCATCGCATGCGTCTTGAGCCTTTGGAAGACCGCAAGATGCTGGCGCTAACGGTCTACGTCAACGACAACTGGGTCAACGCCACCGACCCCGGTAATCCGGTTGAAGTCGGCGACTTCGTCACCAACAGCAACGACACCATCAACCCCGGCGGCATTTTCGCTGAATACGGCGTGGACGCCTTCGGCACCGTCGACGGAACGAGCGTCGGTGGCGTCGACAAGATCTTCGACGCCATTCAGGCCACTGACGCGGGCGGAACCCTGAACCTGTTGGAGGGTACCTACACCGAATCCGACGTCGTGATCGACCGCGCGATGAATTTCATCGGCGCCGATCCGGCACAGGCCACCTCCTTGATCGTGCCGGAGATCGCCTCTTCGGGCGATTTGAGCAATTTCGGTCCCGGCACGCACTCGGGCATCATCGTCTACTCGCCGAGCGTAACGGTCACCAACGTCCACCTCGATGGAAATGGCAATGGATCGTTGGGCGGCAGCCTCAACTTCCATCAAGGCATCACCACCCTGTACGACACCCAGAACGGCGGCGACTACGCGTCGCTTCGCAACGGCAACCTGCCCGTGATTCAACTGGGTCCGATCGCCAACCAGCAGCGGTCGATTCCGGCCCTGCGGTTCCAGAACGTGACCGTTGACAATACGTTCTGGCACGGAATCACGTTGGCGGCCCCGCAGGGCAAGGTGTACGGCGAGTCGGGTACCGGACTGGACATTCAGGATGCGACGGTCAACAACGTCGGCAACGGCGCAGACCTCAACCGCATCGGTATTCTGGGCCTCAACCTCGACAACTCGCCTCTGACGCCCAGCTCGAACGTGCTCAACTCGACGGTGAATGGCGCCGGCGTCGGCGTGTCGCTGAAGGTGTTCGGCCCGCCCTTTGACTTTGCCGATAACGACGGCGCCCGCAGCAAGGCCGGTGTGTCGTTGACAACCGTCAACAATGCCACCTTCCGCGCGTTCGAAATCGAGTTTAGCGACGGCCAGGAAGCCAACCTGGGCAACGTCGCCAACTGGACCGGCGCCAACAATGCCACCGGCATTTATCTTAACTACGGTGCTCCGCTGCTGAGCCAGTTCCTGATCAACGGCGCCAAGATCGGCATGCACGTCCAGAACTCGCCGGCGGTCGCCCAGGGCGGCCCGGTGATGTATGGCGGCGCCGTGATCACGGGTCCCGGCACAGGCGTGGCCGGTTCGGTCGGCTTGCTGATCGACAACGATTCGACGTTCACCAATTCCAGCAACATGATCATCGCGCCGAGCAACGTCTTCACGAACTTCGAGACCGGCGTCTTGATTCAGCAGACCGAGACGCCCGGCGACGGTCTGCCCAGCGTTTTGAGTCTTGATCGCGTCAGTGTCAGCGGCAACGGCACCGACATCGTTGTCGGCGACAACAGCATCCTCCGCGGCCAGCCGCAGACCTCCGGCTCCGTGGTCATCACGGGTACCGGTAGCGTTGAACCGCTGTTCACGAACTTCGAGAACTACTACCGCGACAATCCGGCCAACTCCGGGTCGCCCCAATTCTCGCCTCCGCGGGCTTCCTCTCAAACCACCGGCGACTTGAGCCTCGGGGCCGGATCGACCTTCGCACCATTGTTTACCGGTGAAACGGGCACCACGGGGTTGTTCGACTTCAACTCGGCTGCGAACTATCCCTTCGCCACGCCTCCGGATGATCCGGTCAACGGCGTCGTGACCGCTCCCTACGGTGCCCTGTTCAACTGGTTTGGCAACGTCACCCAGGACGGCTCCGGCCAACTCGTCGTGGGGGGCACCGCCACCAATGGATACGGCTACGACTTCCTCTTCGGGTCGAACAACGTGCCGCTCGGGGGCAATCAGTTCCAGCTCATCCCCACGGACATTTCTGATCGGACGACCCTCGACATCGCGATCAAACTCGGCGCGACCAACCAGGCCCCGGTCATTGGATTCGGTCTTTTCGACATCCGCGGCAATGCCAACCAGTGGACCATCCCGGCTAGCGCATTGAATTCTACCGCGTATACGACCGTCTCGATCAATCTGCTCTCGCCCAGCGTCGACCTGACCGGACCCGACAGCGGAATGGACCTCAGCGCCATCGCCGGATACGTGTTCGGCGGTGACCAAGGTACCTACAACGGTGTGCAGAACATCCCGATCGCCTTCAACGTGGACGACATCTCCACGTCCAGCCTGCCGGCCAGCCAGATGCAGGTCAACGGCACGGTCGATCTGGGCGGCGCCACTTTGGGCGGTTCGTTCCGCGTCGGCTATGCCCCGACGGCCGGTCAGCAGTTCACGATCATCGACAACGACGCCGCCGACGCGGT